>Ga0315904_10002289_pt1 | contig 29786 bp, 29 predicted proteins | sample LakEriMetagenome_6_FD_203529 | JGI IMG/M metagenome (GOLD analysis project Ga0315904, IMG submission 203529) | Freshwater fungal communities from buoy surface, Lake Erie, Ohio, United States - Buoy 12 MA120 | ecosystem: Environmental > Aquatic > Freshwater > Lake | place: USA: Lake Erie, Ohio...
ACGCCCGGGAAACAGAATTCGCGAGCCTCCGTAACGGAGCAAACCACTGACCGGAGAGCCGGATGCGGGAGATCCGCACGTCCGGTTCGGAGGGGGGAGCGGGGCGAAAGCCCCGTTCCTACCTCTAGTGCGGCTCATGCGGGGAATGTAGCGGCGCTCTATGAGCGTCGAAGCCTATGAAACAGCGCGCAAGCCATGTGTCCTCGGCGCCCCATTCGCATCGACGGTCACAGACCGCCGCTACAGGCGGCTCATGCGGGGAATGTAGCGGCGCTCTATGAGCGTCGAAGCCATCGAGACAGCGTGCAAGCTCACCGCCACCTGTCCTCTTGCAACCCGGACTGCAAACAGGTGTTCGAAACAGTCGGCTTGCCGTAGGGGTTCTCAGCAGTTATCGGAATTGGATGAGCCGACTCACCCGACTGGGCGCGATTTTCACCGAGTCACCGGTGTATTTCATCACGGCTTGCACGGAAAGGCGCAGGCATCTCCTCGCCAATGACGAAACCCACGAAGCCTTTTGTAAGTTCTGCCATCACGCAAAAGACGGTGGCGTCTTGGTCGGGCGTTATGTTCTGATGCCGGATCACCTGCACCTCTTCGTCTGCATTCCGCCGGGGACCGTGGGCTTGTCGATGTGGATGAAGTCTTTGAAAAACGCACTTTCGAAACATTGGCGCGTGCGCGGCATCGATGCGCCGCATTGGCAGAAGGGGTTCTTCGATCATGTGATCCGCTCCAATGAATCGCACGCCGAGAAATGGAAATACATGCAGGATAATCCGGTGAGAGCAGGGTTGGTGTCCGATGCTCGGGACTGGCCCTACGCTGGTTCGATACAGGCGGATTCGGGTGTGTAGTGTCGCTCCACGAGCGTCGAAGCCTGGGAGACAGCGCGCGAGCCATCTGCCCTCGGCACCTCATTCGCATCGACGGTCGCAGACCGCCGCTACAGGCGGCTCATGCGCGGAATGTAGCGGCGCTCTATGAGCGTCGAAGCCCGGGAAACAGCGCGCAAGCCATCTGCCCTCGGCACCTCATTCGCATCGACGGTCGCAGACCGCCGCTACAGGCGGTTCATGCGCGGAATGTAGCGGCGCTCTATGAGCGTCGAAGCCTGGGAAACAGCGCGCGAGCCATCTGCCCTCGGCACCTCATTCGCATCGACGGTCACAGACCGCCGCTACAGGCGGCTCATGCGCGGAATGTAGCGGCGCTCTATGAGCGTCGAAGCCTATGAAACAGCGCGCAAGCCATGTGTCCTCGGCACCCCATTCGCATCGACGGTCACAGACCGCCGCTACAAACAACGCCATGACGGTGATGGTCATTCTGCGGGTATGACAATCCAAAGCACCTCGTCATTGGCGATGAAGGTGATTTTTTCATCGAAGACCGTGTCCATCCGGATCGGCGTCTCCGAAAGTGCGTCCACGGGCACCTCCGCAAGATAGGCTGGAACCAGATCGCTCATCGCCGAGGGCAGTCGTCCGTGATCCCGGCGGTAAAGCTCGGCGGCGATGCCGGCGCGGCACAGGCGGAGCGCGGTGCGAACCTTGTGGTCTTTGCGAATGGCTGGAGGAATCACTTTGAGAAAGTCATCGAAAAACCGGTGATCGAAACCCAAAGGATGAGTTCCGCCGCTTGGCAGCGAACTCGCGTATGCCTCGATGCGATCAGCGTCCCGCATGGTCCAGGCCTGCCGTTTGTTTCCGTCCGGAAGATGAAGGATTTCATGGTTGATTCGCATGAGCGCTTCCGCAAGTTCGGCCTTGAACAAGCCCACGGGCCGAACCTGCCACCAGCAGTTTTTTCCTTCCTTCCACCATTCCCTCGCATCCATCCAACTGAAGTTCAGATTCATTTGGTCCGGTGGCAGAGCGGTGATGTTTCCGAACAGGGAACCGATCAACTCATTCATGAAGACCAACTCGCGCTGATAGCAGTCAACCGTGGTTCTTGCGGTGTCCAATGAATCGAGCCATTGGTTGATTTCCTGAAGCTGTTCACGACTGGTGGACGGCATCCGGGCAATTTGCCAAGCGGAGTTGGTAAAAGTGGCGCTAATGCCCATGCCAATCACCGTGGAAAGCAAGGTCCTGGGTTCCTTGTGAAGCAATGTGAGATACTCATGGGCCACTTCCAAATCGTCCATCGCACCGACATCGTCGCCAGCGGCCGCCCGCAGCACGGCGCGACGGAGTATCCAGTTGCTCATCCATCCAATCGTGGAAATCGAAGGATCTTCGGGAACAGGAACGCTGCCAGCGACTCTCCAGCCGATGCCTTTGCTGGTCCGCACCGCCTCTTTGATCTCGTTGGCGTTTCCTTCCGTGGCGAAGGTGAGATCCGCCAGAAGTTGGTTGATCGCTGCCGTTTCCTCGCCAGCAGGCTTCCCGCATACCTCGGCGGCGGAGAACCGTTTGCACTCCGAAAGATCAGGAGTCCAATCGTCCAGCCGTGATGGATCGTATCCCTTCGCCACAAGCTCCGACTCAATGTCATGGGGTTTCCGCAACATCACCGCATGCCTCAATAAATCCTCCTCGGGTGCGACGCCGGCTTGGATCACCTCGGCCCAGGTCAGGGCATATCCCTTGGCGGACAGTTCCGTGCGGGCCTGGTCGAGTTTGCGGGCACCCCAACGGTTGGAGATGGTATAGAAAAGAACCAGGCCGGCGATTGGCAGGCTGATCAATAGGATCCAGAACTTCCGTGAATGGACGAGCCGCCACAGCCATGGAGGAAGGATCATGACGGATGCTCGGGAGTTTCCGGTCGCCGGGTCAAGATGGAAGCTCCGCAAGGAAAGGCATTGATGGCGGGGCGGAAAAGGGTTCCATTCGCGTCGCAGCACCAAATTCCCGACCCCGTCATCTCTCCATGCAACGTCGCTCCTTCCTCAAGTCCGCCGCCGCCACGGTGGCGATCACACCGGTTTCCAGTCTGTTCGCGCTTGATGCGGCGAATCCCTATCGCAAGGACATCGGCATCCAGCTTTACACGCTGCGCGGCCCCATCGGCAAGGACACCGCCGCCACGCTCAAGGCGGTGGCCGCGGCCGGTTACAAGCAGGTGGAGCCCTATGGTTTTCCGAAGGCCGATGCCATGATCGCCGCAGCCAAGGACAATGGCCTGGCGGTGAACTCGTCCCACTTCGAATGGGATTCGGCGATCAATCCGAAGGATGAGGCGATGTCTGATTTCCAGAAAATCCTCGATCAGGCGAAGGCCGCCGGTTTGAGCCATCTGGTGATTCCCTTCATCGCCGACAAGAACCGCCGCACGCTCGATGATTACAAGAAGGTGGCGGAAAACGCCAACAAGGCCGCCGCGCTGGCGAAGAAGGCGGGCATCCAGCTCGCCTATCACAACCACAGTTTCGAGTTCGAACCCAAGGATGGCGGCAAGTCCGGCTATGACGTGTTCATCGAGGAGTTTTCCAAGGACATGATGTTCGAGGTCGATGTCTTCTGGGTGAAGGTGGCCGGTCATGATCCGGTGGAACTCATCAGGAAACTGAAGGGACGCGTTTCGCAACTCCACCTGAAGGATCTCAAGGACGGGATCAAGACCCCGCACTTCGCGGGCGGGTTGCCTGCCGATGCCTTCCAGGAACTGGGTGACGGTGTGATCCCGATGGGCCCGATCCTCGCCGCCGCCGCCGAGGCGGGAGTGACACACTGCCATGTCGAGCAGGACCAGTCGCCCGATCCGCTCGCGAGCATCGCGCAGAGCGCCGCGCATTTGTCGAAACTTTGAAACCCCGTGGCCACCGACTCGCCGCTCGCCATCGCCGGACTCGGCGCGCTCTCGGCCCTCGGGAGTGATGTGGCATCGCATCGCCGCGCGGTGGGGGATGGTCATCTTCCGTTTCAACCGCTGGGCCGCTTGCTGGGCGACGATAGCCCGCATTCGGCGCGGCCTGGCGCGTGGATCGAAGACCGTTCCTTGCTCAACCATCGCAAATGGAGTCCGGCGACGATGGCGGCCTTGCATGTGGCGGGGCAGGCGATCACCGCAGCCCGGTGGTCGGCCGACGACTTGCGCGATGCCGCTCTCGTGTTGGGCACCAGCCGTGGCAATGCGGCCGGATGGCTTGGTCCGTGGCCCGGCAGGCGGCCGTTCAAACTGATGGCTGCCAGCAACACGATTCACAGCGAACCCGCCACGGCCATCAGCATTTGCCATGGCATTACCGGGCCCAGTCATGTGCTAGCCTCCGGATGTGCGGCGGGATTGGACGCGGTGGGCATCGCGATGATGCTGGTGCGCTGCGGAGCGGCTCCCAGAGCGCTCGCCGTCGCGGTGGATCTGCCGCTCGTCCCCATGCTATTGGATAACTATGCGGCATCGGGTTTGTTGACTTCATCCTTCCGTCCCGATCCCTATGCGGACACCACTTCCGGCTTCATCCCCGCCGAAGGGGCGGCGGCGCTGGCCATCGAACCGGGCGAGGGCGGGTTCGCACAACTGCTTCACTATGCCTGCAACTCGGATGCCGCGGATCCGGTCGGCATACCCCGTGATGGGGGGAGGACTCCGCAGTTGTTTGAAAACCTATTCGGGCCGGCGGGTGATATTGCGGCCGTTTGTCCGCATGCCACCGGCACGGCCGTCCAGCGCGAGGCGGATCCGGCGATGTTGCGGCGGGCGTTTCCCAACGGTGGACCCAGTCTCCATCCGCTCAAGCCGCTACTTGGCCATTCCATCGGCGCCAGCGGTTTGCTTGAAACCGTGGTGTTGTGTTCTTTTTTGAGTGAGGGGCTGCTGCCACCCAATCTTGCCGGACTTCGTGCGCCGTCCGGATTTGTCATGCCGGAGTCATGTTTACCGGTATCCGGTGCCGTGGCCAAGACGGCACATGGCATGGGCGGGCATAACGCCCTGCTTGTCATATCCATGCCGTTAAGGCTCTAACTGACGGTGGAACGGTAACAAACCACCCCTCCCGCCAAGTCCCCCTAATGGGGTAGAGTCTTTACAAAATTGTGCTTGCGGGAGCATGGTCGCGTCCTATGCTGGCGGGGTCATGAGTACTAAATCAAAAAAGGCAGGCTCGACGGGCGTGAGATATTCCGACGCCCAGAAGCAGGATGTCATCAAGTTCATTACGGACTATAACACCAAGAACGGCCGTGGTGGCCAAAGCGCCGCCGCGAAGAAGTTCGGGATCACCCAACTGACGCTCAGCGCATGGCTCAAGAAGGCCGGCGTGAAGAAGTCAAAGGCACCCAAGGCTGCGAAAGCCCCGAAGGCCGCCAAGGCCCCGAAGGCTGCGAAGGCTCCGAAAGCCGCCAAGGCCCCGAAGGCAGCGAAGAAGAGCGCTTCGAGCAAAGGTGTCCGTTACAGCCCCGAGGAAAAGCAGTCGGTTATCGACTTTGTGAACGACTGGAATGCCAAGAAGGGCCGTGGCGGCCAAAGCCGCGCCGCGGCGAAGTTCAAGATTTCGGTTCTCACGGTTTCCTCCTGGCTCAAGAAGGCGGGTGTGAAGGCTCCGAAGAAGGGTGCCGTCCAAGCCGTCCAAGCCGCCAAGGTAGCGAAACCCACAGTGGTTTCCTCCGGTCTTGGTTCCAAGGTTTCCTCTCTGCTTCAGGTCAGCGACCAGATCCGCAAGGCCGAGTCCGATCTCCAGCAGCTCCGCGCGAAGTATGACTCGCTCGCCGCTTCGGTGCGCGCTTCGCTCTGAGATATCCAACCCTCCATCAAACCCAAACCGGAAGGGCCGTCACGCGAGTGGCGGCCTTTTCATTTCGCGATATCTCCACTCAGCGATCGGAGTGGCCCCAGTCGATGCCGGTTTGCATGTCCATCCAGCGCATGGTTTCGCCCTCGAAGACGAAGCGGCCGAGAAAGGTGGTTTCATCAAGCAGCAGCGGCAGCCAATGGCGGTCGTCCTCCCACATGCGGTCGTAGGGGATGGCGTTCAGATCGGTCCATGCCGGCACCGCCTCATCGGTCTCGCTGGGAATGCCGTCGTGATCGTCCGCACGATAGACATGGCACAGGATGTCCGGGCAATCCGACATGTTGAACCACAACTCGCCGATCTTGCGCGGGTTGAGCGGAGTGATGAGAAGTTCCTCGCGGGTTTCCCGGATGACGGCTTCGAGCGCGGTTTCACCGGGATCGATCTTGCCGCCGGGGCCGTTCATCTTGCCCGCGCCGAGGCCGCGCTTTTTCTCGATGAGAAGGATGCGGCCGTCCTTGATGATGAACATCAGGGTGGCGTGAATGACTCCCTGCCACGTGTTCCAGTCGATGGGCGATCGGGGAGTGATGGATTCGGGAGATGTCATCGGTTCAAATCGGGATCATACATGCCGCCGTAGCCGGGGCGGTAGAGGAAAAGGCCGGGCAGAATGTTTGCCATCGCCGTGAAATGATGGTCCGAGGCGTAAACCCTACAGCGGTGCTCCATCGCGATGGAGGCGATGAGCACGTCGTTCCATGGCACGGTGAGGCCCTTGGACTTCAGCAACGCGAAGTGGCTCGCCGCCTTGCGCCAGAGTTTCTGGTCATTTCGTGCATAGGGCAGGATGTTGAACCAGGCGCGGATGCGGTCGCGTTCGTGATCTCTCGCGCCGCCGAGGAACTCCATCTCCACCGGTCCGCAAAGGGTGGCCTCGTAGGCATCGAAGAGGGCGCGGACGGCCAACTTCACATTGCCGTCTCCCTTTTCGCGGAAGAAGTCCACGAGAGCGCTGGTGTCAACGATCACCATGTGGCTCAGCGGTCGAAGGCTTCGAGTTCATCGTTCGTCAGCGGATAGTCGCCGAACTCGCCCTCCATCACGCGGGTGGCGAATTCACGGCTGAGCTGGCGTTTGACAAACTCCCTGGCCGCCTTGACCACGGCAGGGCCCTTCTTTCGCTCGCCGGTGTAGCGCATGGCGTCTTTCAGGAGTTCCTCATCGATATCGATGGTGATTTTCATGCGTTCATTTTCCGGTAAAAGAATGACTATTCAATCGAAAAAATCACACTTTTGCCTTTTTCTGGCTAATGAGCGTAACTTTCCACGCTGTCGCAGGTGCAGACGAGGTTGCGGTCGCCGTGGACGTTGTCGATGCGGCCCACGGAGGGCCAGAACTTGTGTTGGCGCAGGTAGGGCAGGGGATAGGCGGCCTGTTCGCGGCTGTAGGAATGCGGCCAATCGTTGGCACAGATGGTCTCGGCCGGATGCGGGGCGTTCTTCAGCGGGTTGTCAGCCGCATCGAGTTCTCCACGGATCACGGAGGTGATTTCCGCGTGGATGGAGATCATGGCATCGCAGAAGCGGTCGAGTTCGGCCTTCGATTCGGATTCGGTGGGCTCGATCATCAGGGTGCCTCCGACCGGCCAGCTCATGGTGGGCGCGTGGAAACCGTAGTCCATGAGGCGCTTGGCCACGTCCTCGACGGTGATGCCACTTTGATCCGAAAGCGGGCGAACGTCGATGATGCACTCGTGTGCGACCAGACCATCGTTGCCGGTGTAGAGGATCGGATAGAAGGGCGAGAGGCGCTTGGCGATGTAGTTGGCGTTGAGGATGGCGACCTCGGTGGCTTCACGGAGGCCGTCGCCACCCATCATGGCGATGTACATCCAGGAAATGGTGTTGATCGAGGCGCTGCCCCATGGCGCGGAGCACACGGCGCCTTGTTTGGAGTCGAGTTCGCGATGGCCGGGCAGGAACGGGACAAGTTGCTTGGCCACACCGATGGGTCCGACGCCGGGGCCACCGCCGCCGTGTGGGATGCAGAAGGTCTTGTGGAGATTGAGGTGGCAGACGTCCGCGCCGATCAGTCCGGGCGAGGTGAGTCCGACCTGGGCATTCATGTTCGCCCCGTCCATGTAAACCTGGCCTCCACGCTCGTGGATGACCGCACAGATGTCCCGGATGGTTTCCTCGAACACGCCGTGGGTGGACGGATAGGTGACCATCAGGCAGGAGAGGTTGGCCGCGTGTTCATCGGCGCGGGCGGTGAGGTCGGCGACGTCGATGTTACCCGAGTCGTCGCACTTCACTCCGATGACTTTCATGCCGCACATCACCGCGGAAGCGGGGTTGGTGCCGTGGGCGGAAACGGGGATGAGACAGATGTTGCGGTGGGTGTCGCCGCGCGAGAGGTGATATCGGCGGATGGCCAGAAGGCCGGCGTATTCGCCTTGGGAGCCGGCGTTCGGCTGGAGTGAAACCGCCGCGAATCCGGTGACTTCGGCTAGCCAACCTTCCAGTTGGCCCAACATCTCGCGGTAGCCCTCGCTTTGGTCCACTGGCACAAACGGATGCAGCGAGGAAACCTCCGGCCAGCTCAGCGGCATCATTTCGGAGGTGGCGTTGAGTTTCATCGTGCAGGATCCCAGGGCGATCATCGACTCGTTGAGCGCGAGATCCTTGGACTCGAGTCGCTTGATGTAGCGCAGCATCTCGGTTTCCGAGTGATAGCTGTTGAAGACTTTCTGGGTGAGGAAATCCGAGCCGCGGGAAAGAGCCGCGTCCCACGGGATGTTTTCGGCGATGGAGAAGTCGATTTCGCTGACACCGAAGACGCCGGCGATCGAGTAAAGATCGCCTTCCTCCGTGGTTTCATCGAGCGAGATGCCGACGATGTCATCATTCACCTGGCGGAGGTTCACGCCGTTCTTGATGGCTGCCTGGCAGGTTCCCGCCGCTTCGCCAGGAACGCGGACGAATAGCGTGTCGAAGAACGACTCGTTCATCACTTCGACGCCATTTGCCGTGAGAGCCGAAGCGAGCACGCGCGTTCTGCGGTTCACTTCGCGGGCGATGTGCTTGAGACCCTCCGGGCCATGATAGACGGCATACATGGAGGCCATCACGGCTAACAACACCTGCGCGGTGCAGATGTTGGAAGTCGCCTTGTCGCGGCGGATGTGCTGCTCGCGGGTCTGGAGCGAAAGACGGAAACCCGGTTTGCCTCGCGAGTCCACCGATACGCCAATGAGGCGGCCGGGCATCTTGCGTTTCAGCGCGTCCTTGCAGGCCATGAAGGCCGCATGCGGCCCGCCGAATCCCATCGGCACGCCGAAGCGCTGGCTGGATCCAACGCAGATGTCCGCGCCGAACTCGCCCGGAGCCTTCAACATCGTGAGCGCCAGCAGGTCCGCCGCTACGATGGTCACGGCATGGGCGGCATGCGCCTTCTCGAAGAAACCCGCGTAGTCATACACCGAGCCACAGGTCGCCGGATACTGCACGACCACCGCGAATAAGCCCTCGCAAGCCGCGGGATCAAAGGTTTGCCAATCGCCCACCATGACCTCGATCCCTAAGGGTTCGGCGCGGGTGACCACCACATCAATCGTCTGCGGGTGGCAGGAGTCGGCGATGAAAATGACCTTGCCCTTCGGCGCGCCGGCGAGGGCGAGGCTCATTGCCTCCGCTGCGGCGGTGCCCTCGTCGAGCAGCGACGCGTTGGCCACATCCAGCCCCGTGAGTTCGGTGATCATGGTCTGGAAATTGAGCAGCGCTTCGAGGCGTCCCTGCGCGATCTCCGCCTGATAGGGCGTGTAGGCGGTGTACCAACCCGGGTTTTCCAGTATGTTGCGCTGAATGACTCCCGGGGTGTGGGTCCCATAGTAGCCTTGGCCGATGAACGATTTGACGAGGGTGTTTTTGGAAAAGATCGCCTTAAGGTTGGCCAGAGCCTGCTGCTCGGAAAGCGCTGCGGGCAGCGAGAGCGCCTTGTCCATGCGGATTCCGGCGGGAACGGCGGCGGCGATGAGGGAGTCGATGGACGGGTGCCCGGTTTCGCGAAGCATCTGATCGCGGTCGGAACCAATGGGACCAAGGTGGCGGCTGCGGAAGTCGAGTCGTGCGGACATGGGTGGGATCGATGGGGGAATAAACTCGGAACGCCCCCTCCATAGTGGAAATCCCCCCCGGCGCAACTCCGGCGCTTGGAAAAAATCCGGATTTCCGGAATTTTCTAACTTGCGGCGGTTTCGGGTGCCTCCGCACGCGGCGTTTCCGGCGGGTGCCCGATTCTCCCGTGCTTCGCAAGCTTCGCAGCGTCCTTGGTTGCCCGTTTCTGGAGTCGCTTGCGCGCGTCATGCAGGGCATTGCGGAGATCCGCAGCGAAGCGCTTGGTGAAACCGTGTTCGTCGAGCCATGCCGAAAGGGTGGCGAGGTCGTTTTCGTCGCCGAGAAACTCGGCCATTTCATGCAGCAGCGGATCGCGCCGCAAGGTCCCCTCCGGCAGGAAACCGACGGCACCCAACCACGCCTTGAGCGCCTTGCGGGCCTCGTGGAAATCCTCTTCCGCGCGATGGTCGAGGCGACGGCAGCGTTTGATCACGCGCTGTTCGAGTTTGTCGAGACCGTCGGCGATGCGTTGCGCCAGTTCGGTGGGCGGCAGCGAATCCAGATCGGCGATGGCGGCATCCACCCGCGCACACGCCCAGGCGACCGTCTCTTGGGGCGGTCGGCGTGCGGCGGAGTGAACATGGATTTCCAACAGTCCGCCAATCGCCGCCGCGAGCGCGGGATCGGTGTTCCATTCTAGCTTGTTCCAGGTGTTTTGGCGCGAAACGGCGTCACGCGGTGCCGCGAGAAGGCGTCCGATCGACTGGATTTCCAACGCGGCGGACTTGTCGAGGCGGAACAGGGTGAAGCCTCCCCGCAGCGACTTGCCGAGCTTGCGGATCGCATGCACCTCCTCGGCCACGCGGCCCTTGGAATCGAGCAACCCGTTCAACAGTTCCTTCATCCGGTGGCAGCCGTCCGCCAGTTGTTGCCTCGCGGCAAGCGCTGCGCCTTCGGTCAATTCGATCATGGCCAGATCAGAAACCACAGATCTCGCGCCTTGTCATCGCGGAACATGTGACAAATACTCACCCCGTTCCGTTTGTTCTGATTCTTATGAAAACCTTGATTGCCAACGCCCGCATTGTTTCACCGGATATCGACCTTCCGGGAGCCTCCGTCCTGATTGAAAACGACCGCATTTCCGCAGTGATCGGAGCGGGGGAACCGCTGCCAGCGGCCGACCTGACGATCCAGGCCGACGGCCGGATGGTCATGCCGGGGTTTTTCGACATCCACTGCCATGGAGCGGATCGCAACGACGTTTGCGACAACTCGGTGGAGGCCATCCGCCACATCGCTCGGCGCAAGCTGCAGGAGGGCGTCACCACCTGGTTGCCGACCACTCTCACCCAACCGCAGGAGAAACTGGAGGAAATCGCCGGAAAGTGCGCCGAATACATGAAAAATCCCGAGTTTTGCCGCACTCCGGGACTGCATGTCGAGGGCCCGTTCATCAATCGGAAGAACGCCGGCGCGCAGAACCCGGAGTTTGTCAGGCCGCCGAATTTCGATGAACTGAAACGCATTCACGACATCGCCCCGGCGCGGATCGTCTCGCTCGCGCCGGACATCGAGGGAGCCAACGAGGTCATTGCGAAGGCCGCTGCCATCGGCATCACCAGTTCCGCCGCCCACACCTCCGCCACCGCTGCCCAGATCGCCGAGGCGAAACGCGCGGGCCTCACGCATCTCACTCACTTCTGCAATGCCATGACTCCCGTCCATCACCGCGAGATCGGCGTGGTCGGCGCGGGGCTTCTGGACGACACGCTGATGATCGAACTCATCTGCGACGGCATTCACCTTTGCCCGGACATGCTGCGACTGGTTTTCAAACTCGTGCCGATCGAGCGACTGATGATGATCACTGATTCGATGGCCGCCTCGTGGATCGGCGAAGGCGAGGTCATGCTCGGCGGCCTCGCCGTGCTGGTGAGGGACGGCAAGGCCGTGCTCAAGGAGGGCGGCGCACTCGCGGGATCCGCACTGCTTTACAACGAAGGCGTCCGCAACGTGGCGGAAATCACCGGACTGCCACTCCACCAGATCGTCAAAGCCACTTCATGGAACCAGGCCCGCTCGCTGGGATTCGATGGTTTCGGAAAAATCGAACCCGGGTTTTTCGCTGACATCGTCATCCTCGATCAGGACTTCACGGTTTGGAGGACCATGGTCGGCGGAGACATGAGGTGAAGCTTGGAGCGTTGGCCTACTACAAAGGGATAAGTGTGGGGCTGATGTCTTGATTGTGGCGGGCACTCCGTCATGATCACCGGAAGCATGTTGCCGAAAGGTGAGCCAATGAACCCCTATCAGTCACCGGTTTCCCCGAGCGGCCACGGTGGTGATGTCGCTCACACGGCTGGCGGCTTGAGGGACCCGCGTGGTTTTGGTTATCTCGCCCTCGCGGCGATCACCGCACAGATTGCCATCAACGCGGTTCAGTTGACCGTTCCTCTCGATGAGGAATCCGCCGCCACCCTGACGGCCTGCCATGTGGTGGCGTGGGTTCTATCCGCTGTCTTTTTCCTGATCTGGAAGCGCCGTTGCGTTTTGAATGTGCGTCGGATCAATCCTCACCTCGGACTCACCGCGGGTTGGGCCGTTGGCTGCTACTTCATTCCTTTCGTCCAATGGGTCGCTCCCGCCATGGTGATGAGGACGGTCATCGGTGAAACATTCAGGCGGAAGCCTCAGGGATTTCTGATGGTGATTGCAGTGGTCTGGTGGGGCGCTTACATGCTCCGCAGTCTCTTGATGAGGCTGATCACGAATTCCCACGAAATCACGGTGGTTTGGAGCGTCGCATCTGTCATCTCCTGGTTGGCCGCGCTGATCCTTGTGATCAGAATAGGTTCCAGGCAGGCGGTTCTGCGCAGGTCCCATTCGGCGATGGTGGAGCGTCCAATCTTGGTGGCGCTTGACAGCCGCTCGGGCGATGGCAGGCCCAGAAACTGAACTTTCTCCTGCCGTCACGCCGTTTTCGCCCTTTTCCGGGCTTGGCAGGAGCCTTTGGCGCGGCATCCTCCCGCAAGTCTCGCCATGCATCCCGCCATCCGACTGACCTTGCTGACGGTATCCGTCACGGTGCTGTGCCACTGCGGCGCACCACGTCCGCCGCAATGCCACCGCGTGCCCTTCGCTTCGCGCGGGGATCCTTCGGACATGCTGGCCAGCGCCCGTGCCGAGTGGGCGGTGCTTTCGGACCCTTCCCGGCGCGAGGCCTGGCCCGCCGCCCGCACCCGCTACAACGCCACCGTCGCCAAACTCTTCGACCAACTGCGCTGCGGTAACGACGGATGGGATTCCCGCGCCGCGGCCATCGGCACGCGAATCGGCGCGGTGGAGAATCAGGATGTCGATCCCCGCAAGCTTGACGTCCTGTTTCCCGCCTCGCTCGTGAAGGGGCACATCGTTCGCGAACACAAGACCATCGACGGCCTTGGCGTGCCGCTTGTCGGATGGAAACACACCTCGCCGGTCGGACAGAAACGCGATCCCTACCTGCTTCCCAATGGTCTCCCGTACAATGTGACCGCCACTCTTGAATTCACGGGCACCGGACTGCCCGAGTGGCATTTCGTCAAACGCTGGAAATTCGAGGAAACCCGGGTCGGCCGTAGCACCCACCCGCTCGCCGCCGATTGGACGGCCGCGAACCGCTTCTATTGGCACATGTGCGATTTGGACAACCTCAAGATCCAGAACGTGCTCCTGCCCGATCGTTTCACCGAGGAAACCGGCCTCTATTTCATCACTCCCTATGATCCGGACAAGATCCCGATCGTTTTCGTCCACGGTCTGGTCTCCAGCCCGGATGCCTTCAAGAACGTGCTGAACGAACTCGTTCCCGAGCCATGGTTCCGCGAGAACTATCAGATCTGGCTTTACAACTATCCGACGGGAAATCCCTGGATTTACAGCAGCATGAGATTCCGCGAGAAACTCCGCGAGGCCACCGCCTACGCGCGATCGAAAGGTCCGGACACCAAACTCAACCGCATGGTCGTCGTGTCGCATTCGATGGGTGGCCTTGTCACCCGATCGAGCCTCACGGACCCGGGCAATGTCCTGTATGACGGGGTTTTCAAGAAACCGATTCACGAACTTCGGGTCAGCCGCGAGAACCGGAAGGCCCTTCAGGACGGATTGCTCTATCAGCCGTTGCGCGAACCGAAACGCGTGGTGTTCATGGCTGTGCCCCATCGCGGCAGTCCGATGGCTTCCATGCAGCTTTCGATGTGGATCTCCAAGCTCATCCGCCTGCCGAAAACCGTCACCGTCGAGCTGTTGGACACCACCCTGCTGGCCGTCGGAGACGTGTTCCAGGGCGAGGATCCGTCCAAGCGCATCCCTACCTCGATCAACAGCCTCTCGCCCACCGCTGGGACCACTGTGGCGCTCAACAAACTTCCCTTGCCAAAGGGTGTCACCTTCCACTCGATCATTGGCGACCGCGGCAAGGGCAATACCCCCGACAGTTCCGATGGCGTGGTTCCCTATTGGTCGTCGCATGTCGCACCGGTCGCGTCCGAAAAGATCGTCCCCAGCAACCATAGTGTCCCCGACTGCCCTGTCGCCGCCGAAGAACTGAAAAGAATCCTCAAACTCCACCTCGGCAGCAATTGACCGTCCTCTTCGTTTCGAATTTGGAATTTAAGATTTAGTGCTTCCCCGCCCATGTCACCCGAAGAACAACTCGCCCACCTCACCGCCGGAGCCGCCAAGGTGCTCTCCGAAAAGGAACTGCTGGAAAAACTCCGCGATTCCGCGAAAAACCACCGCCCGCTGCGGATCAAGCTCGGTGTGGATCCCACCGCGCCGGACATTCACTTCGGCCACACCGTGGCGTTGGAAAAACTGCGGCAGTTCCAGTTGTTAGGGCATCAGGCGGTGCTGCTCATCGGCGATTTCACCGCCACCATCGGCGATCCTTCAGGCCGCTCCGCCACCCGCCCGCCGCTCACCCGCGATGAGGTGCTGAAGAATGCGGAAACCTACACCGACCAGGCCTTCAAGATCCTCGACAAGTCCAAGACCGAGATCGTTTACAACGGCGACTGGTTCCGGAAGATGAGTTACGAGGAGATCCTCAAGCTAAACTCCCGCGTCACCCTCCAGCAGATGCTCCAACGCGAGGATTTCAGAAACCGCATCGAGGCAGGCCAGGAAGTGCGACTTCATGAACTTCAGTATCCCATCATGCAGGGCTGGGACTCCGTCGAGATCCGCGCCGATGTCGAACTCGGCGGCACCGACCAACTCTTCAACATCCTGGTCGGCCGCGATCTGCAGAAGGAAGAAGGCCAACCGCAGCAGGTGGTCATGGTGCTGCCATTGTTGGAGGGTCTCGACGGCGTGCGAAAGATGTCCAAATCCTACGGCAACTACATCGGAGTCTCCGATCCGCCGCAGGAAATGTTCGGCAAGCTCATGAGCGTGTCCGACGAACTGATGGACCGCTACTACCAACTTTTGTTAGGCGAGATCCGCGATCCCGGCGGCCACCCGATGGACGCGAAGAAGTCGCTCGCGGAGAAACTCACCGCCCGCTACCACGGCGAGGAAGCCGGAGCGGCCGCCCGCGCCGATTGGGACACGCGATTCTCCAAAAAGGACCTCGCCGCCGCCGAACTGCCGGAACTCTCGATTTCCGAAATTCCGGCCGGAGCGAACGTGCTTGCCCTCACCGCCCACGCCTTCAAGGCCGCCTTCGGCCTGGAGAAATCAAATGGCGAGTTGCGAAAACAGTTCATCACCGCCGGTTCCGTCCAGCTCAACGGCGAGAAACTCACCGATCCGCATGCGGAGGTTTCCATCGTCGCCGGAGATGTGCTCAAGCTCTCCAAGAAGCACGCGGTGCGCTGGACTTGATCATCGCCCCGCTCAATTGCCGCAAGTCGGCTGACCGAGCGCTTTGGCGATGCCCTCGATCATCGGCACGCCGGCAAACTCGCGGGCGAGTTTTTCCGCCGCGCTGGTGATTTTCGGAGTGGTGTGCTTGAAGAGCGAGCCGGCACCCTGGTCCGCGTAGTTCCTCGCGCTGAAGTCGGAGATTTCCGTGATGCCCTTGACGTAGTTCACGCACTCCGGTCTCGCGGCGAGCGGGGTGCTGAGTTTTTCGAGCGCGGCCGCGTTCGGGCCGGTGATGCCATACTCGTCCTTGAGGAAGACGCACCAGTAGTAAGCGCGGTGCGGTTCGGAATCCGCGAGTTGTCCGATCCATGAAATCATGGAAGCTTCGTAATCGAGTCGCTCCGCGGCGAGTTCGCTCTGGCGTTTGTTTTTTGTGAGATACCTGCCGTTGAGCCATGCCATGCCCTCGGTGCAGAGCCACGGCGGGCCTTCCTGATGGGCTCCTACGAACAGCCGGTGAATCGCGCTCTTGCCCAGTGCCTTGACCGCGTGGGCGGAGGTGTAGCGGTTGTAGTCGGTGGTGCCGTTGATCACGAAATAATCGCCGCCCTTCGGGTTCGCGCCATCGGGAATGTAGCCGATGTGGGGCATGGCTCCGGCCGATGGCAGCCGGGCCGCGTTGTAGAACGACATAGCCCCGCCTCCGGAGCCGCCGGTGAAATACACCCGCTTGGGGTCCACCGGCAGGGTTTCCGTGAGGTGTTTCACGCAACGCTCCGCGTGCGCGCTGTTCACCGTTGCATCGTTGCCGTTCTTCGATTCCAAGCAGGCGGCGACGATCCAGCCGTTGAGTTCGGCACCCTCGATGTGTTTCTTCACCGATCCGGCGTTGCCACCACCGGAGCCGTTGAAATGCAGCAGCGGTGCGAGGCGGCCCTTGCGTAGGTTCTTGGGGACATACACAAAGTAGTGGGAACCGCCGCCGGCATCAATCGGTCCTTCCACGACTCCGATTTTGCGCGAGAGGCCGTCGGTGATGGGTTCCGCGCCGCTGCCTTTGCCTTCGGCGGAGCCGCTTGCCTCCTCCTCGCCGAAGTGATCGGTGAGAAACCGGCGGTCATCCTCACTGAGTTTTGCCAAGGGAACCGTCAGCTCCCGCCCGCCTTCGAGTTTGAGCTTCACCTGTCCCGCAGCCACCGAGAGGGCGGAACCTTTGACCTTGGAACCGGTCACCGATACCCACTCGCGGGTCTCGGTCGGCTCGGCGGCGTGCAATGCGGAAACCAACAACACCATCCATCCGGCAATGATCGCTTTCATCTGATAGGTCATATCATGAGTTTCCAGTTAGCCGGGCGCAAGACAGATCGCTACCCGGCGGTTGGCTGCATGGAGGACTTCCGGAGTGGCGCTTTCAAAGCGCCATGGTTAGCAGAGGCGGCTCCAAGCCGCCCGTGCGAAACATGGCCGCCAGTAGGCAGCCACTCCGAACCGCTCGATGTTCCGGCGTGAATCACGCCCTGATCTTCGAATACGCACGCAGATATCCGGCGCACTGGGCCACCTCGGTGACGTTGGTTTGCCAGTTGTGTTCGTATTCGATGGTGACGTTCCCGGCGAAACCGTGTTTGCGCACCTCGTCGAGAATGGCGATGTTGTCGATGATGCCGGTGCCGAAGGGCCGGTCATGCGACCACTTTTCGATCGATTCGCGATCCTTCATGTGGAACGCATGCACGCGCGGGGCGATCTTTTTGATCACTTCCAGCGGATCGAGTCCGGAAGTGGCCCAGTGGCCGATGTCCGCGCAGTAGCCGACGTTCTTGTGACGGCCGTCGATGGCTTTCCAAATGGTGTCCGGATTCCACAGCGCGCTCGGCTTCGGATGATTGTGGAAGCAAACCTTGATGTCATACTCCTTTGCGAGTTTCTCCAGCGTGTCGATCGACTTGAGCGACTCGGTGGTCACGCCGTAGAGGTTGAGTTTTTTCGCGAGTTCGAAAATCTTGCGGGCCTCCGCCTCGTTGTCCGAGATCGGGGTGACTCCGAAGTTGAGTGCGACCACGCCATGCGCGGCGAGATGGTCGATGACCTTCTGAAGCTGGTCGTCACCGAGATCGGGGCCGATCTTGGCATCGCCGAGATCGCCGCCGATCTTCTGGCCGGGGAAGATCTCGACGTGGGTGCCTGCGGATGCCGCCATTTCGATCGCTTCGAACAGGGTGAACTGTTTGAAGGACCAGCACTGGACCGAGATGCCGAAGCCGGCCGAAGTCAGCGCGGGCTGCGGAATGGGAGCGGCCTTCGAACGGAGGGCGAGCAGGGCGGAGGCGGCGGGAATCATGGTGAGCAACGAGCGGCGTTTCATGGGTGGGAGAATTTCGTCGGAATGATGGCGGCGGACCGATGGCCCCGTCAACGCGGCATCCCGGCGTTTTCTTTCGGGCGGGGAAGGGGGCTCCCAAGGTCCCGGCTTGCCGAAAACCACGCATATCCTGCGGCAAGGACTCCGGGGGTTGACGGGTGCGGCCGGCCATGCACAATCCCGCCCGCCGGGCGGAAAAAGCCGCGTGGCACCCCACACACACTGCCATGACCACCATTGCCATCAACGGATTCGGCCGCATCGGTCGCCTCGTGTTCCGCGCCCTCGTCGAACAGGGCCACCTTGGAAAAACCTTCAACGTCGTCGCCGTGGGTGACATCGTCCCCGCCGACAACCTCGCCTACCTGCTGAAATACGATTCCACGCAGGGTCGCTTCAACGGCACCGTTTCCTCCAAGAAATCCTCGCCGGATCTTGCCGACGACGATGTGATCGTGGTCAACGGCCACGACATCAAGGTGGTGAGCGCCAAGTCCCCGGCCGACCTGCCATGGAAAGACCTCGGCGTGGAAATCGTCATCGAATCCACCGGTCTCTTCACCGATGCCGAGAAGGCCAAGGGCCACATCAGCGCCGGTGCCAAGAAGGTCATCATCTCCGCTCCCGCGAAAGGCGAGGACGGCACCTTCGTCCAGGGCGTCAACGACGACCAATACGATCCCGCCAAGCACCACATCATTTCCAACGCGAGCTGCACCACCAACTGCCTTGCGCCGATCGTGCATGTGCTGCTCAAGGAAGGCATCGGCATCGAGGAAGGCCTGATGACCACCGTTCACTCCTACACCGCCACGCAGAAGACCGTGGACGGTCCTTCGCGCAAGGACTGGAAGGGTGGTCGCACCGCCGCGCTCAACATCATTCCGTCCACCACCGGCGCCGCCAAGGCTGTCGCCCTGGTTTGCCCGGAAGTGAAGGGCAAGCTCACCGGCATGGCCTTCCGCGTGCCGACACCGACCGTCTCCGTGGTGGACCTCACCGTGAAGACCGTGAAGGAAACCTCGCTGGCCGAAATCAAGGACCTGATGAAGAAGGCTTCCGAGACCTATCTCAAGGGCATCCTCGAATACACCGAGGACGAAGTGGTTTCCACCGACTTCATCCACAGCGCCGCCTCGTCGATCTTCGATGCCGGCTCGTCCATCGAGCTGAACAGCCGTTTCTTCAAGCTCGTGAGCTGGTATGACAACGAGTGGGGCTACTCCAACCGCGTGATCGATCTCCTGACCGACGTCGTCAAGAAGGGCATCTGATCCGGCGGCATCCGTTTCTCCGATCAAGCGGCGGTCCTGCATGGGGTCGCCGCTTTTTTGTTGAACGAAGACCTGCGTTTTCACTCCGCCTCCCCGGCGTCGGCATGCGAGGAAAGCTCCAACAATGCCTGCCTCGCCCGCACCAGGAAATCATGGCGTGGTTCGCCCTCCTGCGGGCCTTCACAGGGTGGGCCGAAAATCGCGTTGCCCATCACGGGCACCGGCAGGAACTCGCCCTTTGGCAGGATGTGGCTGAGATTGTCGAGATACACCGGAATCAGCTCCGCCAACGGATAATGCCGGGCGAGGGTGAAGATGCCCGGTTTGAAATCGGCGACCCTGCCGTCCATGCTGCGGGTGCCTTCCGGGAAGATGATCAGGTCGTGTCCCTGCTCCATTTCCGCGATCATGCGGCCCACCGGATCGTCCTCGCGGCCGACTCTTCCGCGCGGAATGAGCACCGCTTTGAAGACCTTGCTGGCGAGCCAGCGTCTCAGCGCATCCTTCTGCCAATAGTCCGCGCCTGCCACCGGACGCGCGCGGTTTCTCAACGGCGAGGGCAAGGCCGCCCAGATGACCACGAAGTCGAGATGCGAAGAATGGTTGGCGTAATAAATCCGCGGCCGGTCCGGCACGGTGTGCTCATGAAGCATCCGCACTCCGGTCACCAGCCGGACCGCCAGGGCGACGACATTACGGATCATGTCACGCTTGGTCTAGCGGGGGCGGTCGCTTCACGCAAGTGCCGGAGCATGCGAATCAGCCAAGCACATCATCCATGGCATCGATCAGTTCGTTCATCGTTTCCGCGGTTTCGTTGCCCATGTTGGAGATGCGGAAGGTGATGCCCTTGATCTTGCCGTAGCCGCCGTTGATGACGAAGCCGTGCTTGGACTTGAGGGTCTTGATGAAGGCGGACTGGTCGAAGCCGGCCGGCGTGTGGAAGCAGGTGAGGGACACCGACTGATTGCCTTCCGGCGCGAAGTTCTTGAAGCCGCGGCGCGCGCCCCAGTCGTGGATGAGCTGGTTGTTCGCCTTGTGGCGGGCGAAGCGTTTGGCGACGCCTTCCTTGGCGATCACGCCGAGAATGTGCTGGAGTCCGAAGATTAGCGAGATGGCCGGGGTGGACGGCGTGTTGTTCTTCTCTCCGTTCTTCACGAATTCGATGAAGTCGAAATAATAGCCGCGGTTCGGCATGGCCTTGGCGCGCTCGACGGCGGCTTCGGAAAGCGAGAACACGGTGAGTCCCGGCGGCAGCGCCAGCGCCTTTTGCACGCCGGCGAGCAGCACGTCGATGCCTAGGCGGTCCATCTCGATCGGCACGGCGGAGAACGAGGAGACCGAATCCACCACCAGCAGCACGCCGGGGAAGGATTTCACCACGCGGGCGATGGCCGGCAGGTCGTTCATCACGCCGGTCGAGGTCTCGTTGTGGATGAGGGTCACCAAATCATAACCGCCTTCGGAGAGTTTCGCCCTAACAGCCTCGGGGTTGATCGCCTCGCCCCATTCGACCTGCACCTTGTCGGCTTCGAGGCCCATGCTTTTGGCGACGCTGAACCACTTGTCAGAAAACGCGCCGCAGCAGAGGTTGAGGACTTTTTTCGCACAGAGGTTCTGCAGCGCGGCCTCCATCACACCCCAGGCGGAGTTGGTGGCCAGATAGAACGGGCGGGTGGTGCCGCCGAGTTCCTGCAAGCCGGGTTGGCAGGAGGCGTAGAGTGCCTCGAATTCCGCGCCACGGTGGCCGATCATCGGCTTGCACATGACGGCGAAGGTGTCGGGAGAAACGTCGATGGGTCCGGGAATGAACAGTTTGGCCATGGGGGTGTTTGGTTAGAGAAGATTGTAGGATTCGAGCAGGGCGGAAAGTTTCGCGGTGTGATCAACGCTCATCGGGACCAGTGGCAGTCGGAACTCGGACGTGCAGTGGCCTTGCAGTGAGACGGCGGTCTTGATGGGCACGGGATTCACATCGAGCGACATCAGCCCGCGCATCAGCGGGTAGTATTGCTTCTGGATGACGAGCGCCTCGTCGAAGGAACCGTTGAGGCAGGCACGCACGAGGCGGGCGATGACGTCCGGGATCAGGTTGGATGCCACCGAGACCAGTCCGGTCGCGCCGCAGGCAATGAAGGGCAGTGTGAGCGGGTCGTCACCGCACAGAACGTCGAAGTTTTCCGGCACCGCCTGGACCAGTTGGTTGACGCGGTCCACGGAGCCGCCGGCTTCCTTGATCGCGGTGATGTTCGGGAAATCCGCCGCGAGACGGGCGGTGGTTTCCGGGGAGATCTCGATCACCGAGCGGCCCGGCACGCTGTAAAGCATGATCGGCAGGTTGGTGCATTCGGCGACGGCCTTGAAGTGATGGTAAAGACCTTCCTGCGAGGGCTTGTTGTAGTAGGGGCAGACCTGCAGCGAGCCGGTGGCTCCGAGTTTCTCGGCGGCTTCGGTCAGTTCGATGGCCTCGGCGGTGGCGTTCGCCCCGGTGCCGGCGACCACCTGGCAGCGGCCGGCGGCGAATTCCACGGCCAGCCGGATCACCTCGATGTGCTCCTCGGTGTCGAGCGTGGGGGATTCGCCGGTGGTGCCGACGGGGACGATGCCGTCCACGCCGCCGGCGATTTGCCGTTCGATGAGGGCTTGGAAGGCGGGAACGTCGATGTCGCCGTCCCGAAACGGGGTGATCAAAGCGGTGTAAGTGCCGGAAAAACGCATGGCGCGCGGGAGCATGGACGATCCCCGCCGCAGGTCAAAGCCGGATGCGGCGCGCGGCGGATTTTTTCCGGATCACGGTTGTTTTTCGACCACCTTGCCGTTTTCCCAAACGATGATCGGCAGGCCCAGGCGGCGGTGCTCGGCGCGAAGCTTGCGGGCCGCCCGGCGGTGGGCGCGGAGGGCGATTTGCCCCTGCTCCGAGAGTTCGGAAATGCGGAGATGCCTCAAAGGAGTGTATTTGGGCGCGATCATGGGCGAATAAACCGATCCACGTCTGAGATAGCATGGGTGGCCGAGCTTGCCAAGGCCTGAGGTGGGAATCCCTGCGCGTCCCAGAAAAACCATTCGTCCGCCAGTGGCAGGTAAAGTTCGACCAGATTGTCCATGATGCGTGGAAACCGTCTGCGGATGTCTGAGGACGGAACGAAGTGACCTCCCTTTTTCACCCTGATGCGGACGCGGGCAATGGATTCCATGGGGCTGGGCAGCCACAGGAAGTGGATTAGCACCGAGTAGCCTGCGGCTTTCGCGCGCCGAATCATGGCGGTGTGGGCGCGTCCGGAAAAAGTGGACTCCAAAGCAAAGGACGTTCCCGAGTCAACGAGATCCCGGACTTCCTCTAACAGAATCCGGCCTGCTTTGAGCGCCACGGATGATGGATCAAATGGGGAGAGGCCCCGCGCGATTTCATCGGCGTTCAGGAAACGGCAACCCTTGAGATCGGTGGTGAGAATCTCGGTGGCGAAGGTGGTTTTTCCCGCGCCGTTGGGGCCTGCGATGAGGATGAGCGTGGGCATGAGAAGGCGGTGAGGGCCGCCGTGCTGTTAGATCTCGATCTGTCCTTCGAAGACAAAATCCGCCGGGCCGGTGAGAGTGACGTTTTGGAAAGTCGAGTCGCCGGTTTTCTCAAAGCCGATTTCGAGCGTGTCGCCACCGGCCACGTCCACCTTGACGGGCGAGGGGGCTCCGGTGAGCAGGTGGTGCATGAGGGCGCAGGCCACCATGCCGGTGCCACAGGCGAGGGTTTCGTCCTCAACGCCGCGTTCATAGGTGCGGATGGCGATGTGGCCGGGCTCGAGGACGGTGGCGAAGTTGGCATTGGTGCCAGCCGGGGCGAAGGCGGCGTGCTCGCGAATGGTTTTGCCGAGGGTGAAAACGTCGAGATCATCGAATGCCTCGCCGCCGGGAACGAAGGCGACGGCATGGGGGACGCCGGTGTTGACGAAGCGCACGGTCGCATCGAGCCCGGGAATCGCGACGCCGGTGTCGAGTTGGAGGCCCTTCGGTTCGGACATGGCGATGCGGACGTTTTCGCCAACCATCTCGGCCGCCAGGGTGCCGGCGATGGTTTCGAATGTCACCCGCTCGGGGATTTCCTCTCCCAGATGGGCGGTAAAACGGCCGAAGCAGCGTGCGCCGTTGCCGCACATTTCGGCCTCGCCGCCGTCCGCGTTGTAATAGCGGAACTTGTAATCGGCCCCTTGTTCGGCGGGTTCGACGGCGAGCAGTCCGTCCGCGCCGATGCCGCGATGGCGGTCGCACAGCGCGGCGATGGTGTCACGGTCGAGGGAGATCGAGAGGTCGCGGTTGTCGATGACGATGAAGTCATTTCCAGCGCCGTTCATTTTGTAAAAGTCGAGGAGCATGATGGTCTTTGGGGAGCGCCGAGATAACCCGGCAAGACTCCGGCCGCAAGACCCGGCACTTGGGAAATACCGGAGATATGAAAGCGGGGGGGGGCTGTCAGTTCAGATTGTTGATAACCAAAGGGTTGTACCGCTTTGGTGGAAATCAGTTAAGATCGCGTGATTATTCGGCCAGAGATGACGTAAACACGTAATTAGACCGTAAGTAATTGATTGTAAACAAGATGGGAGGGTCAGATGGGGCTTCGGCAGGGCATTCGTGCCCGGCGGTTGAAATGAACCGGGCTAGGCGGGCATGATGGGGGCCGCTTCCACTCCCCCCACCGGAAGTATTTTCCCTCCCCCCACATGAAAACGACGAAGTTTTTGATTTGCGCGATCTCGATCGCAGCCGCTTTGGCATCTGCCAAGGCATCCGGGCAGAGTCTTCCCGCCACTCTCATCGAAATTTCGCCTGCGCTGCTGGTGAATGGAACGGTGAATGACGGTGGATATACCGGCGACTATTACACAGGCCTGATGCGGTTTGACGGTTTTGACGCCTTCTGCGTTGAACCGACCGAATCGCTATCTTACGGCGAAAGTCTGGTCTACGAGGTTCAGGACATCGGATTGCTCTCGAATGCGAACGCGGTGGCCCGTTTGGTTTCGGCGTATCTCGCATCCCCGCAAACGGCGGATCACGCGGCAGCGGTCCAATGGGCGATTTGGGAACTGACAACTGAGAGTTTGTCCGGACCGTCGCTGGTCGACGGCAATGTGCGGATCACCATTCCGGCCAACGAACCGACCGCGACTCTGGCCAACCAGTATCTCGCGAATGCCGGCAATTTCGCTCCGGCCAATCTCGTCTATCTCACCAACAACGGTCGTCAGGACGTGGTGCGATGGACGCTGATCCCCGAGCCGGCCACCGCAGCGCTCGCGGCACTTTCGGCACTTCTGCTGGTTCGCCGACGCCGCTAGTGGTGGCCGCCGACGTTTCAGCCACTCCATTGCGGCTTGCGCCGTGGCCGGATCCAGTCAAGGCTCCACCGCCCCGACGGGGGTGGATTCCACCGATGATCCCGGGCTCGCGACATATCATTTCAACGGTCTTGTGCGCCGCTTCGCTGGTTTTTCCGGGAGGGCGGGCTGCGCTCGGCCAGACGACGCAGGCTTCCAAGCAGGCGGTTCCGAGAGTGGTAGTGCCCACTGGAAGCCGCCCGATGGAGCCCGTTCGACCTGTGGCGCCCTCCACACGCATCCTTTATCCGTGGAAAACCCACATCACCTGTACGGTGTTCTGGGTGGGCGAGCAGCCGTCGGGCAGAAACCGCACGCCGAACTGCAAGTCGTCGTGGGATACCGAGTGGTCGATCAATTTCGGCGGATATGATGATCCTGACCCTAACAACCGCATCGCCAATCACTCGACCGGGGATTTCCGCCCCAAGGCCTTCGTGCCGAAGTTGAATCCATTCTACATCGCGTTGCCCTACAATGACGTGCTCAACCACATCTCCCACAAACCGGAGGCAGCCCGGGTGATTCCGTGGTTTTCGCGGATGCGGCCATTGCCGGGCAAGACCGTGTGCAAGGGGCGATGGGTGCAGATTTATCGCAACGGCCGGAGTTGTTACGCCCAGTGGGAGGACTGCGGACCATGGGTAACGGACGACTGGGAATACGTTTTCGGCAGTGCCAAGCAACCCAAGACCCGTGAAAACGGCGCGGCGGGCATTGATATCTCGCCGGCCATCCGCGACTACCTCGGAGTGAAGTCCGGGGAAAAAGTCCACTGGCGATTCGTCGAGTCCGGCCAGGTTCCCTACGGTCCGTGGAAGAAGATCGGCCAAACACCTCCCGCCGATGATCCGGACCTCGCGGCCCAGCAGCGGTATCTCGAATACCTGCGCAAGCTGCGTGACGAGCAGTTCCAGAAGAAACCGCTCAGTCAGATGGGGAATTGAGCGGCCATTGGCCATCGCGCAGGAAATCCAGGCACAGCCGGACGGTTTCCGGATGCGTTTGGATGAACGTGTGGTCGGCATTCACCACCTTGAAGCGCAGCGTGCCATCGAGTTTGCCACGCCCGGCGGAAACGATGCCGTCGTTCTCGGGATCAAGCAGCTTGCGGAAAAACGGAATGCTGCTGCGGCTGCCCATGATCACCGCCGTTTCCACCGTGCCGGGCGGCGGGGGCAGGCGGACGGGCAGTCCGTCGGTGCCAAGCGAGCGCCCGGCCGGGCCTAACAGAAAATGCAGCGCCGGGTGGCGGCGTGTCCAGTCCACGATCTCGCTGCCCGCGTTGGGCGGTGCCAGCATCATCAGCCGGCGCGGTGCCGCCTCCGGATGACCGGCGAGGATTTCACGGGCGATGATGCCGCCCAGCGAGTGGGTGATCCAATGGATCTCCCTGCCCGCGGCCTCCTGCGCGATCACGCGGAACACGCGCTCCGCGAGCACGGGGACCGGCAGGCGGGTGGACGGGTAGGGGATGTTCAGGGTGGAAAACCCCTCCGCTCGCAGGCGGCGGGCCAGCGGCTCCATCGCCCGCCAACCGCGCCAAAGGCCGTGGAGCAGCACCACCAGCGGCTCCGCCTCGCCCAGCCGGCGCGGGCGGTCCCACGGCAGCGGCGGGGTGAGCATTTCGATGCGGTCCCGCAGGCGCGGCTCGGATTTCATGGCGGCACGCTAGAACGCTCCGGCCGCTCTGGCAACCCGGCGGCTGCGGGAGGCGACGACTCCGGCGTTTTCGGGACAAGAAAATCCCTTGCCGTGCCGCCATTCTTCTTGACTGGTTTTGGTCCGAGGCCTAAATCGCCGCCCCCAAACGAACCTTTTTACCCACCACACAACGCCATGGCCAACGCTCAAGTCATCCTCAAAGAAAAAATCGAAGGCCTTGGTGCCGAAGCCGACGTGGTGAAGGTGCGCGCCGGTTACGCCCGCAATTTCCTGATTCCGCAGGGCAAGGCGTACGAGGCCACCAAGTCGAATCTCCGCCACGTCGAGGCCCTCAAGTCCGCCCGTGCCCGCCGCGAGGCCGAGGAACTGCTCGCCTTCCAGGAGATCGCCACCAAGATCTCCAAGCTCAAGCCCAAGTTCACGCTTTCCACCGGCCAGGGCGGCAAGGCCTTCGGCTCGGTCACCAGCATGGACATCCACAAGGAACTCGAAGCCGCCGGCATCGTCATCGACCGCCACGCCATCGACCTTGAGAAACCGATCAAGAAGTCCGGCAAGTCCGAGGTGAGCGTCAAGCTCCACCCGCAGGTGGTCGCCACCCTCGTCATCAGCGTGGACGCCGGTGATGTGGTTGAGGAAGCCGCCGAAGCCTGATTTTTCCCTTTCATGAAAAACCCCCGGTCCGCGAGGCGGGCCGGGGGTTTTTGTTTGCGAACTCCAATCGCAGAAAAGGGGAGTGGTTCAGACGATTCCTTGGCGCAGGGCTTTGGAGACGGCCTCGGTTTGCGAACGCACGTGCAGTTTGCGGTAAACCGAGCGCAGGTGCATGTCCACGGTGTGCTGGGAGATCGAGAGTTGGTCGGCGATTTCCTTCTTGATGAGGCCCCTGACGAGGTAGCGGAGCACGTCCTCCTCGCGCGAGGTGAGCGGTTCGATTTCCTCCACTGGGCCGTAGCGGGCGAAGCCTTCGAGGATCATCTTGGCGATGGGGCTGCTGAGGGCGGACGCGCCGTGGATGACATCGCGGATGCCGGCGAGGATTTCGTCGGGATCCGCGGTCTTGAGCAGGTATCCGGAGGCACCGTTGCAAATGGCGCGATAGACTTTTTCCCGGTCATCGAAGGAGGTGAGGATGAGCACCTTCACTTCGGGCATGATGGAGCGGATGTCCGAGAGCACTTCGAGCCCGTCGCGGCGCGGCAGGCCGAGGTCGAGCAGGAGGAGGTCCGGGCGTTCGTTGGAAAACTTCAGCTTGTCGTAAAGATCGGCGGCGTTGCTGAAGTGGTGGGGGCAGCTGAGGTCATCCTCGGCGGCGATGAGGCGGCGGATCTGTTTGACGAAGACCTCGTGGTCTTCGACAATCCAGATGGTGGTGGTGGCGACTGGTTCTGCGATCATGCAAGGGCGGGGTGGGTGGTGAGGTGGGAACGTTTGACCAGCAGGCGGACGCGGGTGCCGGTATCCTTGGAAGAGTTGATCTGCAGCAGGCCGTTGAGAACCCGCGCGCGGTCCTCGAGCTTGTTGACGGTCGTGGGTTTCTCGTTGGCGGTGAGCGGCAGGCCCACGCCGTTGTCGAGGATTTCCAGGGCGAGCTTGTCGTCCTCGTCCCAGAGGCGGATCGAAACGCTGCGCGCCTGGGAGTGCTTGAGGACGTTGTGAATGGCCTCCTTGTAGAACAGGAAGAGGTGGCGCTTGGCGTCGAGCGAGAGCTTCGCGGCGGTTTTGCTGGAATCGCACTCGACGGTGAACTCGATCTCTCGCAGCAGTCTTGTGGCGGTGTCGCGCATGCGCTGGACGAGGTCGCCAATGGAGTCCTGCTTGCGTTCGAGGAGCCAGACGATGTCGCGCATGGCCAGGGAACTCTCGCGGGCGATGGTTTCCACCTCGTCGAGGTCGTGGGCGATCTCCTGCGGCCCATGAAGTCTCGCGAGGTCCTTGCGGGCGGTGCGCGCGATCAGCGAGATCGATCCGAGGTTGCTGCCGATGTCGTCGTGAAGGTCCGAGGCGATGCGCTTGCGGATTTGGTCGAGTTGCTCCTTGGACATCAGGCGGCGGCGCTCGACGATGAAAACGGGAATCAGAAACGTTAGCCCTAACAGAACGGCCGAACCCCACGTGGCGTTGAGTTCGCTGCGGGAGGCGAGCTGGCGGTGAACCGGGCGCAAGGCGGCGAGTTCGCGCTCGACCCGGCCGCGTTCGGTGAGCTGCTTGAGCCAGGCACCCACGGGGATGATTTCCTTTTCCGAGCTGAATCCATCGGTGAGGCTGTTCACGGAGAGGGCGGAACCAGCATGCTCGCGGCTGACTGGCCGTCCCTTCGCGAGATTGCGACCACCGGACCAGATCTCGATTTCGGAAAGTGCGTGGATGTGACGGTCGCCCATGACCCAGGCGCTCGAGGCGGTGACGGTCACCGAGGCGGCTTTGGCTCCGTTGAGCGGTATGACCAGCGGCGTCATGTGACTGGAGCCCGGCAGAGGGTTGGTCCAGTCGAATACCTTCACCGGAGCGCCGCGATCGGAATCCGTCACCGTGATTTCAAGAGTCTCCGGAAACACCGAGGTTTCGAAGGATCGGTTGACTTGATAGGGGAACAGGACGACCCGGTCGATGGCCGCGGCCGAATCCAGGCGGACGCTCCAAGAGGTCGGCGTTTCGGGTTTTTCCAGAATCACAGCATCGCCCGGCACCACTTGCGGGTGCGAGCCATTTTGCCAAACTCCGAGTGGCATGCGTCCGTCGCTCAGTGCCTGCGGATACCACATGCGCGGGATGTCCAGGCTGCCGAGCGCGGTCACTTTCGCGCCGAACGACACCGGCTCGTTGTTGGACATGACCACGAACTCCGAGAGGCCGAACAAATCGAGCGTGCCCTTGTTGTGGCCCTCGTGGACCGTCAACCGCACGTAGCGTCCCTTTTCCTGCGCGTTGAACAGAACCGGGATGCCTTCCGGCGGAGTTTGCGGAATCCGACCGGAGGTGAAGATCACCGAACGCTGCGCGAAGTCCTCACGATTCGAGACCTCGATCGTGAAGCGCCTCGGGAAAATCCCGGGATCTTCCAAAAACTCCCGCTGTGCCGGGACCAGATAAACCTGCTGAATCGGCAGTTCGCTTCCCAGATCCAGAGTCACCGTGGGATCCGGAGCTCCGACTCCACAGCGTCCGCCACGGTATCCAAGACCTATTTTAAGCGGATGTTCGCAACGCTGGGCGAAACTCGAAAGCTGGCCGTCCAGCCAGAGCACGCGATCCTCAATCTTAACGAGTTGCGGATCGAAAACCCGGGCAATCCTGGCAATCGGATTTGCCACCTGAGCGGGGCTCGCCGCGTCGACGCCTGTGGGCAGCATCGCTGCCAAGAGGCAAGCGATTCCGCCGGAAACACGCGGGAAATGGTGTGGGGAGGGAGGCATTCGCAAGGGCGATTCGCCAGCAGGTTGA
>Ga0315904_10002295_pt1 | contig 29752 bp, 25 predicted proteins | sample LakEriMetagenome_6_FD_203529 | JGI IMG/M metagenome (GOLD analysis project Ga0315904, IMG submission 203529) | Freshwater fungal communities from buoy surface, Lake Erie, Ohio, United States - Buoy 12 MA120 | ecosystem: Environmental > Aquatic > Freshwater > Lake | place: USA: Lake Erie, Ohio...
GGCCCCATCCTCTAGGAGCAAGCGGAGTCATGAAAAAATCATTGAGTCTTCTGTGCGTGTGCATCGGCATGTGTTTGGCTTGCGACTTGCCCGGGGATTCGAGGAGCGGTGGAGTCTCAATCGCAACGCCCTCCTCAGAGTCCGTTCCAACCGAACCCCGCTTGATCTCGCTCAAAGTGGAGGGGATGACATGCCCCAGCGGATGCTATCCTAGCGTACGATCGGCGATCGCGAAGCAAGACGGTGTAGTGGATGTTGAGTTGGCACCTCAACAAAAGGAGGACGTCATCGACAACCCCGTGGTCTTCGTCCGGTACAACGGCGAGCTGGATCTCAAGTCCACGCTGAAAGCGATTCAGCGAGCGGGTTTCGAAGCCGAAGCAGTTCCTCAATAATCCTCGTTTCTCGGAACCCTGGCGGAGCCTATGTCCGAATCGTCGCCTACGACGCCACGTCCCTTTGCGCACCTGCATTGCCATAGCCATTATAGCTTGCTCGATGGCGCCAGCCCCATTGGAAAACTCGTCGCTCGTGCCAAATCGCACGGCATGACCGCTTTGGCTCTGACCGACCACGGCAATTTGCACGGCTCGCTCGAGTTTTATCGCAAAGCCAAAGAGAGCGGGATCAATCCCATCCTTGGCTACGAAGCGTATGTGGCTCCTGGGAGCCGTTTTGAGCGCGATGCTGCCTCCGCCAAGGAAGCGGCCTACCACTTGACGCTTCTGGCCAAGAATCGAACGGGATTCAAGAATCTGATCCGCCTCGCTTCTGCCGCCAGCTTGGAGGGCTTTTACTTCAAGCCTCGCATCGACAAGGAACTTCTCGCTAGCCACTCCGAGGGAATCATCTGTTTGAGCGGTTGTGTTTCGAGCGAATTCTCGCGAGCGATCCTCAAGGGAACGGACACCAGCGCAGTGGTCGCAGAAGCAGAGAAAGTAGCGTCATGGTTCAGCAAGATCTTCGGCGATCGTTTTTTCATCGAGATCATGAACAACAACGTCAAGATTCAACGCGAGCAACTTCTCGGCGCCGTCGACATCGCGAACCGCATGGGGCTGCCCCTGGTGGCGACGAGCGATGCGCACTACGTGGATCCCGAAGACGCCGAGGTTCAGGATGTGTTGACATGCATCAGCACCGGCAAATTCCGAACCGATACCAATCGCTTGCGCATGGAGAACGACCAGTTCTACCTGCGAGCCCCGGAGGAGATGTACAAGCATTTTCAGGGCTTGGAACATGCGGTGGCTCGCTCGCAACAGATCGCCGATTCGGTCGACATCGATTTGGAACTTGGTGCGAGGAACTTCCCCAGCTTCGCGATTCCGGCTTCATCTCCTACGGCGGATGATTATCTGCGCGAATTGTGCCTTCAGGGGCTGCGAGAAAGGTATGCGGACAATCCGGAAATGTGTGCGGCGGGTGAGCTTGAGCAGGTGGTCATGGAACGGCTCGATCGAGAGCTGTTGGTGATCAAGAAGCTAGGCTTTTCGAACTACTTCTTGATCGTCTGGGATTTCGTTCGGTACGCGCGCGAGATCGACGTCCCGGCGACGGCTCGCGGTAGCGGTGTTGGGGCCTTGGTTTGTTACGCGCTTTACCTGTCTCACGTTTGCCCGATCAAATACGATTTGCTGTTCGAACGATTCCTCGACGAGAGCCGGATCGAAGCTCCCGATATCGACATCGATTTTTGCCAGGAACGCCGCAGCGAGATCATTCGCTATGTCAAGGAAAAGTACGGCGACGCCAACGTCGCCCAGATCGGGACGTTTGGTACCCTTAAGGCCCGCGGCGCCATCAAGGACGTTGGTCGAACCATCAACGTCCCGCTGAGTCGAGTATCCGAAATCAGCGAGATGGTTCCAGACGATCCAAAGATTTCCGTTCGCGACGCGCTTGCGGAGAGCGAAGACCTTCGCAAAACCGTCGAGTCCGATCCGGTGATCAAGGATTTGATCGAGCTGGCTTCGCGTGTCGAGGGGATGGCCAGGAGCATCGGTACGCACGCTGCCGCAGTCGTCATCGCCGACAAGCCGCTGACCGAGTACGTGCCGCTGATGCGCGGTTCCGGCAAAGACGATGTCATCACGCAGTGGTCGATGGGGGATGTGGAAGCCGCCGGGTTGCTCAAGATGGATTTTCTCGGCCTCCGCAACTTGACCATCCTCTCCAAAGCCGTCGATATCATCGAAAAGACGCGGGGGATTCGAGTCGACCCGCTCAAGTTCCCGTTGGACGACAAGCCGACCTTTGAATTGCTCCGCCGAGGCGAGACCAAAGGGGTGTTCCAGCTCGAAAGCGGAGGGATTCGCGATTTGCTGCAACGCATGAAGCCGGATCACTTTCGCGATATCATCGCCACCAATGCACTCTATCGACCGGGCCCCCTCGAAGGCGGCATGGTCGATGACTACATCGCGGTCAAACTCAATCAGAAGAAAGCCAATTATCTCCATCCGATCCTTCAGGAGATTCTCGAGGAAACGCACGGCGTGATGGTCTACCAAGAGCAGGTCATGCGCATCTTGAATCGCGTGGGAGGCATCGAGCTGGCCAAAGCCTATACGTGCATCAAAGCGATCAGCAAGAAAAAGCAATCGATTATCGAAGCCAACGCAGAAAAATTTCTGCAGGGAGCCCAGTCGCTGGGGTTGGCCAAGAAAGATGCGCTGGAATTTTGGGAGATGATCCTGAAATTCGCGGGCTATGGTTTCAACAAAAGCCACTCGACCGCGTACGCACTGATCGCGTACCAGACCGCTTACCTGAAAGCGCACTTCAAAGTCGAGTTCATGGCGGCCCTCCTCACCGGCGATATTCCGAACCGAAATTTCAAACGCAAGGACTCGCTGGTCGAGCATTTGGAAGACTGCCAGCGGATGAAGATCGTGGTGGAACAACCCAACGTCAACGGGTCGCGATCCGAGTTCAGCGTGACTGGTGATCGGATCCAGTTCGGGCTCTCGGCCATCAAGGGGTGCAGCCATACGGCTGCCGAGGCGATCGCGCGTGAACGGGATGCCCGAGGCCCCTTCAAAGATATTTTTGACATGTGCAATCGAGTCGACCCCGTCTCGCTCGGTCGCGCGAGCCTCGAGTCTTTGATTCGGGCCGGCGCACTGGATTGCTTCCAGGCCCACCGCTCCCAAATGATGGCGGTGATTGAGAAAGCCCTTCAAGGAGGAGCGGCGGCCGCCAAAGACAAGCGGAGCGGCCAGATGAGTCTGTTCGATGACTTTGAGGATACCACGACGACGCCAGCCATGTCGTTGCCGGATATCCCCGAGTTTCCCGACAAGGAAAGACTCGCGATGGAAAAAGAGGTGTTAGGGTATTATCTTTCGTCGCACCCGTTAGCGGCCCATGAACGACTCCTGAAATCCTTCTGCACCCATACGGCGTCCACCGCGCGCACGCTCGCCAATCGAGCCGAAGTGTGGATGGGAGGAGTGGTTTCTTCGATCAAATTGGCCCACACCCGCAATCCCAAACCGGGCAAACCTTCCAAATACGCGAATTTCGATCTCGAAGACCTCGAGGGTATCGTCCGGTCCATCGCGTGGCCCGATACCTACGAAAAATTCGCGCACTGCATTCAACCCGATGCCATCGTCGTGATCCGGGGCAGAATCGACAAGCGAGGAGAAGAGGAAATCAATCTGATCGTCGACGAAGTCGTCCCGATTCAGGAAGCCGATCAGAAATTCACTTCCGGAATCCACATCCTATTCGACGAACAAAAGCATCCCGAGGGCATGATTTCCGACATCGAAGAGATACTGCGCGGCTACCCCGGGGATCGGGAGGTCAAGATCGCGGTCCGGTTGACCGAGGGTTCGACGGTACACATCCATGTCAACCGCCAGCGCGTGGCGATCGAAAGCGAACTGCGCCAACGCTTGGACGATTTGCTCGGCGAACCCAGCCATCGCCTGATCTTCAACAAGCCCAAGCTCGGCGAATCCAACGGCAGCCACTCCTACCGCAAACGATGATTCCTTTACCCATCGATCCGTTTCTTGCAGAGATTCGATCGGCTGTGGTGCAGTCCCCCATCGTCTTGGTCGATGCTCCGCCTGGATCGGGAAAAACAACCCGGGTCGGGCCCGCCCTCCTGGACTTGCTGGCCGATCATCAGGTTGCCTATCTGCTGCAACCGCGACGCCTCGCGGCTAGGTCGGTCGCGGCGCGAATCGCCGAGGAACGCGGGGAACGAATTGGAGGTCGCATCGGCTACTCCGTTCGTTTCGACCAACAACTATCCCGCGACACGCAGTTGATCGTCGCGACCGAAGGGATCGTCATTCGCCGTCTTCAGGATGATCCGACCCTCGCCAAAGCACGGATCGTCCTGCTGGACGAATTCCATGAGCGTTCCCTCGATGCCGATCTGCTCCTGGCGATGCTGAGGCGTGTCCAGCAGACTGTCCGAGACGATCTTCGTATCGTGATTATGTCGGCGACCCTCGATCGAACCAGCATGCAATCCGCCCTCGGCGATGTGCCGATGATCTCCGTACCCGCCAACCAATACCCGGTTTCCATCCGCTTTCGCCCCCCGAAGCCTCAGGTCGCCATCGTCGAGCATGCGGCCGAAGTGCTCGAGGATGTTTCCCAGCAACACGACGGAGATGTCCTTGCTTTCCTGCCCGGCTCCGGCGAAATACTTCGGTGCATCGACTTGTTAAAGAAACGGCGGCTCGACAGGGATTTCGATTTGCTCCCGCTTTATGGGGCGATGCCGATTGAGGATCAGATGCGAGCGATCGAAACCGGGCCGCGAAGGCGGATCGTGGTTGCCACCAATGTCGCGGAAACCTCTCTGACGATCCCAGGGATCCGAACGGTGGTCGACAGTGGACAAGCGCGCGTTCTCCGTTTTTTTCCCGAGGTGGGTTTGGATCGCCTGGTCCTCGAAAACATTAGTTCGGCGTCTGCCACACAGCGCGCGGGTCGCGCGGGTCGCGTAGCGCCCGGAACTTGTTATCGATTGTGGTCGGAGGCCTCGGATCGATCCCGCGCCCCATTCCTGGAACCGGAGATTCGACGCATCGACTTGTCCAGTGCGATCCTGGAACTGATCGCCTGGGGCGAGGGAGCAAGCCTGGACTTTCCCTGGTTGGAAGCCCCGCGCGAAGATGCCGTGGCATCCGCGCGTCGCTTGCTCGAAATGCTCGGCGCCGTTCGGCAAGGGAAAATTACCGAAACAGGCTATGCGATGGTCCGTCTGCCGCTTCCCCCCAGGTTGTCTCGCATCGCAGTCGAAGCGGCAGGATCGGGATGCTTGGATCAAGTCTGCTGGCTCGTTGCCATGCTATCCGACCGCGATCCCTTCGATCGGATGGATCGCCGTCGCTCGACTGGTTCCCATGGGATGCCCACCTCGCATGCCATGCGATGGACGAGCGATTGCCTCGAACGGCTCGCCGCTATCGACCGGTTTCGCCGCACCGGTCAAGACTCAACGCCGTTTGGAACGGTCCACCGCGGCAGCTTGCGAAACATCGAGCAATCCGCTCGCCAAATCCGCCAGATGTGCGAAAGCCTGGTCGTTCCGTCGACGAATTCCTCCCTGCCCACCTCCGAATTGCTCGAACGCATCCTGCTATCCGGATACCCGGACCGCGTGGCTCGCAGGCGGCAGCGCGGGAAACCACAAGGGTTGATGGTGGGCGGAAAAGGGGTCGCGATCGGGCCGCAGAGCGGAGTGACCGAGCCGGAGTTTTTCCTGTGCATCGACGTGGAGCAGAAGCCGGGAGACGCAATCGTCCGACAAGCGAGCCGCATCGAAGCGGATTGGCTTCGAGGAGACAATCTGGTCGAGCGAGACGACCTTTTCTTTCACCCCTCCCAAAAGCAAGTCGTCGCGCGACGGAGACGCATGTGGATCGATCTGATTCTCTCCGAGACGCCTGCCCAGGTATCCGACGAAGAGGAATCGCAGCGAGTCCTGGCCGCTGCCGTGAAAACCCATTGGGAGCAATCGTTCCCCAAGGATAACGTCCCCCTCTTGCAATGGATCGAACGGGTCAACTCGCTCCGCCGCTGGATGCCGGAATTGCAGCTACCGGAACTCGACCAATCTGCGTTGCAGGAAACTGCCTGGGAGTTGTGTCGCGGCAAACGGTTGTTGGCTGAGGTTCGCGATGGCCCGTGGCTCGATTGGCTCTCAGGCCGTTTGACTCCGGACCAACGGCGCGCCTTGGAGCGAGAGGCCCCAGAGAGAATCCAAGTCCCGTCGGGAAGTTGGATCCGATTGGAGTATGCGGCTGGCAAGCCACCAATACTAGCAGTCAAAATTCAGGAAATATTTTCCTGGAAGGCAACTCCACGCATCGCAGCCGGACGTATTCCATTGCTGTTGCATTTGCTGGCCCCGAACATGCGCCCCCAGCAAGTAACCGAGGACTTAGCCTCGTTCTGGAAGAATGGGTACGGCGAAGTCAAAAAGGAACTCAAACGCCGCTACCCAAAGCATTCGTGGCCGGATGACCCCATGGCAGCCGCCCCGGTTCGCAAGTGACGTTCTGCCCCATTTGACCGCCCCTTTTGCAGGAATAGTGAAAATACTTATACTTTCGTCCAACCGGCTGTACGTGAAGCGCGTCGGCAGCTTCCCGCAGAGCGGCTTACCCATCGCAAAGGATCTTGTTTTATGAAATCGTTTTTTCGTCGATTTGCCTTGAGCACCGTTGTGGTTGCTGCATTGAGTTGGCAAAGTGCCGCTGCCCAGGATGCGACCGCAGACGACTTGTTGACAATCGGCTCCGATGCCCCAGCCTTGGACGTGGAGCACTGGGTTCAGGACGGCGAAGGAAAATTCGGCAAGGTGACCAAGTTCGAGAAGGGCAAGGTGTACGTGGTCGAGTTCTGGGCGACTTGGTGTGGCCCGTGCATCATGAGCATGCCGCATATCGTCGACACGCAGAAGAAGTATGCGGGCAAGGGAGTGCAAATCGTCAGCATCAGCGACGAACCTCTCGAGACCGTGGAAGAGTTTTTGGAGCGGGAACTGCCTCCGAATATTGCGTCGGAATCCAAAGACATCACGAACTTCAAGGAATTGACAAAGTCGTACTGCCTGACAACGGATCCGGATGGCTCGTCCAGCAAGGAGTACATGGCTGCCGCTGGTCAGAACGGCATTCCCTGCGCGTTTATCGTCGGTAAGGATGCCAAGGTGGAATGGATCGGTCATCCGATGGAGATGGATGAACCGCTTGACCAAGTAGTGAACAACAAGTGGGACCGCGAGAAGTTTGGAACCGAATTCAAGGAACGGCAAGAACAAGAACGAATCATGCAAGAAGCCCAAACCCAGGTCCTCGGGCTTGTGCGCAAGAAAAAGTTTCCGGAAGCTTTGGCTAAATTGGACGAGTTCGTCGCCAAGGCCAACCGAGCGGACATGAAGTTGAACTTGCTGATGTTCAAGATCAATCTGCATCAAGCAGCCAACAGCGAGCCCGCAGAGGTCAACGGGACATTTGAATCGTTATTCGAACTCGTGGCGGACGATCCGATGATGTCTAACCAAATCGCTTGGACGGTTTGGGAGATGAGTGATGCAGGCCGGATCGACAGCAAGGATCTTCTCATGCGGGCTCGCGATCTCGCAAAGAACGCAAGCGCCAAACAGTCGGGCAACATGAAGGCGATGACCCTCGACACCGTTGCTCACCTCGAGTACTCGCTGGGCAATGGCGAGGAAGCTCTGAAGTTGCAAGAGGAAGCGGTTTCGTTGGCCGACGAGCAAGAGAAAGAGCAACTCTCGGAGTTCCTCAAAGAATTGCGAGAGGAATTCGGCAAGTCGAAGTAATCCTTCGATCGACTCGAAAATTCAATTCAAGGCTGGGCTATTGCGGCCCAGCCTTTTTTGTTGGAACGCTCGCGAGCACGAAAAAAACTGCCAAAACAAACCGATGTACCGAAGTAGCTGATCCGCGCATGACATAGGGACTTTTTTGGCGACCGCTCGCTGATGGTCGCTGGGTGATAGTTGCCGTTCCCCCCCCCTTCGTCAACTGCGCCTGCTCTCTGCGCGATCGGGTGCAAGCCGAGCCGCTGCCAGGATCGCTTGCGTCATCCCGCCTGGATTCGCGATCCCTTTCCAAGCGATATCATGCGCGGTCCCGTGGGCGACGCTTGTCCGTACGATCGGTAGTCCGAGCGTGATGTTTACGGCTTCGAACATGTCGAGCAATTTCAAGGCGATGTGTCCTTGATCGTGATACATGGCGACCACGGCATCGAAATCTCCCCGCGCCGCGGCGGGCATGAGCGTATCGACAGGAAGGGGGCCGAATACATGCCAGCCTCTTCGCAAAGCTTTTTCGACGGCAGGTTGAATGATGGTTTGCTCTTCATTTCCAAAACGGCCGCCTTCTCCGGCGTGGGGATTGAGGGCGGCGACCGCAATCCGAGGCTCCGGCGGCAACTGCATTCGAGTACGTAGTTTCATGAAAAAATCATGGGCCAGACCGATGGTCTGAAACACGCTCGAAACGCTTAAGCGATCGAAGATCTCGCGAAGGGCGCAGTGGAGCGTGACGTGCACGACTCCCAGTCCGGCACTTCCGCCATGCCGTGGCTTGCCGGGTGTCAGGTACAGCATCATTGCCGATTCCTCGACACCGCAGAGATGGGCGAGCAGTTCCGTATGTCCGGGCCAATCGTGACCAGCGCCATGCAACGCGACCTTGTGGAGCGGGCCGGTGACCAAGCCCTGCAGTTCGCCTCGGAGGCAAAGCTGCGTCCCGCGAACGACGCATTCGTAGGCAGCTTGACCCGCCCTCGGATCGATCGCTGGAGAACTGCTCGGACCGACCCACTGGTCCATGGCGTTGTCTCCCGTCTCGAGGCATATCAGGGAATCCCGCGAGCGACCGATGCCAGTACGGAGCAAGTTCTCCGCGTCGACGAGCGAACCAGCCGAGTGGATTGCAAGAGGCAATTGCTGCAACTGAGCTGCCTGCTGCAGAATGCGGCTATTTCCGATGGCGATGGGGATACATTCTGAATGAGGGATTCCCGAAGCGATGGAGCCAACGACTACTTCGGGGCCGATCCCGGTCGGATCCCCCACACTAATACCGATCCATTTTTCAAGCGACTCAATGGTTTGTGTCATCGTGCTGCTCGCGCTGTGCCCGTCGCGGATCGGATAGCACGGTCCAGTTCCCCGGGTTGCGTGGGTCGTGTCCAATAGTCGAGGATTTGCCCTTGGCGGTCGAGGAGGATCGTGGTCGGGTAGGAGAATCCACGTTGACCTAGAATTTTTGCAATCCGGATTCGGGAGTATTCGACAGGGTCGCAATACACGGGATGCTGAGGGGTTGTATCCCCGAGAAAATCCAAGGTGGACTGGCGGAGTTGGGCCACGTCATCGGGGGCGGTCGCGGCGCATGAAATGCTCGCGATTCGAACCGACCGGCCATCGGCATATTGGTCCGCCAGTTTTTGAATCTCTGGATACTCCGATCGGCACGGAGGGCACCAGGGGCCCCAGAAGTGGAGCAGCACGAGTTTGCCCTTCGCTTGCTCGGGTTGGAATCCGTTTTCCGCGTGGACCAAGGGAGGCAAATCGAGATCGATGACAGGTTGCCCGATCACCCTCCGCCGGTCGCTTCCGAGATAGATCAGGGAGCACAAGCCGCACAGCATGAACAACCCAGCCCATGCCAAGTGTCGATAGGAGGGACTGGGTCGATTGCCGTTCAGGTTGCTCGAGTCGGATTGCATGGGTGGTTGGTGAGGAATCTGTGGCGGGAAGTGGGGGGGCGAAACCGCGTACTGTTTCTGGAAGACTCAAGACGATACACTTTAGGAGTGGTCTCGCAAATGGCTAGTTATTTCGTCTCGTAATCGTCGTCCCGTACCTTGGGGTTTTCATGCGGTGTCCTTTCTGCGGCAACGACAATGATGGAGTTCGAGACTCCCGCTTGGTCGAAGATGGTCGAGCGATTCGACGCCGTCGATTTTGCAACCACTGCAAACGGCGGTTTACCACCTACGAGCGTGTGGAAGGGCTACTGCAGGTCCGCAAGCGCGACGGTACCTGCCAAGACTTTAGCCGATTGAAGATTGAACGGGGCTTGCAATTGGCGTGTTGGAAGCGGCAGATCCAGCCCGAGGCGATCCAGCGTCTAGCGATCGAAATCGAGGCTCATATTCTCGACAATTACGAGCGCGAGGTCCACTCTGCGGAGGTCGGTAACCTGTGCATGCAGTATCTACGGGAACTCGATGAAGTCGCGTTTGTGCGATTCGCCAGCGTCTATCGGAGTTTCAGCGATGCGCAGGATTTCGTGAAGGAGTTAACTCCGATCCTTAGTCCGCCGGACACCGCGAACCAACGAGCGCAACGCCGAGAGGTGGAGTAGCGCTCTTGTTGCCTGATGTTCAGCGCGATTAGGGTCGAGACGCTTTGAGGTCTGCGTTTCCGTCACCGTCGGCATCGATTTTGGTCAAATCGATGAAGGTGTAGGGACGCAGGTAGGCTTCTTGGGAGCCCTTGGCATACGAGACCCACATTCGCAAGGCGGTCGCATCATAGACGACATTCTCAACGTTCCCACCCTTGATCGGGATTCGGTTCGCTAGGGCGACCAACTTCTCTCCGTCCAATTTCCCGCGTTCCTGTTTCAGGGTTGGAAAGGCGCCGCGTCCTTCGTCATTGTAAACGACACAGGAGAGAACATTCGGTGCGAACTCGTCTGCGGGGTCGTTGTCTTTCCAAATCTGAACGCGTTTGTCGGCGGGTTCTGGCGTGTGGGCTCGAACCTTGACCGCCCGCGTTTCGGTTTGGCCATCGCCGAAGACGTAGTGGTATCGTTTGGTGTGTGGATAGGACTGGAAAATATTGAGGGCACTGGTGAGCGAATTGGCATCGTAGAGCATGGTTCGGAACAGAACCGTGAAGTGCGGCGCGTGGATGAAGTAGGGAGCTTCCTTGGCGGATGCATCACCCATCTCCGAAAGGACGATCCCCTTGGCGTTCATCCCCGTGTGGGCCCCGACCATTCCCGCAAACGAAGGGACGACGTGAGGCACACCGTTGTTTGGCAGGTATAGGACAATCATTGGAAAGTTGTGTGCACCTACCTCCATGCTCCAATCGAGGTTGCGTGTTTGGTACAAGTGGCCGTCGACGGTCGCTTCGCCCCAGGCGGCAATGCTGCTGCAAGAATACGGCATCAGCAGGGGAATCGCGTGGATCGCTTGGAGGGTCGAGAGAGGGATTCCCGCGCCATCCGCGAGTCCAGCCAATTCCTGTTCCACACGGTCATCGCCGTAAGCGACCGACCGAGCCCATACTTCGATCAACGAAGCGTGGTCGGTCTTCAATTCCGACATGATTCCTTCGAGGGCGGCGGGGACAAAGGTCCGAATTTCCTCGCCGAATTGTTTTCCGAGGTGATAGCCCATTTCGTAAGGGGTACCCCGGACGACGATGAGCGGGAACTTGGAATCCCCCTCTCCGACCGTGATTCGATGTCCGCTTCCACCCACTTTGTCCGGGGTGGTGAATGGACGTCCCGCAATCGCTTGAGTCTGCTGGAGCGATTGCGGCTTCGACTCTTGGCCCATCGAAACCGCGGATCCCAAGAGCGAAAAGCATAGGGTTGCCCCACCCGCCCAGACGAGGCCCGCTCGATAACCGAAACTGCAAAACGATCGAAATGCCATGGGTGAATTTCCTCCGTTTGTAGAGCCCTGACTACCCAAGTCCCCAAGTGTCGCGTCGTGCCGCGCGTTACGCTCGGCAGATCTCGTTGTATGATAACCCGCGACGAAAAGGCGTGTTATCCCCAAAAGTCCGTTTTGGCGAAAGGTTTTCCCTTCCGATTCCGTAGCCGTCGTTTCCTCCCCCTTGACGACCCCGGACGCCTTTGCGGTACAATTTCACGGAATCTTTTTAACCCCACTCTCTTAAGAAGGCGGCGTGTGTCGGTATGCGAAATCAGACTTGTCTTTGGTTCTTGTTTGGAATGGTTGCGATCTCGGCAGGTTGTGGTAGCTCGGGACCAACTCTGGCGGACTTGCCAGGTTCCGTTAGCGTCGACGGCGCAGCGCCCGAAGGCGCGATCGTGATGTTCCACCCCACCGACCCGAAAATCCAACACGTCGCAACCGCGGTATCCGGTTCCGATGGAAAGTTTCGCGTTAACTGCGACAAGCGGAACGGGATTCCCTCTGGCGACTACAAGGTAACGGTCGTTTGGCCGGATCCATCGGTGAAACCAACAGACAGTCAGCGGTTGATGGGACTCGCTCCGGATGCTCCCGACCTTCTGGAAGGCAAGTACGCAACGCCTAAGAAAACGACGCTCACCATCAAAGTGACCGACGGCATGAAGGAGTTGCCGCCCATCGAGATTAAGACCAAATAGGCCAGTCGTCGCGGTTTTTCAGAATTCCATCGCTCCGCAGTTCACTGCCAGTCACTCACTTGAAAATCAACCGAACCATGATCCGACGCGTCTCCCTAATCGTTGCGTTCGCCTTTCTCTTAATCCCGACCACGGCAGTTTTTGGTGAGCCTCCAGTCGGTACGAAAAAACGAACTCCGCTCGACGATTACATCGCGGCACCCGATGCGGCGTACGATTGGAAAGTGGTCGACACCATTTCTGCCGGCGGTGCCAAGACAGCGGTCATCCGTCTCCATTCCCAGCGATGGCGCACTGAGAAGGATGTTGATCGACCCTTGTGGGAGCATTGGTTGGTCGTGACGATTCCTGACAAGTTGACTACCGACCGCTGCTTTCTGATGATCGGCGGCGGGAGCCATACCAGCGGTCAACCGAAAGGCCCGGATGGTATTGTCGCTGCGATCGCCGCCGCCACGGGCAGCATGGTGGCGGAACTGAAAAACATCCCCAACCAACCATTGGTCTTCCACAACGACGGCGAACCCAGATCGGAGGATGATTTGATCGGTTACTCGTGGGCCCAATTCCTTGAGACAGGGGACCCGACCTGGCTACCCCGGTTGCCAATGGTCAAGAGTGTCGTTCGAGCGATGGATTGCATCACCGAGTTTTCCGCAACCGAACCAGGGGGAAATCGACGAGTGAACAAATTCGTCGTCGCAGGTGGATCGAAGCGAGGCTGGACCACCTGGTTGTCGGGAGCCGCGGACCATCGGGTGGAAGCGATCGTGCCGATCGTTATCGATGTAGCCAACGCTCGCCCCTCGTTTGTCAATCATGCGAAAACCTATGGTTTCTGGGCCGAAGCAGTGGGAAATTACTACCAGCACAAGATTCTGCAGCGATTCGATCATCCTCGGTTCCAAGAACTTTACGAAATCGTCGATCCTTACTACTACCGCGATCGTTTGACGCTCCCGAAGTACGTCGTCAATGCGAGCGGCGACCAATTTTTCGTCCCGAACTCATCGAAGTTCTACTACGGCGATTTGAAGGGTGAGAAATTGCTTCGCTATGTACCCAACGCCGATCACGGTCTCAAGAATACCGATGCGGTGCAGAGTATCGCCGCCTTCTATCACATGATCAACACAGGGAAATCGGTTCCCCAATACGAATGGACCTTCGAAGAGGATGGGTCGATTCGAGTCAACTCCAAGACCAAGCCTGTACGTGTGGAGGTCTGGCGTGCGAACAATCCAACCGCTCGCGATTTTCGCTTGCAAACGATCGGTCCGGCTTTCCAAAGCAAGGAGCTGACCCCGTCATCAAACGGGGAGTACATCGCACCGCCCCCTCCCCAGCAGCCCGGATGGACCGCCAGCTTCATCGAATTGACCTTCGATGTTGGAGCTCCCTTCCCACTCAAAGTAACGACTGCGGTGCAAATCACCCCGGACACGTATCCCTATGAAGACATCGAATTGACCAGTGTTCTGTACGAGCCTGAGGCAGCCGCAGCACGAGCCCAGACCGGCAAGTGATTGAGGGTCAGCCGTGGGAGAGATCTCGGAATTTCTCAGATGCACTTCGTTCGCGGTAGCCGGTGCATCCGCGGACCGCAGCAAGTACGGCAACATCGTGTTTCGGGCGCTTTGCGACTCCGGACGCGATACTCTACCGATCCATCCCACGGCGGATCGGATCGAAGGCATCCGAGCCTACCCGTCGCTTGAGGATGCTCCCAGGATTCCCCAAGCCTTGTCGATCGTTACTCGACCCGAGGTAACCCGCAGCATTCTCGCCCAAGCCGCCAAACTCGGCGTGCGTTGTGTCTGGATGCAACCCGGTGCCGAGGACGCCGAGGCGAGTAGTATTGCCCGCGAGGCAGGGATGCTCGTTATCGATGATGGCAGTTGCATTCTCATAGCTCTCGCGACGGAACGGAATCAGGCGGGACGAATCCTGTCATGATGGGCCTCCCCGATTTCTGGTTTGAGCCCCAGCTCTGGATCGATGGTTCTTGGGTTCCAGGTTCCGACACGATCCGAGTCGTCAATCCAGCCACGGGAGTGCTGGTGACGGATGTTTCCTGCGCGGATCCGAACCTTTTGGATCTCGCCATACGAGGCGCGGCGCAAGCACTGACTCCATGGAGAGAATCGTCTCCATTCCTGCGGGGAGATATTCTCAAACGGATCGCAGCCCGACTTCTGGATCGGAAGGATCCTTTTGCGAGACTGTTGACGTCAGAGCAAGGCAAGCCCTACGCGCAGGCAATTGCAGAAGTCGAATACGCGGCGAGTTTCTTCCAATGGTTTGGTGAGCAAGCGCGTCGCACCTATGGGAGGATCTCTCCCCATCCCGATCCGACGCGCGAGTACTTGATCGAACAGCGTCCCATGGGCGTCGCGGGATTGATTACCCCCTGGAATTTCCCCTTGGCCCAAGGTTCCAAGAAGATTGCCGCCGCGCTGGCCGCAGGATGCACCGCCGTATGGAAGCCCTCGGAACTGACTCCGCTGGTCGCACTCGCTCTGGCTCCGATCGCTGCGGAAGCAGGCCTTCCGCCAGGAGTCTTGCAGATCGTTCCCGGTGTGGGAAGTATTCTTGGGAGACCGCTCGCCGAACATCCCGACATTCGAGTTATCAGCTTGACTGGCTCAACGCGTACTGGCGCCACGCTCCTAGCGAATGCGGCGACGGGCATCAAGCGAGTCGCCCTGGAATTGGGGGGGAACGCCCCGTTGATCGTCCTCCCGGATGCTGACCTGGATCACGTCGCCGATGAACTCGTAAGGATGAAGCTCTTTGTCACCGGGCAGGTTTGCGTGACCGCGAATCGCGTCTTGGTACACCGCGACCAGGAATTGCAATTGCTGGATCGACTCAAACATCGTCTCGAGTCGGCTCGGATTGGGAACGGACTCGACGAGAACGTGAATGCAGGACCGCTGATCCATCATCAAGCATGCCAAGCCGTGAGAGATTTGGTCAGCAGCGCAGTGCAACAAGGGGCGGTAATCATCTCCGAAAATCGATCGTACCAAGCATCTAGCGAACTGAAGGACGGTTCCTTTTTTCCACCGACGATCTTGACCAACGTGACCGATCAAATGCGACTGGCTCGGGAGGAAATTTTCGGCCCAGTGATCCCATTGCTAACCTATGTCGAGGTGCAAGACGCCATCGCCCGTGCCAATCAAACTCCATACGGTTTGGCTGCCTACGTTTACGGATCGGATTTGTCGAGATGTCGCGCGGTCGCGCGTCAGTTGGAGGTCGGAATCGTCGGCATCAACGAGTGGCGTCCTCTCCGTTCCGAGATCCCATTTGGCGGGGTCAAACAAAGCGGCTGGGGTTCGGAAGGGGGCGAAGAGGGGATGCGAGAATTTCTCTCTACCCAAGTCCTCTCGATCCCACGACCAGGGATTTAGCCCTCTTCGATTTGTTCTTGAATGGCCCTGACGATTTCGCCGCGGCCGCGATGACTTCGAAGAATGGCGGCTGGATCGATTCCCAAAACCCCCGCGATCCGAAGTGCGATATCGACCGCCAAAACGCCTTCGAATTGATTGACGATTTGTCCATCGTAGTAAATTGTTTGGGACGGATCGGTGAATCCGCTTTCGTAGGCACTGCGCAAATCGCGAACCCAGCGAGCGGGCACATTTTGGCGCTGACAATACTCGATCGACCAGATCTCCTCCCCGTCGCACAGTTGGAGCAAATGAAGTGCTTGGGCGCGAGAAATCATACGCGGCGATCCCGTTTCATCGAGGAGACGGAAGGGACATCGGTTATCATGGACGTCGATCGATTTACCATTTCCTCGAATTCGAGTTGTGAGTTATGTTCGGATTGGATTTTGGGCTCAGTGTTTTGCTGTTGATTTGTATCGCGTTTGTGTGCGTCTTTGAATTTATCAACGGCTTTCATGATACCGCGAATGCGGTCGCGACGGTAATCTACACCAATACCCTCAAGCCGCAGATTGCGGTTGTCTATTCTGCGATCCTCAATGCGATCGGAGTCTTTCTAGGCGGGATCGCGGTCGCGGTCGGCATCATCAATATGCTTCCGGTCGAAACGCTGATCAGTCAAAACACGCTGCAGAGTCTCGGCATGGTGGGAGCGATTTTGTTGACGGCAATCTTCTGGAATTTCGGCACGTGGTACCTCGGTATTCCCGCTTCGAGTACCCACACGCTGGTCGGATCGATCTTGGGGTGCGGGATCGCCTACAGCCTGCTACCGGGGACGGGCGAAACTGCTGTGAATTGGAAGAAGGCGAGCGAAGTCGGCCTCTCGCTGTTGATCTCCCCTTTGATTGGCTTTCTTTTGGCGGTTATGGTGATGGGAGTCTTGCGTTGGACGGTCTCGAATCGTCGCGCGATCTTCCAGGCACCGAAGAAGGATGCAACGCCACCTTTCTGGATTCGCGCGATGCTGATCGCAACCTGCGGGTTGGTTTCGTATTCCCACGGTTCGAACGACGGACAAAAGGGGATCGGTTTGATGATGCTGGTCTTGATCGGGATCATTCCCGCGCAATTCGCGTTATCGGATCGATTCACCGACGGCGAAATCCAGCAACGAATCGAGGGAGCGGTGGGTGTTTACGAAAAGCTCGCAACCAGCGATGCGGCGACGGATTCCCCGGCTGTCGCGATCGTCCTTCAGAAACTCAAGCCGGAATTTGAGCAACTTAAAGGCTTTGCAGATTCCCGCACTCAAAATGGTGGTCGTTTCGATCGTTTTGCGGTGCGCCGACAGATGCTCCTGCTCAACCGGGAAATCGGTCATTGGATGCCAAAAAACGGCGACTCGGTGCCAGAACTCCAACCGCTTCAAAAAGCAGTCGCTTCCTTTCGAGAGACGACCGATTATGCACCGAACTGGGTGATCGTGCTGGTCGCGCTGTCGATTGGTCTGGGGACCATGATCGGTTGGAAACGCATTGTGGTTACCGTTGGGGAAAAGATCGGCAAAACGCATCTCACCTATGCCCAGGGTGCCTCCGCCGAACTGGTTGCCGCCAGTACGATCGGTCTATCGACCTTCTTCGGGCTTCCGGTTAGCACGACCCAGGTTCTCTCCTCGGGCATTGCGGGGTCGATGTTTGCCTCGGGAGGATTTGCAAACCTACAAAAGAGCACGATCACCAAGATCGCGCTTGCTTGGGTCCTCACGTTCCCGGTATGCCTAACAATGTCCGGTACGCTCTATCTGCTGATCCGCGCCATGGTCGGATGACCACAAGGCACGGAAAGATTTTGGCGGCGAGAGTCAGCCGAGGGGAAAACTCAACCGGTCAGATCGGCGAACAATGGCGTGGACAGATAGCGTTCGCCGAGCGAGCACATGATCGTCACGATACGCTTCCCTTTCCATTCGGGACGCATGGCGAGTTGGGTAGCGGCCCAGACATTCGCGCCGCTGCTGATCCCTGCCATGATCCCTTCCTGCCGATGGAGTTTGCGTCCCCATTCGAAGGCGAGTTCATCGTCGACTTGGATGACTTCATCGATCAGGCTCGTATCGAGATTTTTGGGTACGAACCCTGCGCCAATACCTTGGATGCGATGCTTGCCGGGTTGTCCGCCGCTGATCACAGGAGATTGCTTGGGCTCGACGGCGATCGCTTTGAAGTTCGGGTTCAATTTCTTGATGTAGCGGGCGACACCGGTGATGGTCCCTCCGGTTCCGACCCCCGCGACGATCGCATCGATTTGTCCACCCGTATCGGCCCAGATTTCCGGGCCGGTGGTCCGTTCGTGGACGGCCGGGTTGGCGGGGTTTTCGAATTGCTGGGGCATCCAGCCATGAGGATCGGAAGTGACGAGTTCGTTGGCTTTCGCGATCGCGCCGCGCATCCCTTCGGCGGCGGGGGTCAGCACGAGGTTGGCTCCCATCGCTCGCAGAAGAGCTCGGCGTTCGATGGACATCGATTCGGGCATCGTGAGGGTCAGCTTGTACCCTTTTGCGGCGCACACAAAGGCGAGGGCGATCCCTGTATTTCCGCTCGTGGGTTCGATGATGTGCGTATCTTTGGAAAGTCGGCCGCTCTTCTCGGCATCCTCGATCATTGCCATGCCGATGCGGTCTTTGACGCTTTTGAGCGGGTTGAAGAACTCGCATTTGGCGAAAACCGTGGCGCCGCCGTCAGGCACGAGACGATTGATACGAATCATCGGTGTATTGCCGACCGTTTCCACCGCATTCGAGAACGTTCTACCGTAGGGCATAGCGTCGCAAACTCCTTATTCCGAGAATCATTTACTTTTCAAGACCAGCAGTGTAGCGATTTCTATCGTTTTCGCCCACCATGGCAAGCGAGCAAGGCCTCTTTGAGAGTCGCTGCGACTGCGGGCGGATCGGCGGCGTGCCAGACGCAACCACTGACAGCGATCCGGTGCAACCCGGCATCGAGAACACGCGGCAGATTTTCCGGGGTGATGCCTCCGATGGCGAAGGCTGGGGGCGAGCCAGGGCAATGCTGAAGAAATGTGGCTGCCTCGACAAGGAATGCGAGTCCGGCATATTGCTCGAACGCTTTGGTTTGGGAGGGAAACGTCGGACCGCAACCGATGTAGTCTGCTCCATCCTCGATCGCTCGATGGATTTGCGACATGTCGTGCGTCGAGATTCCGAGTACTTGGTCTCCTCGCAGCAATTGCCGGGCCGAATTGGGAAGCAAATCCTCTTGCCCGACGTGGCACCCCCAGGCCTTGCAGCAGCTGGCGACATCGACGCGATCGTTGACGATCACGCGAGTGCGTTTCGGATCGAGAGCGTCGATCGCTTCATTGACATACCGGACGAGCGTCGCCGCATCCGCGGTCTTGTCCCGGATCTGAAGAATATCGACACCGGCGTCGGAGACAGCGCAGATGCGTTCCAGGAACTGCTTGACCGGAAGCCGACAATCGGCCAACACGTAGAGCTGCGACCGGTTCAGAAAGTCACTCTCACGCGCCAGCATCTGTTGCAGTTGAGCGTTCAAATCGTAGATGTTGTACCTGAGCGATTCGAATCGCAATGCGGAAGCGGGGTAGAGGAGTTTCGCTGTCTCCTCGAGGACTCGCAACCCTTGCTCGCTACGTCCGGCAGCTGACGCGGCGATGTCGCGAATTCCCCCGGCACGCGATAACTCCGACACGTGCTTTTCCGTCCGTCCCACATCCTGCTCCGCGTTTCGGGCAGCGAGCAGCGCCGCAGCGTCCCAGTCCTCAAAAGCTTCCTGCAGGGCGTGGCGCACCGACTTGTATCCGCTCTGAAGCCGCGCAAAATCCTGGAATCTTGCGATATCTTCGAGGGTACGGAGCCCCTCCATCACGCGATTCCTGTTTGCATCGGCCATCCGAAGCGCTATTTGTCGATCGTTCATGGTCGTCCTGAAAGAACCAAATCATTCGGCCTGCGAGGAGCGAAACGGGGACTGAGGTTCCGGACCGTTGCTGGACATGTTCGACCATGGGGACGTCGAATCACCCTTCACGTTTCGGAAGTACTCGGCGATCTGCGCCGTGGCGTATTCTTTATCGCCGGACTTCTGCATCAACGCACCGATCGCATCGATATGCAATCCGAAGTCTGCCGTGGACTTTCTCCGCAATCTTTTCGGACGCCCGAAGATCGGAAAGAAAACGATCATCGTTGCTATCCCAAGAAACGCTGCATGGATGGCTACGACATTCAGAGGCCACACGGTCAGCATTTCGAAGCCTTGCTGCCGCTCGTCTTGATTGTCGCTTCGAACTTTTGGATCGAAAGCCCCTGCCACCAACCCAACGCCTCCCGGTGAAAATTCGGCGATCATTTTCGAGGCGAGTTGTCGATGTGCGGCGCGTAGCATCGAGTAATTGCAAAACAGCGAGTTGTTGTTGACCAAGAAGATTTTGCTCCGACTGACGGGGTTGTGGTCAACGACCCCGATGAGCAAGTTGGCCTCGGAATCAGAAAGAAGGGGTTGCAGGTCCGGCAAGTTCTCCAGACTCATCCCACTGGCGAGTTGTATTTGTTGCGACTCCCAATCGTCCGGACTAGCGATGAACGGCGGAGGTGGGGTGTTCTTCTTGTTGGGCTTGATGGCGCGCTGGGCTTGAATCGATTCCAGTTCATCTTTCAGCCGGGTCAGTTCGCTGGCTTTGAGCGGCGAGGGCGAGGACCGGATCGCGATGGAGGTGTCATTTGCCTGGATCCCTTCTCGCCATGGTCCATGCAATTCTTTCACCGATCGCATCGCTCCCCCCGCGGAATTCCACAAACACCAAGGAGTTGCAGAAGTCGAATAGGCGGCGCGGCGTTTTGTGTCCAAGGTGTTTTGGGCTGCGGCGGCCTCATCCAAGGCGACGAGCCACTGAGCACGCGTCGCCGGAGATTTTCCATACTGCTGGGCAATATCGCTCCAGTAAGCCCAATGGGGTGAAAAATCTCGACCGATGTAGACGAGCGTTTTGTCCCCCTGGGAAAGCCACTTTTCGATCCAAGCGAATGTGGCGGGATTGTGGTTCGGGAAACTGTCCGGGCACCAGATCAAGGTGTTCAGACGCTGCATGTTGGCTGGCGACAGGGACCGAACGGTGTACGTCCTGTGACCTTGTTCCTCGGCCATGGCGCGGAGGACGGTGAGCCCACCTGGACTGCATTTTGCGGCGTAATTTTCCGATTCCCCGTATACGGATGTGACCTGAGAGCGGCATCCCGCTGACAACAGCACGATCGCGCTCAGGACCCAAAGACAGGGTGTAGACATCGAAGGACAACTCATGGTGCAACGCCCACCTGCGAAGCCTGCGTCGCGGAAGTTGACGGGATCGGCGAAGCTAGATCGCGCGGCCACTTGCCACCGCGAATCTGAGCCAACATCTCTTCGAACGAAGCCAATTTGCTCCAAACGCCCTCGAACGCGTCCCGATCGATTTCGCGACGGCCGAAATACGCGAGTTCAAACAAACGGACGGTCGGCAGCATGGTGCTCAACAAGGAACTCCACGGATGAAGCTCGCGGACGTACGCTCCATTGGTCTTTCCTCGTTCGAGCCGTATGCAGTGCGCGTGGTCGAGTTCGACGAGCAGGTAGGAGAACAGATAGACGATCGCCTTCGAATAGTCCCCCGCGTTTCGTAGACGTTCCGCCTGGGCTCGAAGGCCAACAAGGGGTTGTTCGATCTCGAACGGCAAGTCCGAAACTTTGGCGCGTTGCTGCTCCAAATCCTCGGTGGTTCGGTCCTCGCTGCGCGGGCTAAAAAAAGTACGGAATGCCTCGCTGCGAAGCAAAAAGTACACGAGGACTGCTACCAGAATCCCCAATCCTATCAGGACCAATAAACGCCAGGCTTCGTACATCCACTTTGAGAAAGCGGCCAGCGACGAACTTCCATTTCCCAGATCCCAAAAATCTCTCAGCCAACGATTCCACGCCGAGTCTCCAGCATCGCTCAAGATCGACTCATGGCGGTCGGAGTAGTCTCCGCGATCCAATTGGTTTTCAGGAACCGTCACCGACTCATTCTCGGGTTCCGCCCAGATCGTGCTGGTCCCGCGCCGCACCGCCTTTCGTCCCGGTTCCGACTCCGACGCCAGGGGCGCATTGGATGCGATGAGCAGCGTGCACCAACCTAGCATAGCGATTATGGGGCTGCCATGCATCATATTCGCGCCTCCTGCAAACGTTGCGATTCCGCATTCAATCGCAATTGGATTTCCCACCCTTCGAGACGAATGCGGGTGTTGAGATACTGCAGAAACCGGATGACGGTATCCCATATTGCAGTGATCCAGAGAACAAGGGGGAAAAAGATCAGGTCCATCCACCAGCCCCATTGCCATACACCGATCAGCACCCCAGTCAGGAACAGACTACCTCCGCACATGATCAGAATAAAAAATGAAGCGATGAAGGAAAACGAGATCTGCGTCCCGAGGAAATCCCCGGAATTCGAGTGAATCCACGACGAACGTCGGGAATACGAAAGTTCATCGGTCGACGACCGCTTTTTTCTCAAGGGGCAACGCTCCAGGAGCAATATCTCGGGAGCGAAAGGCCGAAAACACCGCACCAAAAAGAAGAATATAAATGCGAAGGTGCTGAATGTTATCACTTGCCCGTCAAAGGAAATCACGGGGTTCGCGAATAGCCAAGCCGCATACACGATCGATAACAGCGATCCACGAAAAAAACCCAGCACTAGGGTGACGGGCAGCAGACGCCGACCGATGACCCCAGCCACCTGCTTGAGGCTCGGTTCATCGATAAACACGACTTGGCCTAGAAAATAACAGACTCCCATCATCGCCATCGGAGCTTGGAGGAACACCAAGCACAGCATCGTCCAAAGATACCGAATTCGATACCATTCGTACGAGGCGAATTCGCGCGATGCCATATCCAACTGCGTGTAATCGGTGATCGGGTAGAGAAAAATGAAGTTGAGCAACGCGAACGGCAGCGCGCCAACGATCGCCAGGGGAACCAATTTTCTCCAATAGGTTCGAACGACCGCCAGACTCAGATCGAGCAGTTCGTCGTTCGAACGCTGTGCGATAACAATCGAGGTGCGGTCCAATTGCATCTCAGGCCTGCTCCTCCCAAATCGTCGCGTCCTCGTCGGTCGGATATCCGAGAATCACAAAGTAGAACATCAGCAACGAAGCGCTTCCGATCGCAACCAGAGCTTTGACGACGTAGGGAAGCGGACTGGGTGAGATGAACCCTTCGATAAAAGCGGCTAGGAAGAAAAGGATCACCGCGACCACGATGATCGGCAACGATTTTTTCGCGCTTCGCAGGAACGAGTCGAATCGGTTCATATTCCCCGTCATCCACCAGCCTACCCCCAGTCGAAGCCCAGCAGCGGCCGATAGGGCGATCGCGGTCAACTCAAAGACGCCATGGGCGGTCACAAATTCGAAGAACGTTTCCCCAGCATCCACCTCCGGTCTCGCCATGAAACCGAACGATGCTCCCAGAACGATCCCGTTGTACGCCAGTTTCACCAGCCCGGGCAGCAGGAGAGGTCCAAGCGCAAAACATTGCAGGCCGATACTCGTGTTGTGCTGGATGTAACCCGCAGACGCGATCACGTAATGGTCAAAATTCCCATGCAACCCTTCCGAGAAGCTATCCTCCATCGCGTCGATCTGCTCCCGTCCGATGACCGATTCGGCAAAACCGGGAAAGGTCCCTTCGGCCCAAGCCATCAGGGCGGAGAGAACGAACAGACCGAAGAAAACGACGAAGGCTACTTTGACGCACGGATCGGTGAAGATCGTTCGCGGAGCGGTAATGATCATGTACCGCCACCACTGTCGGAGTGGGAATGTGCTAGCCCGATACAATTGGCTGTGGGCCCTGCCGACCAGTCGGTGTAGATAATCGATGGTCGCTGGCGGCAGCTTGAATTCCTCCGACATCGCCAGATCGGTGCAAGCCGCGCGGTACAGTGCTGCGAAGCGAGCCGCTTCGGCAGCGGATTTGGATCGAACCAGCGAGCCGCGCGCGTAACGCTCGCACATTTGGTCCAGCTCCTGCCAGCCCTGACGTCGCCGTTCCAACAGTTCACCAACTCTCATTCGGATCCTCCTGCAGAATTCGGGGTCGGAACAGGCCCAAGGACCGGTGGGGCAGTCGCGGTAGATACGTAAGACTCAGCGCGTTGCAGCGGAGATCCGTACGAAGAACTTCGTGCGGACGTAGGACTCGCTCCTCCCTCTCCCGGCGCGGTCACTTGCTTCAATACAAATTCCCGATAGTAGAGCGAACACAGGAAAAGATCAGGGCTCGTATCGTCGCGGAACCCGAACTGTTCCATCAAGGGAGTGGCGAGGATGGAGGCCAACTCGCGTCTTCGGGACACCGCGATACGGCCACGCCGCTCCACGTAAAGAGCGACGGCTCGCCCCATCGTTCTGGTCATTCGAAAGTTGGGTGGGATGTACGCAGCGAGCGACTCGACGCGAGCATCCTCAAACTTTACGGCCGGAGGGATCCATGCTCGCTCATCCACGATCACCATCGTCCCGGCAGCCAAATCCCCCAAGCGCTGGTACCTGCTGGTGAAAGCCATGCAGAAAAATGCGACCAAACCCGTCGGAATTACGTAGGCCGGCGGAAAGGAGGCGTCAAAGACTTGCAGGGAGAGGAACGGAGCAAGGTCTGCACCGCGAAGAAAGTTGCGAAGCATGGCTTGGTAAGCACTGATCGGACGCCCATCGGCCGAGATGACCTGAATCTTCGCCAACCATTTGCCGGGAGTCTTGCCGTTCCAGTATGTCTCAAAAATCAGACCGTAAAACCAATCCAGAATGAAGTACGACAGCGTCACCGCCACCAAACCCAACGATGCAGGAATCGCAAGACTCTGAAGGATCCCCGAACAACCGATGGCGATTGACACCGCGATCAAAATCCCAGCGCGGATCACCAAGTCCGAGAAGAACGCAGGCAAGCGGCGAAACGGACCCGCAATCCGATACTCGAATTGGATATTCTCAGGCGTGATAACCTTGGCGGTCAAATCGATTGCAACGCGTGAACTCATCATCCGAAAGTTTATCCGAGAACCCTGCGTTCGGGAATCAAGCATCCGCGCGATTCGCGTGCCCGGCCAGAGCATTATCGTCGATACATCAAGAAAAATCTCGAGTACTCGAGCCCCAGCGCAAAGGGAGCCCCAGCGAAAAGGGAGCCCCAGCGAAATGGGAGCCCCAGCGCAACGACGGATCCTATCGGCCGAACGGAAAGCGTATTACCATGACGGAATTCAGACAAATTGCCCTGAATCCCATGGTTCTTGCCGACGTAGGTCCGGATGGCGTGGCTTTCTCGATACTCAATGCTCGCAGTTCTTATCGGGTTGTGTTTGGTATTCAGTTTCGCCACCTTGACGAAGCAGCAACCCAATCCCCCGGATGCTGCCGAGCAAATACTGCGGGCGCTGCGTGCGGTTCCGCCGCAACCGGTCTTGGTCGTTTCCACAAGCAGTCGCGAAGACCTCGACTTTGTCGATGCCTTTCGTGGGAAGTTCGACGCTTGGACGAACCCAGCCCCAACGAACCGAGCCCCAACGAACCAAGAGCCGTCGAAAAACGAGCCGTCGAATAACGAGCCCACTTGGGCCGTCTCTTTCGTCGCGGGAACACCCCAGGAAGCCCGCAAGGCGATCGATGGCAGCACGTCCAATCGCATGATCCTCGTCGTGAGCCCCGACGCGCAAACATGGAAGCTCTTGGAAGGGCTGGGCGAGAAATTTCCTGGAAAGGAATTGCGGGTCATCGCTCCTGAGCCGGTGATATGGCCCAGTTTTCTTAAATCGCAGAACCTGATCAACATCGTCAACCAAATCGTGATCATTGCCATTCTGGCGATCGGCATGACGTTGGTGATCCTGACCGGCGGAATCGATTTGTCGGTCGGTAGCTTGATCGCCCTCTCGGCGGTGATCTGTACCCGTGCCATTCGCGATTGGGGGGGAGGCGAGCAGGCCGAGGGCATCACGATCCTGCTGTGTGGTGTTTTGGCTTTACTTGTGTGCGCACTGGCGGGATTGGTCAATGGCCTGCTGGTTGTCTATTCCCAGTTGCCTCCATTCATCGCGACGCTCGGAATGATGCTGATCGCCAGCGGCAGCGCCTTCCTGCTCTGCAAGGGCCAGTCGATCGCGGCCGTTCCCGATTCTTTTGTCTGGCTAGGGCGGGGTACTTGGTTCGGGTTGCCCGTCGCCGTGATTCTGATGGCCTGCATGTATGCGGCGACTCACATCGTGATGCGGAGTACGGTGTATGGCCGAGCGATCTATGCGATCGGAGGGAATGCCGAGGCCGCACGACTGTGTGGTATTCGCGTTCGCACGGTGATTGCGTCGACCTATGTCCTCTGCGGATTGCTCGCGGGGTTGGGTGGATTGGTCATGGCCAGTCGCTTGAAGAGCGGGGATGCAACGTATGGAGCCATGTACGAATTGTACGTCATCGCGGCGGTGGTGGTGGGTGGGACATCGTTGCGGGGCGGATACGGCTCGGTTCTCGGTACCCTTGTCGGGGCTCTCATCATTGCGGTCATCGAAAATGGAATGAATTTGATCCAGATCGAAAGCTACATGCAGAAGGTCGTTTTTGGACTCGTGATCCTCGGGGCAGTTCTCCTGGACCGCAACGCCCGCGACCGCAGATGACAAGTCGGCGAGGAAGGCTCGACGAAGCCTGGATTCCTGGTAAGGTGACGAGTGAACGGGAGGTCCATTGACGATTTCTCCATCCCTTTTTGAGTTGAACTCATGGCATTGTCGTATGCGATTCTCGGCACGGGCGCTTTGGGCGGCTTCTACGGGGGCTTGATGGCGCGAAGTGGACTCGATGTCCATTTCCTGTTTCGCTCCGATTTCGATCACGTCGTCCAACGAGGTCTGAGGGTCGACAGCAAGAACGGCGACTTCTATCTCCCGTCAGTCCAAGCGTACCGGCGGGTCGAGGAAATGCCGCGTGTGGACTGCGTCATCGTCGGCCTGAAGAGTACGCAAAATCATCTGCTTGCGTCGTTGCTCCCACCCTTGCTTGGCGAGGAGTCGACCGTTCTCGTCCTGCAGAACGGTCTGCATGTGGAGCAGGCAACTCGGGAAGTCGTCGGACCGGGACGAGTGGCCGGCGGATGCTGCTTCCTTTGCTCCAACAAAGTCGGGCCAGGTCATATCCGCCACATCGACTACGGCCGAATCTTGTTCGGCCCCTATCGCGGCTTGGAGGATGACGAACCAGGACCGTCTCAGGGGAGACTGGAGGCCGTCGAACGGGATTTGAAAAATGCTGGCATCGAGTGTCAATTGACACAGGACCTGACCACCGCCCGCTGGAGAAAGTTGATGTGGAATATCCCCTTCAATGGCCTGTCCGTGATCCTCAATGCGAGCACCGACGTGATCATGGGTGACGCCGACTCGCGAAATCTAGCCAGGCGGATCAGCGAAGAAGTACGACAAACCGCGTGCCTGTGCGGGTCCGCCATCGAACCGGAGTTCGTCGACTGGGTCATCGACCACACGGATGAAATGGTCCCCTACGACAGCAGCATGCGACTGGATTTCAACAACGGGCGTCCCATCGAAGTGGAAGCGATCTATGGAAACGCGATGCGACACGCCGCACGGCACGGCGTCCAGACTCCCCTCCTCACAACTCTCTTCCAGCAACTGAAATTCCTGGCCGCCCATCGATAGGCCCGGGGATCAGAAAACGATGCGATACGATTTGCCATCCACGCAGTAGGTGGCTTGCCGCCATTCCACTTGCAAATCGCAGTCGCCTGCAGAAAACTCTCGAATCAGATTCCCACGGCGCTGCGCCGGGGCGTTGAGAGGCGGCGAACGGCGGGCCGTGGAAATCTCATCGCTGCGCACCACGGGGGCGAGTTCCACCAAATCAACAAGCTTGCGATGGTATCCTTGGTCCGACATCTCGTGGTAACGGATATCAATCTTTTTGCGAATGGGCCAAGCCGTGGAGGGATCCAACTGCAGCAGAAGCCACAGCTTGCTGATCCAGTCCAATCGCCCGATCAGCATCTTCGGGATACTATCCTGGTCGGAGAACTTTACCGATAATTGATTCAGAGAGGTTTGCCACTTGTCGATGATGTCCCACGCCTCGGAGGGAACGTCGCTGCGAGATTCCAGATGCTTTTTGAGGCGGTTGAGATACCAACGCTGAAGTTCCAGGGCCGTGTATTCGCGGTTGCGAACCCCTGCGACGGAACTTACCAGCATCCAGTCTCTAGCAATTTGCCCAATCGCTTCGATCGGTCGGGCCAATCGCGGAGCGGCTCGCAATTCCCGCTGTTCTACCAGATCGATCATCAAGACCGTGGCACCGATCCGCAAATGCTGCGACCAAGCGCACATGCCCGAATCACCGATGGCAAGTTCAATACGCTGCTTGGGTGCGAACAGACGGCGAATGCGGGAGAACGACCAAAACGGACCGGCGATCAGATCCCGAAGCATCGGATCGCATCGAAAAATAGGACGGGCTGCACCATAGCTTCCAAAGCCAATCATCTGGTTGGCCATCGCTGACCGCTGGCTGATCCAATAACGCCCCTGTTCGTCCACATGCCCTGCGCCATCCAAAATCGATCGGGACGCAAGGAAAGCGGCCAAGTCACGACGATGCGAACGCAGGGCAATCAAGCGAATCAAGACCAAGAAGAGTTGGACCACTGGCCAATGCAGGAACCGCAAGCCCCAGGCCGTCCATTGCATGCTCCGAACATGCAAAAACGGATCGATCGATCTTTCCAACGAGTCTGTCTCCTCCTCCGATCCTGGAACGCGACGCGGCGCAACTCGGCAAATGCGATGCACGCCGCGTACCCACGAGCAGATCGAGTAAATGATCCCAATCCATGCCATGGCCAAGAGACGGTAAAGAACCACCAAGGGCAAGATCAGAGCCAGCCCAAGCCACCATAGCAACAGGCCACTGCCCCGCGCGATCCTCATGTCGTACGATTCGTGTTGACCGAGAGTATGGCCTTGGGAATCCATGTTGGCTTTGATCAAGGACCAACGGGAGCTCGGGTGGTCGTCCGAAAAAACCTCCTCCACGAGTTGCTCGTTAGCGATTTCATACAAGACGACGTCGCGCGGACTCTTGCACTCGGGAGTCGCAATCTCAAACAAGGCGGATTTCAGATCGCCGCTGCCACCGACCTCCAAGGAAACCGACGAGCCATTGGCGAGAAAAAAACGAAACGGATTGGTCCGGCTGGGTGCCAGCGGAACGCGCTGATGAATTCCTTGGATCAGCGAAAAGAATTGGGTGAGGGTCTCCGGTTTGGGATCGATCGGCTGACGAATGAAGAGTTCCGTCTCCAAACCCACTTGGCGATCCAGCAGTCGAGTGTCACTCCCCGGAGTGTGGCGTGACGCTCTCCCCCAAATATTCGAATGTTTCCGCCTGAGAATCTTGTTCAACGCATTTCGCCCATTCCCGCAATGCATCGGGGCTGGTGAAGATTTGATCGCCAACCTCCGACTCGCTTCCAGCCTGACTGACCACCTGCTCGATTTCTTTGCGGCTTAATTCCATCGCGCTCCCCAACAACTGTCCCCATTGTACAAAAACGCAAGGGGATCGGCCAACGAAAAAAGATTTCTAGCTATCAATCTTTGGGCGATCGATACCCTGGGCGATACCTCCTGTTGAACGTTGCATCAGCCCAGCGGGGAGCCCCGTTTTCGCTGGCCAGACCGCTCCTTGGATCCCGGTTTAATTTAGGTCGGGTTGCCGCGAAATCGACCGCCTCCGAAGTCCCTGCTGCAGGGAACATCGCAATAGGGTATCATCGGGCCCGGTGCAATGAGTGCATGCGGGCAAAC
>Ga0315904_10002302_pt1 | contig 29691 bp, 17 predicted proteins | sample LakEriMetagenome_6_FD_203529 | JGI IMG/M metagenome (GOLD analysis project Ga0315904, IMG submission 203529) | Freshwater fungal communities from buoy surface, Lake Erie, Ohio, United States - Buoy 12 MA120 | ecosystem: Environmental > Aquatic > Freshwater > Lake | place: USA: Lake Erie, Ohio...
GTTTGGGCATAGATTGGCTCTGCAATCAAGAAAACCACCAACCTAGCCCAAGCCCCCGACCGATCAAAGATGCCTGAACTCTTTGATTTCTCCAGCGACGAAGACAAACAGCTCGAAAAATACCGCCCCAAACCGAAAACGGGCGTGGTACCTAGATGGACCACAGTAGTGGAGGGGTTCTGGTCGGAAAGCATGTACCACTCTGGGTACTACGACTACCCAGTCTGCCAGAGCAAAGAGGGCTACTGGCTGCTCAACCAGTGCAGCAGGAATGGTTGCCTTGATGGGGTCACCCAAGAAGATGTCGATGAAGGGGCGTTAAATGATGACCAGCTACAGGCGATTCACGACTTTGGCTCGCTGAAGAAAGCCCAGAAGTGGGAATTCAACATGATCTGTGCGGTTTGGCTCGACCCACCCGAAGGATTGTCTGCAGAAGATGCCGGGCGGCGGCTTTACAAGAAATTCGTCGCTCGAGGTGGCACTAGGGTTGAAGAGTAGCCGCTGCTGGAGCCTGCTCGAAGTCTGAACCACGGGGATACGGGGTGTTATCGAGCTTTCTAGGGATTTCCCCGGAACAGTTTGGCCGGAAATCTCGCTGATTGAGTTAGCGAAGTGAATTGTCTTGCCAGTTTAGTTGGCGGCTGCAGCAAAGGTGCGGCGAGCAGTGTGTCGCTCTGTGCTGTTGTGATTGGTGTGTGGGTTTGAATTGGTGGGTAACGCTGCAACCGCGACCAGAGCGGCTGCGAAGTTTGTAGCAGGTTTAACAAAGGGAGACAGGACGATGCGAAACGATTTGACTGACGTTACGTTTGTGATTGACCGCAGTGGCTCGATGGAAGCGATTCGCAGTGATGCTGAAGGTGGCGTAAACACGTTTATCACCGAACAGGCCAAGCAGCCAGGTGAATGCCGGATTACGCTGGTGCAGTTTGACACAGAGTATGAGTTCCTTCAGCAAGGCGTGAATGCTGCCGAGTGTCCGCCGTATAAGCTTATGCCCCGCGGTTCGACGGCACTGCTGGATGCGGTTGGCCGGGCAATCAACGAAACGGGTGCCCGCTTGGCAGCCATGCCGGAAGGTGAGCGCCCTGGACTTGTCGTGTTCGTAATCACGACCGACGGCGAGGAAAACGCAAGCAAAGAGTTTACCCGCGAGCAGGTCAAACAGATGATCGCCCATCAGCAGGACGTCTATAAATGGCAGTTCACTTTCCTCGCCGCCAATGCCGAGGCATTTGCTGAAGCTGGTGGCATGGGGATTGACGCTGCCCATGCAGCCCATTTTGGAAAAGGGAAGGTGCTACACGCGAATCTCGCCGTGGCCAGCAAAGTCGCCCGGATGCGCGGCCAGAAGGCTAAAGGGCACGACGTTGTCAACGAGTTTACGCCTGAAGAGCGGAAGTCGATGGAGTAAGCTGATTGCAATTACAAGGCAAATGATTTTGATGAACCGCCAGCAATTGGATCATTAAAAAGAACGGTTCTGTTAGTTCAGTTCGTAGACAACTAATCTTGAGACTCCCATCGATGAATCAAGACAATGTGATTTACTTTAACAACTGCAAGGGTCGCGACCATGTGGCGAACTATGGACCCGGTGCTTTTTTCGATCTCGACGATGTAGGTCGCCAATCGAAACAGGCTCTCGACCTTCCTGTTGGCCAAGAATGCGTCGTCGCCAGCTATGGCGCTGACGGCCGAATCATTTTTGATTGGTACACTCTCGATCGCGAAACGAAGCTTCAGGACAAAAGGGGTAACATGTGCCGTGTTTTTTTCGGCAAGTTGCTTTCGACTGAGGCACTAACGAAATCAAAAGCAATACGCTCAAAGCGATATTCCGCCTTCTTCAGCGTCAGTGGTCACTTTAAACGCCACTCCGTGGTTCATGGCGATGTAAAGGCTCTGGACCGTCCGCGAGACAAAGGAAAAAAAGCCACTTTCTGTGCGGAGGAAGTGGACCCCTCAGGTGGTCCCTTTGTCGAAGGTGCAACGCGCCGGATCACGGTAAACGCTTACGAACGTAATGCGGCCGCTCGTGATTCGTGCATCCAGCAACAAGGCACCGCGTGCTGCATTTGTGGTTTTGATTTTGGCAAGGTCTACGGCCCGGAGGCACGAGGTTACATTCATGTGCATCATGTGAAACCTCTTGCGGAAATTAAATCGACTTACGAAATCAATCCTAAAACCGATTTGAGGCCTGTATGTCCAAACTGCCATTCAGTTTTACACCTCGGTGGTGTCCAACGCTCAGTCGAGGACGTGAAGGCGATGCTGTCGTCCGTTCGTAAGGTCAAAAAGTCTGAATAGCTTGGAGGCCAGGTCTCCGCTCCTAGGGGGCCAGCGGCGATCGATAATTTCAACTCCAAGGGGAATGCGGATGATCTGCACGGTTTTATTCCCGGCTCGCTGAAAGCCGACAGTTGCCGCGGAACCCGCCGAATAGCCAACGCGATTCCGGTCGAGGCTTGCTCAGGAAAGAAAATCTGAGATTCAGCGAGACAGTAGTCTTTGAAGTGTTGATTGGATAACAAAGGCGAACCCAAAGACAAACACTATCGCACATGTTATACTCCCCCCCAGCTGCTGGGCTTCTGCCACCGTGATGAGTTCGGGACAAATAAGCGTCTAGTGTTCCGGGAGACTGGCGTATGACGAAGACAAAAGATGACTTCGGCCTCCGTTTGAGGGTATTGCGCGAGCGGTTGCAACTTACCCAGCAAGGGATGGCGGAGAGTCTGGGCGTAAGCTTCGCAACAGTAAATCGCTGGGAGAACGGCTGGACCGCGCCTTCAAAACTGGCGATTCGACAAATCGATTTACTTTGTTCAGAACATTCCATCGAGCCTGTGACCTATTCAAAACGCTCTGCGAAGTAACCATAGCCAATTGAAAACGGCCTCCTAAAAACCGCGAAGCCAATCTGGAATGAGTCCATCCATGACGACAAAGAACTGGACAACGGTAGCCGAGTCTAGTTTTCCGTGGGAGCGGGAAGCACTCGAGTTCGTGCGAACGCAGTTTCCCAGTCACGAGCCGTACAGAGCTTGGTCGAATTTTGAGTTCGTCGCTGATGATGGTTGTATCTACGAAGTCGATCTGCTGGTCTTCACCCCTCAAGGATTCTTTCTCGTTGAAATCAAGAGCAAGCCGGGTCGCCTTCGCGGTGACGCAGGCACTTGGACTTGGGAAACCGATGGCAAGCTGACCACAGTCGACAATCCCTACCAACTGGCAAATTCCAAGGCCAAAAAACTCCGCTCGTTGCTCCAACGCCAAAAAGCCGCCAAGAGCAAAGGGCAAATTCCGTTTATCGAAGCTCTCGTATTCTGCTCCGCCGAGAACCTTCAATGTGACCTTCAAGGCAACGCTAGATTCCATGTTTGCCTTCGTGATCGAGCTGCTGAGGGGGCTAAACCGGCCAGACCAGGAATCATGGCGGCCATCAAACGTCGCGAGTGCGATGGACTCGACCCGTTTCCCAAAGGGAGCCACGATCGACCAACAGCGAAGGCCGTCGCTCAGGCAATCGAGCAGGCTGGCATCCGTCCATCGCAGCGAAGCCGAAAAGTCAGTGACTATGTCTTGGATCGCCTGATTAACGAAGGGCCCGGCTATCAGGACTGGGAAGCGACACACTCCACTCTCAAGACAGTGAAACGCCGTGTTCGCATTTACAATGTTCGGGTCAGCGCCACATCGGAAGAACGCAACACGATTGAGCGTGCGGCTCGTCGAGAAGCAGAATTGCTCGAAATGCTTCAGCACCCCGGCGTGCTTCGTCGCGAAGGATTCACTGAACATGAACTTGGACCGGCGTTGATTTTTGAACACGATCCCGGCTCGATGCGGCTCGATCATTTCCTCGCTCAACACCATGACCAACTGACCATTGACCACCGACTCGACCTATTGCGGCAAATCAGCGAAGTCACTCGGTTCGCCCATGACAAACGCGTAGTCCATCGGTCGCTATCGCCGCAGAGCATTCTTGTTCTGGACAAAGCAAAGGAAACGGGTGCGACGGTTGGACTTAGTGGATTCGCGATCAAGGTCTTTAACTGGCAAGTCGGCTATCGCTCGGAAAGTAACTCGACGTCGAACGCGTCACTGGCCGTCTCGGCGACTTTGCATGTCGATAGGCTGGTTGACGACGGCAGTACAGCCTACATGGCTCCAGAGGCGACGACCAGCGAAAACAATACAGGAGAGCATCTCGACATCTTCTCCCTTGGTGCGATTGCATACCACATCTTCTCCGGCTCACCGCCTGCATCGAGCGGACTGGATCTGAGCAACAAGCTTCGCGAGACCAAGGGACTGCAGATCAGTTCGGTTCTGAATGGTGCCAGTGAGAGCCTGCAGGAGTTGATCCAGTGGAGCACCCTGCCTGTGGTGGCAGATCGAGAAGGACTCGTCAGTTCGGTCGATGACTTCCTCGATCTGTTGGAAAAGGTTGAACTCGAAGCCAAGGCAACAGACGCCGAGTCGTATGTTGAAGACCCAGATGAAGCAACTTCCGGTGCATTGATGCCGGGTGACTTCCGCGTGTTGCATCGTTTGGGTAAAGGTGCTTCGAGCGTCGGCTTGCTCGTCGAGCAACAGAACGAGCAATACATCCTGAAGGTTGCGATCGATCCGGACCGTAACGATCGGATAAAGGCCGAAGGAGAAGTCCTTCAAAAGCTACGACACTCAAACATTGTCGAGTTCATCAAGCCGGTCGAGATCGGAAACCGATCCGGCTTTCTCATGCGTCCTGTGCTGGTAACCGTCAATGAGGAGCCGCGTGTGGAAACACTGGCGAGGCGGCTCAACAAAGAAGGCAAGCTGCACGTCGACCTGCTCCAGCGTTTCGGTGAATGCCTCTTGGACGTTTTAAAGTTTCTAGAGAAGCAAGGCATCAACCACCGAGACATCAAACCCGACAATATTGCTATTGGCCATATCGGTAGCAGCAAACAACTGGAGTTGGTGCTTTTCGATTTCTCTTTGGCAAGAGCGCCGTTCGACAACATCCGTGCTGGGACTGCAGCATACCTCGATCCATTCCTTCCGTTACGCAAGTCAAAGCGCTGGGACTTGCATGCCGAGCGTTATGCGGCGGCAATCACGCTATACGAGATGGCTGCTGGTCCAGGCTCATTTCCGAAATGGGGCGATGGTGCGAGCGACCCGTCTCATTTGCAGTGTGAAGCTACCATCGATGGCGATCTGTTTGACGCATCGCTACGTGACAACCTGATGGAGTTCTTCACGCGAGCGTTTCGACGTAATCCAGACGAACGATTCGACAATGCCGAGGCGATGCTCGATGCTTGGCGAGATTGCTTTGTGGGCATCGAAGATCCGTCGACGCTCTCGGATCATGTCGATGTAGAAGAAGTTCGCAAGCTGCTTGCGATTGCGACATTAGATACTCAGATACCTGAGCTCGGTCTTGGTACTCGAGCCACAAATGCGTTGGATCGAGCCAACATTTTAACTGTGGAAGATCTTCTCTCGGTCCCCATGCGCAAGCTGTTGCGATTGCGAGGAGTTGGAAATAAGACGCGGCGCGAAATTGCTGCGTCCGTTCGGATACTCCGAGAGCGGTTGGGGACTCCGCAGCGTGGAGATGCCACCGAGGATGCTGAGCCTGAAGACGCAGCCGAAGAGATCATCGAGAACGTCAACCTCAGCGTTGATCAATTGTTTGGTCGAATCACTCGCATCGGCAAACGCGAAGGCGACACAGCGCGAGACACATTGCAAGCGTTCCTTGGCCTCGATCCTCGATTGCCCGATCTGTGGCCCAGCCAAGCTGAGATCGCTCCGATGGTCGATGTTACGCGTGGACGCATTGGCCAGCTTGTCGGCAAATTCCAATCGCGCTGGTGCAAAGATGCAGCCGTCACCAAGATGCGATCCGACCTTGTCGAGATTCTAACGACCGCCGGTGGAGTCCTCGCGGTAAGAGAACTGGCCGAAGCCCTGCTGGTTGCCCGCGGTTCAGTGGAAGACGACCCGAGACGCACTCAATACGCTCTGGCCTTAGCACGCGCTTGCACCGAAGCAGAACGCACGCTCGCGGAACCACGGTTTCTTGTACGTCGCGATCAAGGTCGCGTCTTCATCGCATTAACCCATGAGTTAGCTGGATTCGCTGGACGGCTTGGTGAGCTGGCCGACCAGTTAGCCCTAGAAGATCCGTTGGTTCCACCTGCTCGAGTACTCCAGCGGCTTCGAGAAGTTACTCAACCTCTCGGCACATCGCTGCTCGCCGATGCACGTTTGTTGCGACTGGCGGCTGCTGCTTCAAAGAACGCGGCTGTCTCCAGTCGCCAAGAACTCTATCCACGCGGAATGGACGCGGCCCGTGCGTTGAAACTATCGCAAGGTGCAATCTACGGCGTCTCGTCGCTGACCGTCGCCCAGATCCGCGATCGTGTGAGCGGTCGCTATCCAGAGGCTGCTCCGGTTCCCGATCGCACAGCGCTGGATGACTTGTTGCAAGCTGCAGGCTTCGATTTCCAGTGGGACTCGGCTGGCAAGGGAGGCGGCTGTTACGTCGCACGCATTCGCGATGTTGTTTCGATCACCAGTGGCAGTGAATCGATCTCGCGCGTAGCGACTTCCTCAGGTTCAGCGGCAAACAATCAAGCAACCCAAGAGATCACACCCGAGATTGCGGATGCTCGACAATTCGAAGAGCGACTCGAACGCGGCATTAAGGAAGGTTCATTCCTCGCCCTGATCGTCAATCCGAAGTGTTACCAACGAGCGGTCAGCGAGTTGCAAAATCGCTTCTCCATCGAAGTGGTCGATATCGAGGGGCTGATTGTCGATACCCTCCGAGACGTTGCCTCCAAGGCCAATGCCAAGTGGGATGCGCTCGTAAACGCCGACGCCAAGCCAGGTTCGGAACCATGGAAGAAGTTCATGGTGTTGGTAAATCGAGCCATGCCAATCGTTGAGAAGCAACTCAGCAGCTCAAGCAAGACACTCCTGCTGATCTATCCCGGCCTGCTCGCACGGTATGACCAAATGCCGATGCTTGAACGACTGCGCGAGAAGGTAGGCAGAAAGGATGGAGTCGCCGGCGTATGGATGCTCATCCCTGGTGACACGCAAGCCATGCTGGATGGCAAAGCCATTCCAATCATCAGCCCTGGTCAAAAGACACGCATACCAGACCAGTGGATCAGAAACGAACACCGAGCCATCAGCCGAGAGAAGATATCCGTATGATCAATCGACAAGCCTTACTTGCCGACCTTCAGAAGTTCCTTCAACGGATCGAAGCGGATCTTTTGGAACGCAGTGAATCGACGGAAGTTCCTGAGGTACCCGCTGCGCTGCATGCTGAGTATGAGAAGGCTGCCAAGGCCGAACGCACAGCGCAGAACTACGAAGACTGGCGGACCGATACGATCACCCAAGCCGCTGCGGCCTGGGTGTTGTCGTGTGTTTTCGTACGATTCCTCGAAGACAACTCGATCATTGATCCACCGAAGATCGCGGGCCCGGGCGATCGTTTAGCTCGTGCTCGCGATGAGCAAGAGTTGTACTTCCGATCGCATCCCCAGCACACCGATCGTGAATACTTGCTTTCGATCTTTGCTGAACTTGCCAAGCTGCCTGGAACAAAGGATATCTTTGGTGAACAAAACGCCATCAACGATTTGCCCAATTGGCTCTCCGGTGATGCGGCTGGCGAACTGTTGAACTTTTTTCAGAAGATCAATGCCAGCACTGGAGTTCTTGTACATGACTTCACTGATCCCAATTGGGATACCAGATTCCTTGGAGATCTATATCAAGACTTATCGGCAGCTGCACGCAAAAAGTATGCTTTGCTACAGACGCCCGACTTCGTGGAAGAGTTCATCCTTGATCGCACTCTCGAACCTGCTCTGGACGAATTTGGGCTAATGCCACAGGCTTCAGCGACGGATCAACGATCGCTCACTTGCTTCAAGATGATAGACCCTGCCTGCGGATCAGGGCACTTTCTGCTTGGAGCGTTTCCACGCTTGCTCGAACGTTGGCAACGTAAAGAACCTAGTACTAACGTTCGGGAACTCGCTCAACGTGCGCTCGATAGCATCTATGGTGTCGACATTAACCCGTTTGCGGTTGCAATTGCACGATTTCGATTACTGTTGGCTGCATTGAGATCATGCAATACAAAGCAAATGGATAACTCACCAAACTTTAAGATTAATGTGTTTTCAGGGGATTCTCTCTACCACGGAAAACAGCGTCAGGCAGTACTCGATGACGACTGGACAGATGAGTCACATTATTTCAAAAGCGAAAACCTCGAATCGCTACAAGCAACGCTTCGACAAGGAGTTTACCATGTCGTTGTTGCCAACCCTCCTTACATAATCGTGCAAGATAGTGCCGCAAATAAGGCATATCGAGCTCTGTATTCCACTTGCTCTGGCAAATATGCGCTTTGTGTACCTTTCATGCAACGAATCTTCGAATTATGCATAGAAGGCGGCTACAACGGTCAGATCACTGCAAACTCATTTATGAAACGGCGATTTGGAAAGTCCCTTGTCGAGAAGTTCCTTAGTAAATGTGATGTTTCCCACGTCATTGATACCGGCGGTGCTCTAATTCCGGGGCATGCAACTCCAACTGTAATTATTTTCGGTAGAGGTAGAAAACCGGTAAGCGGTACGGTTAGAACAGTCTTTGGACTTAGAGGAGAGCCCTCTACTCCGGAAGTGCCACGCTATGGGCAGGTTTGGCAGTCGATTCTTCGCAACATTGATGTACCAGGCGAAAGTGATTCCTTTACAAGTTCTGCTGACACGCAACGTTCCGTTCTGAATAAGCATCCATGGTCAGTTTCGGGAGGCGGTGCTTCCGAGCTACGAGCGCGATTGGACGAGGCATTCAAAACTAAGCTTGTCGACCTTGCGGGCACTATGATTGGTGCGGTGACCCTTGAAGACGATGCTTACGTCGCCCCCAAAGAGTCATTACTCCGGCGAAAAATACCAGCACGTTTCATTCGGCCGTTTTGTGAGGGCGACGAAGTCCGTGATTGGTCCGTCGACATAGATTTCTCGGCCTTATACCCGTATGTCGACGGGAAGCCTGTATGGGATGATAGTTTTCTGGAGTGGTGCTGGCCATTAAGAACATCACTGTGCCACCGTACATGGTTTCGAAAGAGTCAAATTGAGAGAGGTCTCATGTGGCACGAATACGGGCTGTTGTCAAAAGATGCCGCTAGCGCAAATCAATTATTGGTGTTTCCGGAGGTCGCATCGCACAACCACTTCGCCGCCACAACCATCTCCGCAGTTTGGAAGAACAGCATACATCTAGTGTGTCCGAAATCAGAAGATATCCAACGGCACTACTACTTGCTTGGGATACTCAACAGTTCCGTGGCATGTTTCTGGCTCAAGCAAGTGTCGCAGCAGAAACAAATGACTGCTGGCGACGGAGTTCGGATCGAATCACAGGCGAAAGTTCCTTACTCTTTCTCCGCGACTCAACTTCGCCAGCTACCTATGCCGTGCCCAGATGAAAATCCTGCGATTGCGAAAACGATATCCGATCTTGCCGCTGAGGCCACAAATGTGGCGAAGGAAATCGTTAATGATTCACCCATTAATCTAGTCGATAAGATCGCGAGGGAAGGTGGCAGCTTTGCGGCATTGGAAAGTGAACGAGAAAGCCGCCAGCGTGCACGAAAGGAAAGGCTAGTTGCACTCCAGGAGAATATCGATGTATTGGCCTATAAGCTTTTCGGATTAACAGAGATAGACATACCGAGTGAGTTTGATGGAATCGCAAACGCAGGTGAAAGACCATTTGAAATTAAATCGAAAAAGAATCTCGATGGGTTTTCAGTAGCAACGGGTATCCCTCGGACTTGGCCGAAAGCCCAGCAGACACAGTGGGAATTGATGCTTGAGGAAATCGAGGAGAATCCATCGATAAGGCTAATTGAGGACCCGCATTACAAACGTCGGTGGATCGGAAGGCAAGGAAAGTATAACCTCGACGCGAAAAAGGATCAGTTGCTAAGCGCGTGCACAGCTTGGCTACTAATGCGAATTGAGTCCCTTTTCGATATCGACGGTCGTCTGGGTGGAGTTCATGTGCATAGCAATCGCATCGAAGTTGGGTTGATATCGGTGTCGGCCATCGCAGACATCGTAAGCAGTGATGAAAGCTTTATGAAGATTGCAAGTCGATTAAAAGGAGATACAGCGTTTGACGTCGCCGGATTGGTCGAGGAACTGGCAAGACTTGATAGCGTTCCGCTTCTTCCAGTTTGTCGATTTAAGGAATCTGGATTGCGGAAGCGTGGAGAGTGGGAGAAGACTTGGTTAATTCAACGCCAAGAAGATAAAGACAATAGGATAGGCACTGGAAGCGCACCGCCCTACTATGAGCAGAAAGACTACACTTCGGAGACCGGCACACGTTTTTGGTCCTTGCGTGGCAAGCTCGACGTGCCCAAGGAACGCTGGATCAGCTTCCCACACTGTGAAGGCCCCGACGGAACGCTCGTCATCTGCTGGGCCGGTTACGATCACCTGCAACAAGCCCAAGCCATCAGCGCCTACTACGTCCGCGTGCAAACCGAGTTTGGCGGCAGCGACGATCCCCGGCTCATCCCCTTGCTCGCCAGCCTGATCGAGCTCCTCCCCTGGCTCAAGCAATGGCACAACGAACCCAACGCCAACTTCGACGGCCTCCGCATGGGCGATTACTTCGAAGGTTTTGTAAACGAAGAAGCCCGCAACCTCGGCAAAACCCTAGCCGAAATCAAAGCCTGGGTGCCACCGAAGAAGGTGGCGAAGGCGGCAAAACCAAAGAAAACCAAGAAGAGTGCGGCGAAACCATCACCTGAAGGTGATGAGTGAGCTCTTTCACTTGAGCTTCATGAAAACCCGCACCTGAACGACAATTAAGATTAAAAGTTAACAACGTAGAAAGAATATTCCATGGTGCACATCTCCGACCAAGACGAAGAGTCGCAACAGTTACTCAATGACTTGTTGGTGCTCTCCGCTATTCCACACGAGTACATTGCTCCAATAGCCAAGGACATCGCGGAATCGAAGCCATACGTCGCCCTTGGGAAGGTCATCAATAAGCACTTAGGTGTGCCGGAAGCGACTGAAGCTGTCGCGAGATTGGTTGCCAATATCGATAACGAGTCGCTTCCTACGATTTACGAAATGGTCGAGTCTTGGCGTCAAGAAGTTGAGAGCGGGCAAGAGGCGTTGAGTGACGAGGGGCTGGAGCAACTCAAAAAGAATTTGGATGTATTGATTTCCAACTCCACGGAAGAAGTCATCCGTAAAACAAACAAAGCAACCGCATTGCTAACAGCGACGGGAAACGAGGTGACAGGGCTGACGTTCATCTGTGACGCGAGACCTGTTTACAACGACGATAAAACAGACATCGAAGGCTATGTTCCGCTTGCAACGATGAGGATTTACTACAACCGTCCAAACGAGCAGCAAGACGTCGTCGAATTCACTATGACTCCAGCAGAAGTCGATGCGTTCATCGAGCGGGCTACGCAAGCGAGAGAAAAATTGAATGTGATGCAACGCAAGATGTCTGAATGGCTAGCGAATGGCACGGGAGAAGAATTGCAATGAGCACATCATCCTCAAAAGGTGGGCGAAGAAAGCGACGAAGCGGGAAAATTCGTGTTTACGGAGGGCAAATCGTATCTCAACTCACCAGTGAGAACACAGCTATGCCAAAAACTACTTCGACTCAAGCATACTTTGGTAAACGAACATTGTTTGAAGTTGAAGACCCAGGCTTATCAGGCATTGTCCTGCTGTCTGCAGTCTCAACTAAGGGAAGCAAGACTCAAGTGGTTGTCGCTCAAGAAACGCAAAGAGTAGGTGCGATAATTGATGCCACTGGAAAGAAGATAAAGGCTGGTCAAGTTCGAACGTTGGTACGTAGAGCGTTCAGAGTTACTCGTCCAAAGACAGCGGAGCGAAAAGCACTGGCTGTACGAAGTCGGATCGAAGAGTCCGTTCCAGAGATCGCTAAGCACGGCAGTCGTTTTGATTCGCTGCTGAATTCTCTACGATCTGGCTTGGATACGCCAACGAAACAGGCGATAGATGCGGTACTGGAGATACAAGTTACCCCTATCCCTGAAGTCGATCTTGAAGAGACAGTTCAACTTTTGGTTTCTTTTGTAAAGAAACATCGTGAAACCAATTCGCAGAAGATACTTATCGCAGTTGGCGCAGCGATACGAAAGGTCCTGCTTAATATTAGAGCTGATCAGCTTGGTCTCGCCGCGGAGCTGATGCAGTCGTCAGGAAGCCTTGAGGTTCCGATCGAGGTAGAGCTAGAAGTTGCAAAGATGGTGGTGCATCGATTTCGATACGCACCGAATACATCGGTCGCTGGCTTGACGGTCCTCGCTGAGCTACTGCTGGAAAATGCAAAAGTCTACAGCAAAGCGAATCTGGTCAATCGAGAGTACTACGGTGCAACGGCCCTAAACTCGGTTCTATCAATTGTTTTGATGAGTCACGAAGAAGCCTCCGCGTTGATTCACCACATAGAAAACAATTCGCCGGGTTGGTTTGTTGATTTGGTTAAGAATCGTTTACGGAGGATGGCGAAAGAAATCGAGAACGAAAAACTCGTTGGCTCCGTACCTCTAGTCGATCAGATGAAATCGCTTGGAGCTAAACCGAGTTCATCCACTGGAGGACAATAAGGATGGGCTCATCTCGTATTGCTCACCAATCGTCCGACATTCGTGTTCATGATGCTCTCGGGCAAGACGCAAAGGATGTCACGTCGTTTGTTTGCCATATTGGTATCTCAAGCGGCAACGTTGAGGTCAAAAATCAACAAATAGTTCTGGCCAAGATGGTCGAAATGTGTCCACCGCTAATCGTACCACTTGTTGGTGAGAAGCCTGACCCTGAGTTCGACCGTATCGATGTCGTTGGCAATATTGAATTGACGGCTTCCGAGTCAAAACAGATTGCGATCTTCATTGAGGAAACTGCTAAGGAACTCGAGTCCATTCCGAAACGGCAACAGTACACGGTTCATCCACATTTTCGAGACCGCACAGATCCTAAATCGGCGCGACGCTATAGCTGTGCCGGTTACGTGCAGCAGGCTTACGAGTATGCCGATATTGATTTGATCGACATGGCGACAATCCCGGATGTCGGACTTGAAAAAATTCTTCCTGCCTACCCCGACAATCGAGCAGAGCTGGAACAGCCGCGAGCGCGTGCATTTGTTGGACTAAAAGGGAACGGGCCATGGCCCGTCTTACTGCCAGGATACATCTTCCACGCGATGAATCGTCCGCCGCAGGATTGCAGAACAACGCCTTACAAGCCGCAAGTTGGAGACGAGTGTTTTCCTCGGCGTGAAGCGGAGCAGCCTGTTCCCGCCGAATCATAGTTTCCGATGGAATACACAACAGCCCACACTGACAACTGAAAACTGAACACTGATGACTCTCTTAAAAGACCTAATCGATATTCCCGAGCACATCGACAAGGGGCAGTTCGTTTTGCGATTGACCGAAGGGGTCACCGATCCGCAGGCGACCGTCGCAGCCTATGTGCCGACGCCGCAACTCGTCTTGGCATTCGATGATGCGCTGAACTTCATCAAGGGCTCTGTTCTCGGGCACACGAGCAAGGCCACTTATCTGCACGGTAGTTTCGGTAGCGGTAAGAGCCACTTCATGGCAATCCTGCACCTGATCCTTTCGGGCAACTCTTCTGCCCGAGGAATTCCAGAGCTGGCTTCCGTGATCCAAAAGCACAACTCCTGGATCGAAGGCAAGAAGTTCTTGCTGGTTCCGTACCACATGATCGCGGCCCACGATGTGGAGTCTGGCATCCTGGGTGGTTACGTTGATTTCGTCCGTCGAGTGCATCCTGACGCGCCGATCCCTGGCGTCTATCTGGCCGAAGGTTTGTTCAAGGATGCGTCCGCATTACGGCAACGCATGGGTGACGATGCCTTCTTCGCTGCGATGAGCGAAGGTGCCAGCGCCGACAGTGACTTTGGCGATGTGGACGTTGGTTGGGATGCCGCACGATTTGATAGCGCCGTTGACGCTGATCCAGGTTCGGAAGAACGGTCGCAGTTGATCAGTGCGCTTGTCGGAAAGTTCTTCGGGTCGTATGACACGCAAGCAGGTGGACATGGCGAGGCGTTCATCTCGTTGGACAAAGGACTATCGGTTATCAGCCGGCATGCGAAGGAACTAGGCTACGATGCATTGATTCTCTTCCTTGACGAATTGATCCTGTGGCTGGCCAGTCACGCGGCGGATTTGAAGTTCGTACACCAGGAAGGTCAGAAGCTGGCCAAGCTGGTCGAAGCCCAAACGGCTGATCGACCGATTCCGATCGTTAGCTTTATCGCTCGTCAGCGTGACTTGAGCGAACTGATCGGCGACTCGGTACCAGGTGCCGATCGATTGAACTTTGGCGACGCTCTCAAGCACTGGGAAGGTCGCTTCCACAAAATCACGCTGGAAGATCGTAACCTACCCGCGATCGCTGAGCGACGCGTTTTGAAGTGCCACACTCCTTCGGCGCGACAGGAACTGAACGCTGCCTTCGAACAGACAGCGAAGATCCGTGAGTCGGTGATGACGACGTTGCTGACCGGTGAAGGCGACCGGGAGATATTCCGCAAGGTCTATCCGTTTAGTCCGGCTCTGGTGCAAACGCTGATCGCGGTGTCGAGCGTTTTGCAACGCGAGCGTACTGCGCTCAAGGTGATGATGCAGTTGCTGGTCGAGCAACGCGATGTGCTCACCGTGGGCGACATCGTCCCTGTGGGCGATCTGTTTGATGTGATCGCTCATGGTGACGAAGCCTTCAGCCAAGAGATGGCGATCCACTTTGACAATGCCAAACGGCTGTATCACCAGAAGCTGCTGCCGATGCTGGAAAAGACGCACGGACGTCGGGAGGAACTCGAGAAGTTGCCAACCGATGATCCACGACGCGTTGGCTTTCGCAATGACGATCGACTGGTCAAGACGCTTCTGCTTTCGGCTTTGGTTCCCGAAGTGGAAACGCTACGTGGTTTGAACGCCGAACGCCTTGCGGCCCTCAACCACGGCACGATCAAGACTCCTATCGCAGGGCGCGAGGGACAAGAAGTCTTGCGTCGTGTGCGTAACTGGGCGGCCAGTGTAGGCGAGATTCGTATCGGCGAGGAAACCAACCCGTCCATATCGATTCAGCTATCCGGCGTCGATACCGAAGGGATCATCAAACAAGCGGAACGGGAAGATAATCAAGGCAACCGAATCCGCCGGGTTAGGCAGATGCTGTTTGAGCAACTGGGAGTATCAGGCGAAGACGAGTTCCAGCAACGCTATGATTTCAGTTGGAAGAACACCAGTCGTTCATGCACCGTGCTCTTCAAAAACATCCGCGAACTGCCAGATGCATCTCTGGAAAACGACGAACTCGACTGGAAACTGGTCATTGACTTTCCGTTTGACGAGGCCGGCCATGGTCCAAAAGACGACATCAGCCGTCTCCAGCAATTCAAGGCTGTGAATCCTCTCGGTGCTAAAACAATTTGCTGGATTCCGCAGTTTTTCAGCTCTGAAGCCCTGAAAGACCTGGGGATGCTGGTGATCCTTGAGCACATTCTAACGGGTGAGAGATTCGGGCAATATTCAAACCATCTATCGCCTCAAGACCGACAAGGGGCGAAGTCGTTGCTGGAGAATCAGCGGAGCGTTTTGCGGACGCGAGTAGAAAATCACTTGGATGCGGCTTACGGACTGGAGGCGATCACTCAAGGCTCACTCGATACGACTCACGAGCTCGAGCAGCACGAGCAGTTTGTCTCTCTGGATGATGGGTTTTCCCCACAACCTCCCGTGGCAGCCAAGCTCTGCGGCGCGATGAACCACCTGCTGAGCCAGGCTCTGATGAGCGAGTATCCGGGAGCACCGAACTTTGAGGCGGAAGTCAAAATCGGCAATCTCCGTAAAGTGCAAGCCGTCGTCAGCGAAGCGGCTCAGTCACAGGATGGTCGCGTGGCTGTGGAGAAGACGATTCGGTCGCTCGTGCGTTACATTGCCAATCCGCTTCAATTGGGCGAGATGGGACATGATGCTACGCATTTTGTCCTGGGGCATCATTGGCGCAATCACTTCAACAAAAAGGCCGCTGAAGCCGCTGGTACGATTAGCGTCGGACAGCTCCGGAAGTGGATTGATCAACCTCGGGCGATGGGTTTACCCAAAGAGGCCGAAAATCTGGTAATCCTGACTTACGCAGAACAGACTAATCGGACTTTTGTCCTGCACAATGCTCCCGTCGAAGTCTCGTTGAACAGCCTCTCAGACAACTATGTGTTGCAAGAACAGAAGCTTCCTGCGGAAGAACATTGGGCGGTGGCCGTAAATCGGGCGGCGCAGATCTTTGGTGAGGCGTTCTCGCCGCTGATGAAGGCGACGACCGTTTCGAACCTGTCGGCCACCGTGAAAAAAAGGGCTTCGGACGCTCGCGCGACGTGTGTGAAGCTTCAGGAACGCTTGAAGGACCGACTCACCCAACTTGGAATCGAATCAACTGCCAGTTCGCGACTTACAACAGCCGCAACTACCGCCAACCTCGTAGAGAAGCTTTATGTGGCGGAGGCGAGTCAAGTTGTTTCCACACTTGCATCATCTGCGATCGCGACCACAGAAGCAGCCATGGGTGAGTGCTTGAGCAAGGCCTCCCAACTGCTGGCGACTATCGAAAGTACCAATTGGGAAATCTTCGATGCAATCGCGAAACTGGTTGATGAAAGGCGGTCGGTAGCACAATCTATCCGCTCATCGATTGCCCAAGCGTTGCAGGCTGACGAACATGTTACGCCACTTGGGCCCACGCTGAAGGAAGCTCAGCTGAAAGCGGTTCGTCTCCTGACCGAGGTGGCACCACCACCTCCGCCACCGCCACCGCCTCCCCCCCCACACCTACCGCCGGGCATAAAAATTGTCTCTCGCGGTGAAAAAGATGGTCTCAGTGTCAGTGATGTAAAAAAAATCGTTGCTGAACTGGAACAAGCCTGTTCAGCAGGGCAAACGATAAAATTCAATGTGCGCTGGGTCGTTGAGGAAAAAGGAGGCGGTTCGTGAAAAACGCGTCTCCGACGTTTGCTCAGATTAAAGCGCAGGTTGCCGCAGTGCGAAAGAAGCTGCCGGGAACTAAAAGCATCGCCATTCGTTCTAAGGGCAAATGGTCTGGCAACAGCAGCTACGAAGACAATGGCGAAGTCTTTCGGATTCATCAATGCGATTCGCCTCTGGCAATGCGTTTGGCGTTGCGCGAGTCCGGTGAAAACGGAACCACTGTTCTGATTACGGATTTGGACGATCACGAGATCAGCGACGACATCCTCGTGCGACTGAAGCCTCGGAAATTGATTCCGTTGGATAGTTGGCAAATCGTCAAATCGCTGTTTCAGGTTCGAGCGGTCGATCCGCGAGTGACCCGTTACGGCTGGATGGCAGATGTTCTGATGGATTTGATTCCGCCGAATGGCTATCCACCCGTTGCAACCGGATTTCTGGATGTGGAGACCGCATGGTGCATCGTACTCGAGCACTATCTTGGAATTTCAGGTTATTCACCTGACCTGCTGGCAGTTCTGAAATGGTCAATCGACACAAATAACGTCGCTCGGTTTTGCAACGCACCGCAGATGATTCAGGAAGCAACCTGCGAGTGGCTCGCGGCTACGGCCGGTCCGACAGTCGGGGCTGTCCTGAATTGCGCCTCCAGAGTGTTCAGGAATAATGGTTTGGCCGACGCATTGCCGCTGGGCCTGGCATCCGGAGTGGTTTTTCATTCGGCAGGAAGGGGGAAGCTCGAACGCTCGCTCGGAAAACTCGAGGAGAAGTATTTCGATGGACATGCCCCCGATTACGGTGTCATTCAACGTTGGACCGCCGCCGCAACGGAAGTTGTGCGGCTGCAACTCGGCGATGCTCGCGTCAAACAGTCACTGCTTCAACGGGCGGACGAAATTCTAAGGGAAGTTGGGGCGGAGGCTTTTGCCTACCTCAGCGACACATCTCCAATCGGTTTCGACCTACGATTAGCCGACTTTGGAAGGCAGTTATCTTTGGCGACCTCCGGCGGAAAATGCGATTTTGAATCGCTCGTTGAATCACGGAATTCAATTTCCCAACACGATCGGCACAGTCGGGAACGCCGCCGACTCGAACGTGTCGATATGGCAATGCGGCTGGTGCGCTGGTTAAGCACAAACCAGAGCAAAAGTGAAGCGAAGTCCTTGGCAGAGGCTGCGTGTCGACATTTAAGCGAGGGGGGATATATCGATTGGGCCCGATTAACCCTCAGGCCCGGAGACCCAGTCCGGGAGTTGTCGGAAGCTTACGCTACTTTGTTCCAGAGGGTGACGGCGGCGAGGGAAATTGACTCACTTCGCTTCGCGGAATTGCTGCGAGACTGGGTTGCTGCGAAATCGACCGACGAAACGGTGGTGCCGGTTGAAGAGGTGCTGTCGCGAGTGGTAGCCCCGATCGCTGCTGATAAACCAGTTCTCGTGATTGTAATCGATGGAATGAGCGTTGCCGTTTTTCGTGAATTGATGGCCGACGTGCTTGGCCACGATTGGATGTTGCTGGCAGAGGAAGGAGGCAGTCTCCGTCCAGTTCTCGCAACGGTCCCAAGCGTGACCGAGGTCTCGCGAACAAGTCTGTTGACTGGGAGGCTCTCCCAGGGACAAGCACAAAATGAAAAAACTGGCTTCGCCGAGCATCCAGCACTGCTGAAATCGTGTCGGAGTGGTTTTCCTCCTATCCTCTTCCATAAAGCTTCTTTGCAGGAGACTGACGATTCGAGCTTGGCAGCGGATATTCGCAAAGAGATCGGATCGGCACATCGGAGGGTAGTCGGCGTTGTCATCAATGCAGTGGACGACCACCTGCTAAAGGGCGAGCAGATTGATACACGCTGGTCACGCGATGAAATCAAGGTCCTGCCTGTGCTACTGCACGAAGCGAAGATGGCGGGCAGGACAGTCATCTTACTCAGCGATCATGGCCACATTCTCGACTGTAATGCCAAGGGAAAACAGCATGAGGGTGGCGAACGGTGGCGATTCGATGAAGCTAACGTCACTGAAGGCGAACTCAGGATTTCGGGGCCGAGGGTCGTAATTCCTGAGGCTCGCAAACTGATTGCCGCGTGGACGGAGAAGATTCGTTATGGGATCAAGAAGAACGGGTACCACGGTGGAGTCTCTCCTCAAGAAATGGTCATTCCGGTTGCGGTACTAAACTCTTCGCTCGCATATCCTGCAGGCTGGAGCGAAGCCCCGTTAGATACTCCGGTGTGGTGGGAGCTGTTGGCTAAGATCGCCACCGTTGAGCCCGATACGATTGTCAAGCTGAAACCAGCCGAGCCTCGGGCGGCAACAACCGGCATGCTGTTTAACGTCGATGAATTGGGTTCCCCGGCAGAGACCAGCACCCCGGAAATCTCAAATCCGGATGTGTCCTCAACTTCGGCAAAGCATCCAGCCGAATGGATAAACAGGTTGCTCCAATCGCCAGTCTACGATGAGCAGAAACGATTGGGAGGACGTTCCGTGCCATCTGATGCCGTGGTCATGCGGTTATTGCAGGCGATCGACGAACGGGGTGGCAAGATCACATCGGCCGCTCTCGCACGTGCAATCCAGATGCCGCCAATACGGCTTCGCGGTCTGCTCGCGATTGCGCAGCGCATTTTCAATGTTGATGGCTATGAAGTGCTGTCTCGGGATGATGGTTCGGACACAATCCAGATGGACCGTGCTTTGCTGCTCAAGCAATTTGATCTGGTGGAGTAGGCAGTCATGATAAGTCCACAACGTCGCCAAGAGATTATCGACGCGCTGCGGCGCGGCACGGTACCCAAGAGCAGTCTGGATGCGTTTGCCGTAGGGCTAGAACGTTTCGAGTCAGCTCTGGATGAAGAGCTGCAAAAAGTGGCGAATGGCGGCAGCGTTTTCAAGGCTGTGCGAGGCGAATACGGCTGCGGCAAGACATTCTTTGCACGCTGGCTGGTAGATCGCGCGAAAAAGTTGGGTTTCGCGACCTCTGAGGTGCAAGTTTCGGAAACAGAGACGCCATTGCACCGGCTTGAGACCGTCTATCGTCGGCTCAACGAACGATTGGCAACGGCCGATACTGCCCAAGGCGCGCTGCGTAACATCGTCGACGGCTGGTTCTACACGCTGGAAGAGGACGTCTTGGCAGAAGGGGCGATTGATGCCAACGATGGTGCCAAGCTGGTCGCCCGTACAGGAGAGTTGCTTGAGCAGAGACTTGCCAAGGTTACTGAATCGGCTCCCATGTTCAGCGCTGCCTTGCGCGGCTACCGAATTGCACAAAGTAGCGGCGACCAAGCCACGGCGGACGGAATTCTGGCTTGGCTCTCAGGGCAACCGAATGTTTCTGCAAACGCCAAGCGTTTTGCCGGAGTTAAGGGTGACATTGACCACTTTGGTGCACTTGGGTTCCTCCAAGGGCTGTTGACCGTACTTCGGGACTCAGGCCATCCTGGGCTCCTAGTCGTCCTCGACGAGGTCGAAACGATCCAGAGGGTTCGCACTGATGTGCGAGATAAAAGCCTGAATGCTTTGCGGCAACTGATTGACGAAGTTGATTCAGGTCGCTTTCCCGGCCTGTACTTGCTCATTACAGGCACGCCTGCCTTTTTCGATAGTCATCAAGGCATTGGCAGGCTGGAGCCGCTTGCTCAGCGATTACACGTTGACTTCACGACGGATGCGAAATTCGACAACCCGCGGGCAATTCAAATTCGCTTGCCGGCTTTTGATTTAGAGCGACTCTGCTTGGTTGGGACTCGAGTTCGAGACATTTTTCTGCAGCATTCCAAAGCTGGTACTCGGATTGCAACTCGCTGTGATGACTCCTACGTTCGCATCTTGGCTGAAGCTGTTACGGGGAAGCTGGGGGGAAAGGTTGGAGTTGCTCCTCGTATCTTTCTGAAGAAGTTAGTCGCAGATGTCTTAGACCGGATTGATCTTTATGAGTCTTTCGACCCACGCGTGGACTATCAGCTGACAATTGGGGACGTCGAATTGACTGCAATTGAGCGACATGCGATGGCAGGAACATCCGTTGACGAGATTGAGTTGGAATTGTGACAGGATTTTCGCATCTCCATCCCGCATTGCAGTACCACATCGTCAATAGCCTTGGCTGGCGGGAACTGCGCCCTTTTCAGGACTTCGTCATTCCGAAGGTGGTTGCGGGCGAACATTTGATCATCCTTGCGCCAACTGCCGGCGGGAAGACGGAGTCGGCTTTCTTTCCCGCCCTATCCAGGATGTTGACTGAGAATTGGTCAGGCCTGAGCGTTTTGTATGTATGTCCGATTAAGGCTCTCCTGAACAACCTTGAGGCACGCCTTTCCCGGTACTGCAACCTGCTCGGACGAAGGTCAGCCTTATGGCATGGGGACGTTGGAACATCCGAAAGGCGGAAAATCCTGCGAGCCCCACCCGATTGCTTGCTGACGACGCCGGAGTCGTTAGAGGTGATGCTGGTATCCCGCACCGTGGATGACCAGCGAATGTTCGGCGACTTGAAGATGATCATCGTCGACGAAGTTCATGCCTTTGCGGGAGACGATCGGGGTTGGCACTTACTGAGTGTTCTGGAGCGGATTTCAAAGCTTGCCGGACAGGAGATCCAACGCATCGGGTTATCGGCAACAGTTGGCAATCCGGAGACGCTTTTGTCATGGATTGCCGGCAGTTGCCACGGCGAGAAGAGCGTGGCTTATCCGCCCCCCTCTGAAGCGTCACCCGCTGAGGTTCAACTTGATTACGTTGGTTCACTTGAAAATGCCGCTACGGTAATCTCCAGACTGCATCGTGGCGAGAAGCGGCTGGTATTTCTTGACAGTCGTGCTGGCACTGAAGAGTTGGGCTTACTCTTGAAGTCGCTTGGCGTTAATGCATTTGTGACCCACAGTTCCTTAAGCCAAGAAGAGCGACACAGGACAGAAAAAGCGTTTGCTCAGGAAAGTGACTGTGTCATCGTCGCGACCAGCGTTCTTGAACTGGGGATCGATGTGGGCGATTTGGATCGCGTTATCCAAATTGATGCGCCGTTGACTGTAGCCAGCTTCCTTCAACGGATGGGACGTACAGGAAGGCGGGCCGGTACCGTTCGTAACTGCTTGATGTTGGCGACTAAGCCAGAACGATTGCTCCAAGCAGCCGCGCTTTTAGAACTGTGGGAAAGTGATTTTGTCGAACCTATTATTCCTCCGCCCGAACCCTACCACATTCTTTCGCAGCAATTGATGGCGCTGGCTCTTCAGGAAAACGGGATCGGGCGGCTGGACTGGTTTACGTGGATTGAAGGCGTTCATGGATTCAGCCAGCTCCCTAAAGCATCGGTTGAAGAGCTTGTCCGCTGGATGATTGATACCGAGATACTTTCCGATGACGCAGGACTACTCTGGCTGGGTAGTAAGGGAGAACAAACCTTTGGGCGGCGGAACTTTATGGAACTCTTTTCCGTTTTCATGACGCCCCCTATTTTCCGAGTTCTACATGGCCGCCAGGAAATTGGCCAAGTTGATGAATCGGCGTTGCTGATAAAGCAAGATGGTCCACGTGTCCTGTCGCTGGGGGGGAATGCATGGAAAGTAAACTTCATCGATTGGCAGCGAAAACTTGCTTATGTAGAGCCAACCGATGAGCTTGGACGGACACGCTGGCCGGGCTCTGGGCTTGGTCTCTCCTACCGGCTGTGCAAGACCATGCAGTCGATCCTATGCCGGTCTGACCAATCAGAACGCTGGTCGAAGCGTTGCAAGGCAGAGGTCGAGCGATTGAGAGATGATTTCAGTTGGCTTCAAGCAGACTCAACTTCTTTGCTGTTGGAATCCGGCAATCGCTGGTCTTGGTGGACCTTTGCCGGTGCCAAAGCAAACGCAATTCTTGCATACTATCTCGCTCAGGAACTGAAGTCCACGGTTTCAAGCGACGGTTTCAGCCTTAAGTTCTCAGAGGGTGTAACAAGCGAGCAAATCCAAGCATCACGGCAGGCTCTCTCGCGACTCAGCAGTGAGGACTTGCGACCTGTTGCACAAGAGAGGGCGATACGCGGCCTGAAGTTTTCGGAATGCTTATCGCCTCGTCTGGCTGATCAGGTTACTTCCATGCGACTACGCGATGACACAGCCGTCGCTGGTGTGCTCCAAGATAAAGTTTGCATTACGATTCTACCTGCTGACGGAACATTCAAGCCCGCGATCGGTAGTCGTCGCTCCAACCACGCTACTCCTAGTTTGCCAGAGGCCTCCGAAAACTCCGGCGGAGATGACGCGGGCGTTTAGCTTAATAGTGCAGAGACTGTCTCGAAAGACGCGCTGCTCAAAGTTTTGTTTTCCTGCACCTTGCCTTTCCTCGAGAAAAGAGGACGGTTCCCTCGGCGGACCAAACGTGTCCGCTTTACTGCCATGTTTAGAGCATTTCCACTCTTCGTACTTAGGCCGGTGATGGCCAAGAACTAAAGTGAGTGCCACTCTCAATAGGGTCGCGAATCGATGCTCGAGTTCACACGGTCGGATTTGACGAGCGAAACCATGCCTTGAGGTGGAGCGGCGGGTTTCATGCTAACGCGACTTGTTCCCAATCACGCGGCGACTTTGCGCGTGATAGTCCAGAATTGAAAGGCGTAACGCCATGTCAGAAGAGGTTCCACTCGCCGAACTATTAGTCCGCGCGGGCAAGGTATTCACTTTGGCTCGGCAGCTTGGCTTCGCTTTTGAGCAGAAAGCACAATTGCCGGAGCGTGGCTCCGTACTAGCGATTTGGCAACGAATTGGAAAGACGTTTCGTGAGCTCAGTGACTCGTTATTGGACCTGCACGAGCCGATGCGAAATCCTCCAGATGGCTTCGCTTCCGTGGCCCAGCAACTGTTGAAAGCAGCTGACTTAGTGAAGGGGATTCGGAAATGTTTGGTTGGCAACGATGGTGCTCCTGACCTTTTGGCTAGCTATCCCAATTTGAAACTTGTCTCGCAAGATGGTTGGGAGTCGGTCAACGAAGTAGCTGAATCTCGGCAACTGGATGGGGTTGGTGGAGCACCGGCCGGAATAGTCTTTAGGCGGCTAACTGAAAACGATCCAGATGCAAGGGCAGGCTGGGAACGGGCTAGTGCAAAACTCGAGGTTTTCGGCCTTGCGCTTCGGGCGGTTATGAATAGCCCTGAGTATCAAGCTTTAGAGGAACTTAAGCGCCAGCATTTGAAAGAACTGGCCGATGCAATTCAGGCCGCTCGAAAAAAGACGGAAGATGAACTGGCAGCGAGGCACTTTCCTCGTCCCAAGTCAATTGAAGATTGGGAGCACATCGCTCTGATTGCAGAGATTCCCGCGGACAAAGTCCTCAGTGGCAACCTGTCGCTTCGTGAAATCCACGCTTGTGCACTCGCCTGGGCTGATCGGCAGACAATCAAGGCGAGGTTATCGGGGGCGGGTGAGCGGGCAGGTGAACTTGAAATCGCCCAAGAAGGAGCTTCGGTGAAGCGGAGCGGGCGGAAGAAAGCCGATTTCGAGACTATCCAGAAAGAGGGGGAACTGGCGGCCGCATGGAAACGGGCTCGGGAGGCGGGCGTCTATAAAGCGGACTTTGCCAGAGACTGCAAGATAGCAGTCAGTCGGCTCGATGCCCTACTGGACCGCGTGGCCAAGCGAAACCGGCTTTCCGAATAATTGATTCCGAAAGTCACGGGAATTATTCGGAGAGAAAAACTTCTTGTTGCATTCCCCGGCAATTCCGTGCTTCTTGTCGCAAATCGTTCCGAATAATCATTCCGAATTACTCTGATTTTCGGAACGCCCGGGAAGTTCTCCAGTGTGCGAGCCGTGCTGGTTCATCGCGTTGATGAACTGCGGCGAGCAGTCCCTCTGTGGAACTGGAAATGAACGACCCCGCGACAAAACCCCAGCTGCTGGTAACAGCCCGGGAAGCGGCCAAGATGCTGGCCGTCTCGCCCCGCAAGTTATGGGCGATGACTTTTGAAGACGAACCCAGGCTGCCCTACGTCCGGTGCGGACGCTTGGTTCGCTACTCACCTGATGACCTGCGCCAGTGGATCGACGCGCAGCGGAAGGGAGGCCCAGATGACGCCCGTTGAACGGCTCCTCTCGACGCTTCCAGATGTCAAGCAAGCCGGCAAAGGATGGTCGGCTCGCTGCCCAGCCCACGAAGACCGGCGAGCGAGCCTATCGATCGCCGAAGGGAATGATGGCCGGGCTTTGGTCATGTGTCATGCCGGCTGTAAACTTGACGCGATCTGCGCGGCGGTCGGCTTGCGGATACCCGACCTGATGCCCACGGCAGATCGACTTTTGACAGTCAGTAAACCGAAGTCAGGTGGCATGTCCGCCATCGTGGCTCAGTACGATTACCGAGACGAATCAGGCAACCTGCTCTCACAGGTCGTCCGATATGCCCCGAAAGACTTTCGCCAGCGGCGACCGAAGCCCGGCGGTGGTTTTGACTGGAGCGTAAAAGGGCTGCGGGTAGTGCCGTACCGGCTGCCAGAACTGCTGGCTGAACCGCAGCGGCCGGTCGTGATTGTCGAGGGCGAGAAGGACTGTGACAGCTTGGCTCGCATCGGCGTGCTGGCGACGTGCAATGCCGGAGGCGCGGGAAAGTGGACCGCCGAGCACTCGGCATTCCTTCGCGGCCGAAGGGTGATTGTTCTGCCCGACAACGATGAGCCCGGGCGTAACCACGCGTTGCGCGTTGCGCAGTTGCTGCAGGGTGTCGCTCAGTCCGTGCAGATCGTTGACCTTCCCGGCTTGCCGGCCAAAGGCGACGTCAGCGACTGGCTCGCCGCAGGTGGCACAAAAGCCGAGCTGAAGCGTCTGGCCGACGCGGCACCGATTTGGAACGCAGAAACTCCCCTGCCCTGGCCCGAGATTGAATCATTCAACGTCCTCGACCTGCCCGCGTTTCCCACGCAAGCGTTACCGGGAGTCTTGCGGCAATGGGTCGAAGCCGAATCGCACGCGACGCAAACACCGGCCGACCTCTCGGCGCTGCTGGCCCTCGCGGTTTGCTCGGTTGGAATCGCCCGTCGCGTGGTGGTCGAACCTCGTCCAGGTTGGCATGAGCCGGTGAATCTGTTTACGGCTGTGCTGCTTGAGCCTGGCAATCGCAAGTCGGCTGTCTTCACCGAAGCATTGAAGCCGCTGCGGGAGCTGGAGGCTGAGCTGATCGAAGCTGCCCGTCCCACAATAGCCCGCCAGCAATCCGATCGCCGGCTTGATGAAGCCAGACTGCGGAAACTGGAAAAGACGGCGGCTGAGAAGCTGGGCGACGAAGCTGCCGAAGCCCGCCACGCGGCCGGTAACTTGGCAGCGAGTTTAGCGGAATCCTCCGCGCCGGTTCTGCCTCGCCTGCTGGTCGATGATGCCACGGCAGAGAAGCTAGGGATGATGCTGGCCGACCAAGGCGGGCGGATCGCCAGCATGTCGCCTGAAGGGAGCGTCTTCGACCTGATGTCAGGCTTGTACTCCAAAAGCGGCATTCCCCAATTCAACGTTTACCTGCTGGGACATTGTGGTGATGAGCTTGTCACCGACCGAGTGAGCCGAGAAAGCGTTCGGGTAGAGCGACCAGCCCTGACGTGCGCTTACGCGATGCAACCCTCGGTGATTGAAGGTCTTGCGAGGAACTCGGCGTTTCGCGGCCGGGGGCTGTTGGCCAGGTTTCTGTACGCAGCTCCAAAAAGCTGGATTGGCGAACGGAGGGTTGACACCCCTCCAGTTTCCGACGAGTTGCGGGAAGCTTATCACGATGTCGTGCGAACGCTGGTGGCAGATAACTGCGAAACAATCTTGCAATTAAACGTTGCTGCGGCAGGACTATTCCGCGACTGGGAGGCTGAGATCGAAGCAATGCTCGGCGACGGCGGCGAGCTGGAAAGAATGCGGGACTGGGGCGCGAAGCTGGCCGGCGCGACGCTGCGGCTGGCGGCCGTGCTGCACTGCGTGGAACATGGCCGCTGCGGGAGCATTGGGAAGGAGACCATTGCGGCAGCGGTCGAGATTGCCCGCTACCTGATTCCCCATGCCGAGGCGGTACTCAACATGATGCTGGCCAGTGACGAGACGGTCGATGATGATGCCTACTACATCCTGCGGTGGATTAAGCGGCACGCCAAACGGGAGTTCACTAAAAGTGAAGCTCAGCATCATGGCAAACGGCGATTCCCGAAAGCTGAGGACATCGACCCTTCACTGGAGGAACTCATGCGCCGGGGATTTATTCGGCCGAAGCTGAAAGAAACAAGCGGGCCGGGGCGTCCACCATCGCCAGCCTACGAAGTAAACCCGAAACTTCTTGACGGCATGGAACCTGAAAAGCGCTCCTGTAATTCCCGCAATTCAGTTGCCGAGCCGGCCTGGGAAGAAAATCTGACGAACCGCGATGACAGCGAAGCCGAAAAGCGCTCCTACAATTCCCGAAATTCGGTGGCTGATCCCGAGCAAGGGAATTTCAGGAATATTGGGAGCGCTTTTGAAGGAACTGAAATTACAGCGACACACGGACTGAGCTGTGAGCAAAGTGACTCGCTTGCCGAAAGCGAACTCACGAAAGACGTGCAGGCGTCCGAGCCAGGGGACCGCTGGGAGGAAGATGAGGCGCTCGCATTACTGCGGCAGTCGTCGGAAGACGAGTCAGTTCCAGAGATAGTTGAAGATAAAGCGAGCCAAAACTCCCAAGTCCCAACACCAGTTTGCCGATGCGGCTCCACAACATGGCGAGACGTGGTTCTGTTGGATCCTCCGCACAACGGAACCTCGGTTCGCAGGGACTGCGCACGCTGTGATCGGTTTCTCGAATTTGTCACTTGGTATGGCGAGCCGGTGAGCAAGCCTAACGCCACAGTTTGAAATGATTGGAATTTTGGACTGAGGTTCCTCGCTTAAACTCCAAGCAGAATTTACGATGCGGATTGGGCATGACGCTCCATCGCGTCAGTGGCTCCAGCAAGCAGAGTTCAGCGAAGTTTACTTGGTCAAAAAACGAGCGGGCAAGCGATTCCGGTAGCGGGACGGTCTCAGGAACCTCGTCATCACGATCGCATGTTGCTGTGATTTGGTAACTTCACGAGAACAAGACTAGCAAGGAAAATTTAACCATGGCCAGTATTGCACGCGACCGAAATGGCTGCCGGCGAATTCTTTTCATCGCTCCAGACGGCAAGCGGCCGACCATTCGGCTGGGTAAAGTCTCTCAGCGAACGGCGGAAGGCATTCGGTATCGGGTCGAGCAACTGCTCGAAGCGCTCCAGTTCAATCGACCCATGGACGCCGAGTTGGCCGCATGGGTGAAGGACTTGAAGCGTCCGCTCTTGCAGAAACTCGCCCGCGTCGGCTTAGTTGTGGACCCAGAAGCAGGAACCGAGTCGGCCGTGACGCTGGGGGAACATTTGGCGAACTACTTTGCCAAGCGAGCCGATGTGAAGCAGAGTACGCTGACGCACTGGAATCAAACCAAGCGGCTGTTGCTGGCGTACTTTGGTGCAGAGCGAGCGATCTCGAGCATCACCGCAGGTGACGCCAAGGATTGGGAACGCTGGCTGCGAACGCCCAAGGCCCGCGAGCATCGCTATGGCGAAGCGAAGGCAGATGAAGGCTTGGCGGTAAACACGGCTCGAAAACGCGTCAGCAACGCAAAACAGTTCTTCCAGGATGCGGTCAGCCGGGATTTGCTGCGGCGGAACCCATTTGCTGGCCTGAAAGGTTCGGTCGGTAGCAACCGCGATCGCGATTACTTCCTTACTCGCGAAGATGCAGCCAAGATTACAGAGGCCTGCCCCGACCATGAATGGCGTCTGATCTTTGCCCTCAGTCGCTACGGCGGACTGCGCTGTCCCTCAGAGCACCTGGCATTGCGCTGGGGCGATATTGACTGGAAGCGGGAGACGATGCTGGTGCGCAGTCCCAAGACAGAGCACCACGAAGGGAAAGGTTCGCGGATTGTTCCGATTTTCCCGGAGCTGCGAGCTGCGTTGGATGAGGCCTGGGAACGAGCAGAACCAAAGGCCGAGCACGTCATCACTCGATATCGCGATGCGAATCAGAACTTGCGCACGACCTTTGAGAAGATCATTCATCGGGCTGGCCTGAAACCGTGGCCCAAGTTGTTCCACAATCTGCGGGCGAGCCGAGCGACCGAACTGGCGAACGAGTTCCCGGCACACGTTGCGGCGGCTTGGCTGGGTCACAGCACGATCATTGCCAACAAACATTATTGGCAAGTGACGGACGCTGACATCGCGCGAGCGATAAAGCCGGTTGAAGCGACGGCTGAAGAAGCCTCTGACAAGGCGGCGCAAAAAGCGGCGCACAAAGCGGCGCAGCAGGTGCACGCGGGGGGTAGTAAGGAGTCGCACGCGAAACCACCCGCGCATAAAAAAGCCCCAGTTTTGCTGGGTTCTGCGCTTTCACGCGAGACCGTGCAAAACTGGGGCATAGGCCAGGCAGGACTCGAACCCGCGACCAAGGGATTATGAGTCCCCTGCTCTAACCGACTGAGCTACTGGCCCGAAGTGTTTTTTCCCTGGAATATCGAATGTTCTGGTCTCGCCAACGCAAATC
>Ga0315904_10002304_pt1 | contig 29676 bp, 15 predicted proteins | sample LakEriMetagenome_6_FD_203529 | JGI IMG/M metagenome (GOLD analysis project Ga0315904, IMG submission 203529) | Freshwater fungal communities from buoy surface, Lake Erie, Ohio, United States - Buoy 12 MA120 | ecosystem: Environmental > Aquatic > Freshwater > Lake | place: USA: Lake Erie, Ohio...
AATTGCCGAAGTGAAATTGCCGAAGTGAAATTGCCGAAGTGATCGAGGTGGGAGCGGGACGGCTTATTCTTTTTGGCCCTCGGTTTTGTCCCAGAAGGTGACAAAGAAGAGGATCGCCACGGCGAACGCCAATCCGGCCGGGAGTAACCAATACGTGGCAGCATCTGCCAGCCAGCCTTCCTTGGTGGTGGGGTCGAGTTCGATTTTGCCACCCCAATAGCCCAGCACGTAATTGCCGACCAGCATCCCGGCGCCGTAAGTCAACAGACCGAGGAAGGCCTGAGCGCTGGTGCGGATTTCCTTGGGAGCAACCCGGTCCGTGTAAAGCTGGCCGGTGACGAAAAAGAAGTCATAGCAGATGCCGTGCAGAATGATCCCCACGAGCAGCATGGCCGGGCTGGAGGGCATCAAGCCGAACAGGGCATAGCGAACCGCCCAGGCGAGCATGCCGACGAGGAGCATCTTTTTGACACCGAGCCGGGCGAGGAAAAACGGCACGGCGGCCATGAATCCAATTTCACTGACTTGTCCCAAGGCCATCACACCGGCCGAGCGATCGCCGAAAGCCATGGCGCTGACGAACTCGTTTGTGCGGGCATAATAAAACGCCAGGGGAATGCAGATCAGAAACGAGCAAATCGCGAACATCAGGTACGAAGGATTCGCAAACAGCCGGAGCGCATCGAGGCCGAGCGCTTTGATCAGGCTGAACGGTTCATCCCGGCCTTGCGGCGGCGATGGCGGCAGCGTGAAGCTGTAGAGTCCGTAGAGAATGCTGACCACGGCCGAAATCTGCAGTGGCAGAGCTGTCTTGCTGGCATCGGCGACTCCGGGGAGCACGGGGATCGGAAACAATCCGAACATCGATTGGGAAACGACCAGCCCCGCGGCAATCCAGCCGATCGTGCCCCACAATCGCACCTTTGGGAAATCATTTTCAATCGAGTCGACGTTCTGAAAGGTAATCGCATTGACCAGGGCGAGGGTCGGCATGTAGCAGAGGAAGAAAGCCAGCATGGCCCAGGAAAATCGTTCTGGCGAATCGGTGATCGTCGAGATCCACCAGAGCAAGGCACCACCCAACAGGTGCAGCACACCGTTGAGCTTTTCCTTGTTGAAGAGCCGGTCGGCCGCAAAGCCGACGACGAGCGGCGCAAACAGGGCCGCCCAAGTCTGAGTCGCGTAGGCTCCGCCAATGATGCCGTTGAGCTGATTGGTTTCCTGATACTTGGCAAAAATCGTGCCCAAGTAGCTGCCCATCGTTACAAAGAAGGCTCCCCAGACAAAGAACTGGAGAAACATCATCACGCAAAGTCGAAAGCGGACAGAGTTCATGATTCCAGTGGCTCGCAGAGACAAGTTTGAGAATGCACCCAGCCCCGCCCGTTGATTACGAGGCGGAAGGGATTCTAAACCAAGCAGCTGAGGCTGGAAACAATCCTGCGGTCAGGAATTTGCGAGTCGCGTCCAACTGGGGCGGTTTCCACCATCGGCTCACGGCAGGTCATTACCCGCAAGCGAATGCCGGGTTGGGTCGACTCCCGTGATCATCCCGGAGAGGCGAAAAGCTGGACGGCATTTCACCCGCTTTTTGTTCTCTCGCCCGATTACGGCAAGCGAGGCGGAGGCTGAGCGCCTCGAACTGTTCCGGGAAGTTGCTGCTCCTCCGGCGCGATCCCCGGTGTCGGTTCTGTCTCAGGCGCCAGTTCGCCTGTGCCGGCCGGGAGACTGTCATCGCTTTGGGGGAATGGACCGTTGGTGACGGGGTCCAAATCCCGCTGGCCTGGATTTGGTCCGGCATTGACCATTTTCCCAGCCTTGCGGTCCGAAATCAGTTGCAGGCCGCTGTCCCAATCACCCTCCTCGAGGAAGATGTTGTAGCGATCGAGCAGCCCGCCTGCCGTGTAAGTCAGATTCATCAAAGCGAGATTGTAATCGGCCAACGAGCGATAGAACGAGCTTTCAGCCGTAGCCAAGCGCTGCTGGGCATCGAGCAGGAAGAAGACGTTCTCCAAACCTTCCCGCTCGCGAATCCTCTTGGCGTCAAGATTTTCGTAGGCTGCTACCCGGCCGTTGTAGGCGAGCTTAATTGCCTCCAGTGCTCGGTCGACTTCGACGTAGCTCGCACTGAGATCGTGCAGCAATTGTCGCTGCTGTTCGCGGAGCACGGTCTTCTCCCGAATCAGCCTCAACTCGGCATTACGGACGGCGATGTGGCCGAGCCGGTTGCCGATCGGACCCTGGAGTTGCACGCCCATTTGCCAGTCGTCGAGATCCCCGTGCCAAAGGTCGGCCACGGCGCTCCCTTGGGGAACGCTGCGATTTCCGAACAGGTCGTCGCCGAAGCCTCGAAAGCCATACTGGCCAACGGCGTCCAAGTCCCACATGTTCAGCTGCTTCGCAGCGATCAACTCCAACTCGCGCTGTTTAATGGTCCACTTTTGACGGCGCACATTGACCGAGCGGGTCAAAGCGTCCTGCTGGAGGATTTCCCAATCAAACACGATCGGTGCGATCGCCGGTTCGGAGATAGGACGGAGAATTCTGCCATCGTTGACCGTCAGCCCCATTAAACGGCGCAGGTTCCGCTCGGCTCCCAGCACGCCTGAGCCGAAGCCTGCTCCGCCGACTCCATTTCCCGTCAAGGATGATTGCGCCTGCAATTGGAACTGATAATATTGCTGCCGGGCTTGGGCTTCTTCGTCGGGACGGAGTTTTCCCGCCTCCAGAACCAACTGGCGGTTTTCCCAGATGGCCCGGGTCGCATCCCGCGCCGCCAACCGGGTGTCGAGTTCACGATAGGCGTAATAAAGTTCCCAGTAGTTTCGCTCGACGTCGCGAACCAGGTCCCGGAGTCCAGCCTCGAAGTCAGCCAGATTGAGGTCGCTTCGAATGCGGGCAATCAGCACACCGTTGTATTGGCCGGGTTGAGCGCCAGGTCCGGCAATCCGGTTGATTTGAACCCCCGACCCTCGCAACAACGGTTGGCGAATCTCAAACTGGTTAACCGTATCCCAGACGCTAGGGACGGTATTGAAGGGTGAATTATTTCGCGTGTAATCAGTCAGGTTTCGCACGGCAAACCGAGTACCCGCTGCGGTTGGCTTGACCAACTCCCAACGAAATTGGCCGCTATTCGTATTCAGTGTATCAGCACCACCGCCAAAGAACGGGTTGTTGAAGAAACGCTCCGAATGGTTGAGAAACAGGCTGCTCGCAATCTGCGCATCAAACTGGCTGAGAGCCGCTTCAACGCTGCCCTGAGGGTTGGTCTCGTTGATCGCCACGTCATACAGAGTCTGAGCTCCGGCCGGTGAGTTGACCACAACCCCGCCCAGTTTCTGCAGCACCTTGCTATTTCGCAGGGTGAGTTCGATCGCCTCCTCCAGAGTCAGGTCCCAGCTTTCCATTTGCTGGAAAGTCGAGATGGTCATCGGTGGACCGCTCAGCAGGTCGCTGGGATCTTCGCAGCTGTCGTCACACAGGTCGGGAGTTTCGATTTGCTGCAAAACCTCCGAGCACTTGGGGCTCGAGGTGGTGAGGTCTTGTGTCACCGACTTGGCCGATCGGCAACCGCTCAAATTGCCGGTGACCAGTAACGTAATGACCAGCAAGCTACTGGTGAGAGGCGATCTCGTTCCGATCCGCAGCATGACTTACGCTCGCATAAAAGGAATTACCGGTACGCGCGGAGAGACGCGTACAGCTGGAAGTATCGGGACAGTCGTTACGACCCCAACAGCAAAACGCGTAGAGCTGGTGCGAGCGGATTAATCGGCAAGGTTTGACAGGGAGCGGAAGGGGGAGGGGGGAAGGCCCGATTGGCGGGAGCTTCCCACCCGGGCGCTGCGCAGCCGGGAGGAGCGTTGACTGGGAGTGCACCGAGCATGGTGCAGGAAAGCAAAGGGCCAGTCGGTAAAGAGCAAGCCAGTAACGAGCGGGAGAAGTGGCCAGTGTCAGCGGTGGCAAGTGTCCCTGGAGCCGCTCGTCATCCTGGCTTGACCGGAGAGGTATCCAGCACGGCGTGTCTGCGGCGCGTCCGCGGGCAATCAGCGCCAGAGAATGAAACGCTGCCGATACAGGTCGGTGTTGCTGCCGGGACGGCAGTAGCCCAGCGGCGTGTCACAGGAGCCAGCGGGGGCAGTCCACATCTGGAAAGGGACTCCCCAAACAGAACAGAAGAGATGCGCTGCCGAGGCAGTCACTTCCTTGTACGGTCCACAGGTTTGACCGTAGCGTTCCAGGGCGACGTTCTCAAAGTAGAGCTGGCCATAGCGAATGTTGGGAGCTGCCCACCAGACTGCAAGTTCCGGCGAATTGGTCATTGTCCAATCGGTGGTTACATAATTCTGCAGTTCACTGGAGCGATCTCGCGGCAAGCGGACATCCGCCTCGCGAATGTCGAGCGAGACCTCTGAGATCGGTCGCATGAAGTTTTCCAGCTGCTGCTGAGTCTGGGACCGCAGCGTGTCTTGGAATTCATAACGCGGCGCCAGCGGAGCAATGGATCGCGTGCTCGGGAGCGAGTCGCGGTTGGCATTCGCGGGAATCAGCAGCGGATCCTCAAGCTCGTCGACCTGTGGTTCGCCCTGAGCGGAGTTGGCGTTTGATTCGCTCGTTTGGCCAGGCAATCCCAGAAGCGAGCGAAGCGATTGGCTGGAGCGGGAATGCTTCGAGTCTTGGGCGAACGTCCATCCGCCCAGCACCAGAGTCAACAGCAGGGCGATGGTTCCACAGCGCTGAAAGGCATTCCCGGTTGACATGCGCAAAGCACCTCACAAGTTCGGTTCGGAACTGTTCCAGCGAACACGCGCCCAAAACACTGGCTCCGCCTCTGCTGTCAGAACGTCATTTTCAGTATCGTCGGGCCTGGCCGGTGACTTGGGCAGAATCCAATCGACCGCCCCAGACTTGGCAAGCCGCAAACTTTGCCCAGCCACCGCAGCTTAACGCGACGAAGCTTAACGCGACGAAGCTTGACGCGACGAAGCTTGACGCTCGGCGAGCGGTGAACACCCACTCTGATTCTGATGGGCTACCGGCTGAGGCGATGAAGTGAGCTGCCGGTTGTGCGGCGGTACTCCAATCCCAGTTCGAGCGGAAACAAGCGCAAGCCTTCGGCCCGCAAGCGGGGCGCCTCGCGGCTGAGGTAGGTTTCCAACGCCTCGCGGTCAGCAAAGCGATAGTCAATTTCGTAGTGCGGCAGTTCGTCATCGACCCCGACCAATTCGGCTGATTGGGCGCCCGCGTCGAGCACGTCCTGCAAGTGGCGGGACAATAGCCAATCGATCCAGCGCTGGGCGAGCTCTCGGTCTCCGGAAACAAAGCGGCAGGCCACGGTGTAGCGAATCATCGGATTGACCTCGGGTGAATGAGCCAACAGCCAGCAGCGAACGTTTTGTTCCCTTTCCCCCTGAGTGGGGAGGTTTGGCCCGCTAAGTCGCTGTCGGATAAGGACTTGCTGCCACCGGGAAAGGAACCTCAGGCGCTGCCGAAGGTTAAATCATATTGCAAAATGACCGCAATCGAGTCCACTGGTAGATGGTCAGTGCTTTGGCTGGGCCGGTTTTCGGCCGGCCAATGAGGATGGCGCTGAGCCCCCGACCTTTCGATTTGCCTGTCTTTGGTCCGCTCGCCTGGCGGTTTTCGGCTGGGGCTAAAGGGCCCGTGGTCCACTCTCGTTGAGGGCTGCCGCGTAAAAAGGGCTGGCCTGACTGCCGAATGGGAGTGCCGGGTGGAGGGGGAGATTTGGAACGGAGCCTTTTTTTCAGCGGCAATTGAATTGCCGGGGAGGGACCAAGATGACCTGTCGCGATCACCTGCTCAGCCGTCGGAACCTGTTGACCGTCGGAGCTTTTGGAGGATTGACGCTTTGCAATTTTTTCCGGATCCGGTCAGCGATGGCGGACCAGAAAAACTATGAGTCCAAGGAGGGGACTGCCAAGAGCGTCATCTTCATTTTCCTTCCCGGGGGAATCGCCCATCAGGAGTCGTTTGACCCCAAGCCTTATGCGCCGCTGGAATATCGCGGCCCACTGAACAGCATCGAAACCAGTTTGCCGGGGGTTCGCTTCAGTGAACTCTTTCCCCAGATGGCGAAGATTGCCAACAAAACGGTGGTCTGCCGTTCGATGACCCACGGCGAAGCGGCTCACGAGCGGGGCACGCACAACATGTTTACGGGCTATCGCCCCAGCCCGGCCCTGCAGTATCCGAGCATGGGGAGCGTCGTGGCCCACGAGTTTGGTCCACGGAACAACCTTCCCCCCTACGTTTTGATTCCCAGTCTGCCTACGCCCTACGCGGGAACCGGGTACCTCAGCAGTTCTTACGCGGGTTTCAGCCTTGGGGCTGACCCAGCCAATGAAGGATTTCGCGTTCAGGACCTCGCCTTGCCCGGCGGAGTTGACGAGACCCGGTTCACCCGCCGACAAAAGCTGCTGGACGTTGTCAACGAGCACTTCAAGCAGCGCGAGAAATCGGACTCGATGGAGGCGGTCGACACATTCTACGAGCGGGCTTACGGCTTGATTGGATCGCCCGCCGCGCGCGAGGCGTTCGACATCAGCAAGGAAGATGCTGCGATTCGAGATGCTTACGGCCGCAATCAGGCAGGTTCCCGCATGCTGCTGGCCCGAAGACTGGTCGAGGCCGGGGTGCGGTTTGTCACGCTGACATACGGCGGCTGGGATCACCATGACAACATTGCCGGGGCGATGCGCGGTCAAGTGCCACCGTTTGATCAGGCATTGGCCACGCTGATCAATGACCTCGATTCCCGCGGCTTGCTCGATTCCACGCTGGTGTGCGTTGGCTCGGAGTTCGGCCGAACCCCGAAGATCAATGCAACGGCGGGCCGCGATCACTGGCCGAAAGTTTTCAGCCTGTTGATGGCCGGCGGCGGACTGAAACGCGGTTTGGCTTGGGGGACGTCGGATGCGACCGCCAGCGAGCCAGACCAGGATCCGCTGACTGTCGAAGACTGGGCAACGACGGTTTACCACATGCTGGGCATCGTCGCCGACAAGGAACTGATGGCGCCCGGGAATCGACCGATCGAGATTGTTGACGGCGGCAAGGTGTTGAAGGACCTGTTGGCCTAATCAAAATGAACAGGTTCGAGGCCGAACGGTCTGCCGCGCACCGACTTGATGGCAGGGCCCGCCTTGCGGCCCATTGCCCCGGGGGTTCGGATTCGGCGCAGTGCCCAATCCGGCGCAGTGCCCAATCCGGCGCAGTGCCCAATACGGCGCAGTGCCAACGTCCCCCTGCCGGCGCCGCTGGTGGTGAGCGGATATCCTGCTTTCGTCTTGCTTTGCGGGTTGGTTTGGTCTCAGTCTGGGAACTTGCCCACTGCGGGGCGAGTTTGCTGACGGGTTAATTTTCTTCAATTGGGGCTTGGCCATGTATTCACGCTGCCGCCACTCGGCTTCTCGGCTGGCTTCGGCCTCTCGACTGGTATGGGGCCTCGGCTGGTTCCTCCTGGTGAGCGGATTCGCCGCGGATTTGGCAGCCAGCCAGCCGCGTTTGAATTTGATCCTCCCGCGGGGTGTCCAGCGTGGAACGGAGCAGAAGCTTCGATTCATGGGTGAGCGGATCAACGAAACGCAGGAAGTCTTGCTGTACGATTCCGGGATCGCCGTTGTCAAAATCGAACCGGTTGATGCGAACACCATCGATGTCACGGTCAATGTGGCGGCTGAATGCCGATTGGGCGAGCATGTGGTGCAAGTTCGCACGCTGCGGGGAATCAGCGAGTTCCGCTCGGTCTATGTCGGCGCTCTGCCCCAGATTGACGAACTCGAACCGAACACGACATTGGATGCCCCGCAGGCGATCTCCGGGAACGTGACCATCCAGGGTACGGTGACCAATGAGGACGTCGATTACTTCGTGCTCGAAGCCAAAGCGGGCGAGCGGATTTCAGTCGAAGTTGAGGCGGTGCGACTCGGTTGTCCTTTGGGGACGATTTTTGATCCTTTTGTGGCGGTCTTAAACGCGGAGCGGTTCGAGTTGGCGGTTTGCGATGACTCGTCCCTGTTCAATCAGGATGGTTTTGTCTCGGTCGTTGCTCCGACAGACGGCAAGTATACGGTGATGGTTCGGGAGTCTTCCTACGGGGGAAATGATGCCTGTCGCTACCGGCTGCACATCGGCAATTTTCCCCGACCGACCGCCGTCTATCCGGCCGGGGGAGCGGCTGGCGAGGCTGCCGAATTGACATTTCTTGGCGACCCCACCGGGCCGATCAAGCAAACGCTGACCTTACCCGCCGCCAACCGTTTTCGCCCGACACTGTTCCTGCAGACAGAAACGGGAATCACCCCGTCTCCGCTCCCTTTTCGGCTCAGCAACCTCCCGAATGCCTTGGAGGTGGAGCCGAATCAGTCGTGGCCCACTGAACCGGTTTTGGAACTGCCGCAGGCCTTGAACGGGATCATTCAGGAAGCGGGCGATCAGGACTTTTTTCTGATCAACGCGAAAAAGGATCAGGTCTGGGAAGTCGAGTGCTTTGCCCGGCGCATCGGCAGCGGCCTGGACCCTGTGCTCCACATTTTCAAGGCAGCAGACAAAAGTACGATTGCCGGGAATGATGACTCGCGTGGACACGATGCCTACCTGCGGTTTCAGGTTCCAGAAGATGGGCAGTACTACCTTCGTGTGATGGATCATTTGCAGCGCGGCAAGGCGGACTTCGTTTACCGGCTGGAAGTGACACCCGTCACGCCCGTGTTGCGACTCAGCATTCCCCGAGTCGATCGCTACAGTCAGGACCTGCAGACAATATCCATCCCGGCCGGCAATCGCTTTGCCACGCAGCTCGTCGCGAGCCGGGAAAATTTTGGCGGAGAGGTCGAGTTGCTCCAAGCCAGCTTGCCGCCGGGCATCAAGATGACGGCCCCCAAGATGTTGGCCAATCTGAATACGATTCCCGTGATGTTTGAGGCCGATCCGGCCGCGACCCCGGTGGGAGCTCTGGTTGATTTGAGAGCCCGGCTCGTTTCCGACACTCAGCAACTGGAGGGCGGGTTCTTCAATCTCGCCGACTTTGCCAACGGCGAGCCCAACAACACGCTCTACTACGGTTGTGAGGTCAATCGTCTGGCAATGGCAGTCACCAAGCCAGCTCCCTTCCGAGTCGAAATCGTCACCCCGCGAGCCCCCTTGGTTCGCGATGGGACGCTGAACGTTAAAGTTCGAATCATTCGCGAACCGGGCTTCGAAGAGCCGGTCAACCTGCAGTTTCCGTTCCGGCCGCCCGGAGTGGGGACCACCAATCAGATCACGGCGGCCAAGGACCAGGTGGAAATCGACTATCCGCTGAACGCCAACGGCAATGCCCAGTTGGGTACTTGGCCGGTTTACGTTTTGGCGGGGGCAGCGGTTGAGGGGGGCACGTGCTGGGTTTCCTCACAATTGGCCGACGTCGTCGTTGCCGAGCCATTTGTCCGAATCACTGCCGCGCGAACGGCCTGTGACCAAGGTCAAACGGCGCAGGTGATTTGCACGCTGGAGCAAGTGGCGGCATTTGAAGGCGAGGCAACCGTCAACTTGGTTGGCTTACCGCCCAACACGGCGACGGCTCCCCTGAAATTCACAAAAGAGTCAACCGAAATCGTTTTTCAAGTCACGACGAATGAACAGAGTCCGATCGGCCAGCACAAAGGGCTGCTCTGTCAGGTCGTGATCCCCGTGAAGGATGATTCCGCCGCGCTCAGCACGGGGGCTACGGAATTGACGATCAACAAGCCGGTAGTGGCCGCCGCGCCACCGCCGACGCCTCCACCGGCAGCAGCGGCCGCGCCAGCCGAATCCGCGCCGCCCCCTGCAGCCAAGCCATTGACCCGGCTGGAGCAGCTGCGACAACGGGCCAAGGGCAGCGGCGGCTCGGGAGAGGAACGCTAATCAATGGCAAAGCAAGATTTAAAGATGGACGAACTGTGGTTCTCGGGAGTTGAACAGATGGAACGACGGATCACTCGGCCAGTCAGGCGATGGGTTGCCAGTTTTCTATTCGCGTTATGCGCGACTGGCTGTTGGGCGGGGATCGGACTCTCCGCGACTCCGGCCCAAGAGCAACCGGCAACCGCATCCGCAGAGACGCCCGCTCCCGGCGCTCAGCCGGCAGCCGCTGTTGCCCAGGAAGTTGCCGTGCCTGCACCGGCGGTTTCACCAACCCCGACGGGAATCGCCGTTTACCCCGATTCGATTCAGTTGGCCACCATTCGTGACAGCCAGAGCCTGGTCGTCCAATTGCAATGGTCCAATGGTGTGACCTCGGATGCAACCACCGCGGCCGCGTTTCAGATTGCTGACCCGGCGATCACCAGAGTGGAGGGAGCCACGTTTTTCCCGCTTGCCGATGGAACTACCAAGGTGTCGGTTGCTGTCCAGGGATTCACGATCGAGGTCCCGGTGACCGTCAGCCAAGCCACAGCGGATCCGCCGATCAGCTTTGCGAATGATGTGATGCCGGTATTTTCCAAGGCTGGTTGCAATACGGGCAGTTGCCATGGCGCAGCTCGCGGCAAGGATGGATTTCGGCTCTCGCTGTACGGATTCGATCCCAACGGCGATCACTTCCGGTTGACTCGCGACATGCTGGGCCGGCGAATCAATCTTGCCGTTCCGGAAGATTGCCTGCTGGTCAACAAGGCTGTGGGCGCGGTACCTCACACCGGCGGAGGTTTGCTCTCCCGCGACAGTCAGCACTATCAGACGCTGGTGCGGTGGTTGAATGTCGGCGCGCCGAATGACAGCGGTCCGGTCCCGGCCGTGGTCGGTTTGGAGATTTTCCCCGCGGGGGCAGTCCTGAATGGCCCCGACCAGAGTCAGCAACTAACCGTGCGTGCCAAGTATGCGGACGGCAGTGATCGGGATGTCACCGACCTGGCTTACTTCATGACCAGCAATGATTCCTCAGCGCTTGTTTCCCAGGAGGGGCTGGTCACGGCCAAAGCGCGGGGAGAGGCGTTTGTGATGGCTCGATTCGACACGCATACTCAGGGGATTCATGTGATTGTGCTCCCCAAGGATTTCGAATTCTCCTGGCCCGAGATCGCAGAGAACAATTACATCGATACGCTGGTTCACAACAAGCTCCGAAAGCTGCGAATCATTCCCTCGGGGATTTGTTCCGACGACCAGTTTATCCGCCGCGTCAGCCTCGATATCTGCGGGATTGTCCCGACTGCTGACGAGGTCCGCGCTTTCCTGGTCGACACGGACCCGCAGAAACGCTCTAAATTGATCGACCGGTTGTTGGAGCGGAAGGAGTTTGTCGAACTGTGGGTGATGAAGTGGTCTGAGTTGCTGCAGATTCGCAGCACGCCGCAGGTCAGCTACAAGGCGACGCTGCTGTATTACAACTGGCTGCAGGAGAAAATCTCGAGCAACATGCCGGTGGACCAGATGGTCCGGGAACTGCTGGGTTCGGAAGGGGGCACCTTCACCAATGCGGCAACGAATTACTATCAGGCCGAGCAGGATACGCTCAAGGTTGCCGAGAATGTGGCTCAGGTTTTTCTCGGAACCCGTATTCAGTGCGCCCAGTGTCACAATCATCCGTTCGATCGCTGGACGATGAATGACTACTATCAGTTCGCCGCCTTTTTTTCCCAGGTGGGGCGAAAGGCGGGCACTGACCCGCGGGAGACGATTGTCTTCAATCGCGGTGGTGGCGAGGTGAATCATCCGGTGACCGGTCAGCCGATGCCGCCGAAATACCTCGGGGGAGCCCAGCCTGAGACGGCTGGCCAGGACCGCCGCAAACTGCTGGCAGGTTGGCTCGCGTCCAAAGAAAATGAGATGTTCACGCAGAACTTGGCCAACGTCGTGTGGGCGCACTTTTTTGGTCGCGGGATTGTCAACGAAGTGGATGACGTTCGGGTCAGTAATCCGCCATCCAATCCCGAGTTGCTGGCGGAGTTGGGTAAGAAATTCGCCGAGTACAACTTTGATTTCAAAAGCGTGGTCCGCGACATCTGCAATTCCCGGACGTATCAGCTGGACACGCAGACCAACCCGACGAACGAGCTCGATTCAAACAATTTCTCCCACTCCCAGCTGCGGCGGATTCGGGCTGAGGTATTGCTGGACGTGATCAGCCAGATTACGGAAACCCAAAACAAGTTCCGCGGCTTGCCGACGGGAGCCCGCGCGGTCCAGATTGCCGATGGCAACACGTCCACTTACTTTCTCAACACCTTTGGCCGGGCGACTCGAGAGACGGTCTGCTCCTGCGAAGTGAAAATGGAGCCGAACCTGTCCCAGGCCCTGCACCTGATCAATGGAGACACGGTGCAGCAGAAAATTCAGCAGGGACAGGTAATCGACAAATTGCTCTCTGCCGGAAAGACTCCCGAGCAGGTGATCGAGGAGCTCTACCTGCGTTGCCGATCCCGGTTGCCGCAGGACTCCGAATTGGCTGCGCTCCGGGCTGGTTTGGCTGAAACGCCGGAGCCGAAAGTCTTTCTGGAGGACCTGTTCTGGTCGTTGCTGAACAGTCCTGAATTTGTGTTTAACCACTGAGCGGTTCCCATGATGTTACGGTTTGGAATTCAGAGGCCGTTTGCGAACAGCTGCGCGAGCAGGCTTGTTGGCTGGGTGAGGTTGACGGTTGGACTGGCGTTGGCGCTGGTGGCCGGTCCCTGCGCTGTCTTGGCCACTGAGGGGCGGAGCGAGGACGAGAAGGTCACTTTTGAGGATCACGCATTGCCGGTTTTTCGCGCCCGCTGCGCGGCCTGCCACAATCCGGACAAGAAGAGCGGGGGGCTCGATCTCTCGACTTACACCAATTTGATGGAGGGCGGCAGCTCGGGCAGTTCGATCGAGCCCGGAGACCCGGAAAACAGTTACCTCTTTTCCCTTGTGACGCATGCAGATGAACCCTACATGCCCCCGGGAAACAACAAGATTCCTGATGCCGAGATCGAAGTGCTGAAAAAGTGGATCGCGGGTGGGGCACTGGAGACCAAATCGAGTAAAGCCAAACCGAAGAAAAAGGCAATTGGAGCGGCGACGGGCAGTTCATTGGAGCGACCGGAAGTAGTGGCTCAGCCACCGCATTTGTCGCTGGAACCTGTCTTGCACACGCCTCAACCGGGATGCGTCCATTCGTTGGCGACCTCGCCCTGGGCTCCCCTTGTCGCAGTGGCCTCGCCGCGACAGGTCTTGCTTTACAATGCGACCAACCTGCAACTGACAGGCGTGCTGGAGTTCCCCGAAGGCCAGCCGAAAGTGTTGAAGTTCAGTCGCACCGGACAGTTGCTGCTGGCCGGCGGCGGACAGGACGGAGCCAGTGGCAAGGTGGTGATTTGGGATGTCGCCAGCGGCGAACGCTTGACCGAAATTGGAGCCGAGGTCGATTCGGTTCTGGCGGCCGACATCAGTTTCGATCACTCGCTTGTGGCGTTGGGAGGCCCGCAAAAGGTGGTGCGGGTGTATTCGACTGCCGACGGTGCGTTGCGCTACGAAATTCGCAAGCATACCGAGTGGGTAACGTCGATCGCCTTCAGCCCCGATGGCGTGCTATTGGCCAGCGGCGACCGAAATGGTGGTGTGTTTGTCTGGGAAGCCGACACCGGGAATCCTTTTCTGGAAATGCGGGGACATACCGATCGAATTATGGACCTCAGCTGGCGATTGGACTCCAACCTTCTGGCGACCGCCAGCCAGGATGCAACCATTCGCACTTGGGAAATGGAGAACGGCGCCCAGGTCAAGAGTTGGGCCGCGCATCCGGGCGGGGCGACCAGCGTGGAATTCAATCGGGCTGGAAATCTCGTATCCGTCGGCCGCGATCGCGTGCCCAAGCTCTGGAATCAAAACGGCGAGGCGCTCAAGCAGTTCGCGGCTCAAAGCGATGTCGGCACGGCCGTTGCCTTTTGCGACGAGACCGCCCGGGTTTTCGCGGGAGATTGGCTGGGTCAGGTGCAAGTTTTCGCTGAGGCTGACGGAGCGGTCGTCGGCACGCTCTCCCCCAATCCGCGTCCACTGGCATCGCTGCTGGCTGAATCGGAGCAGCAACTCGCCGCTGCCGCCGCGGCTCACCGGCCCTTGGCGGAGCAATTTGCCTTCGAGCAGAAGCAGCTGATGGAATTGCAAGCGACTTTGGCGACTGCGGTGACGAATCGGCAGTCGATGATGACAGCGGTCGCGCAGCTTGAGCAGCAGGTCGCTGCCGCTCAGCAGCAGCTGCAGGCACGGGTTGCGGAACAGGTGGCCTGGCAGGGCGAACTGGACCAGAAGACGAAATTGAAGCCGGAACTGCAGAGCCTGTCCGAGAAGGCGACTGCGGTAGCGGCGCTCTCTCCCAGTGACCCTGAACTGCAGGCCGCGGCAACCCAGCTGGATGCCAAGCTCAAGCAAACCGATGCCCGGATGACTGAGCTCGCTTCGGCCTTGAACCAGAACACTGAGCAACGCGGCAAGCTGGAAGGTGAGCTTAAAGCGGTCGGCGATCAGCTCGCCTTACAACGCGGGCAGTTGGAGGAAGCCGGTAAACAGATCGCTGCCTGGGAACAGCAGCAAGTCGGACTCGATGCGGCACTCAAGGAGCGAAAGGCTGGATTGCAGCAGGCCGAAGCAGCACTGGCTGCGGCTCAAGCGGCAGTCAACCGCTGGAATGGCGAAATTCAGTTTGTCGCTGGACTGAAGCAGTTGCTGGTGGAACGTCAGGCCGCGGAGCAACTGGTTGGCGAAAAATTAAACGCTCAACAGGCGATTGAGCAGGAGTTGATGGCCGTCCAGCAACGTTTGGACGCCGCCAAAGCGGCAGTCGGCGAGGCCACGGCAGGGCAGGAATCAGTCGAACAGCGAATCCGTACTCTCAAGGGCATGCAGTAGCGGTTTTCGTCCGCAGTCCCGGAGGACCGGTTCGCCTGTTAAAATGGCACCCACGCCGTTCTTTAATGGCGGCGCACGGTATCTGATGCTCACCTTGTTTGACCTCGACGACCCCCAGCATGAACGCAGAATATGAGCTCCGTCCCTCAGTGCGGAGGTTTTCATCCGGTTACCCGGCTCGGCAATCGGGGTCCTCGGGGATTCGGTTGCGTTTGTTGATCGCTGCCGCGATCCTGCTGTTTTCGGTGATTGGCTATCTGGCCAACGCAGACGTCAATCCGGTGACGGGAGAGCGCCAAAGGGTCTCCATTTCACCCGAGCAGGAAGCCGCCTTGGGACTGCAGGCGATGCCTCAGATGGTTCGCCAACATGGCGGATTTTCGGCGAATCTTCTGGCAACTCGCCAGGTCCAGGAGATGGGGGCCCGACTGCTGGAGGTACTCGAGCGAAAACTGGCTGCGGAACAACGGCGAATTCCCTATCGCTTTGAATTTCACTTGCTTGAGGATCCCCGAACCATCAATGCGTTCGCTTTGCCTGGGGGACAGGTCTTTATTACCGAGGCACTTTTTCGCAGTCTGACCAATGAGGGACAGTTGGCCGGAATCCTCGGGCATGAGATTGGACATGTGCTTGAGCGCCACGGCGCGGAACACCTCTCGCAGAATCAACTGCTTCAAGGCTTGGCCAGCGCTGCGGGAATTGCCGGCGGCGATTTGAATAGCGCTCGGATGGCGCAAATGATTGCGGGACTGGTCAGCATGAAGTACGGACGTGGCGATGAGCTGGAGTCGGACCGCTGGGGAGTCGAGTTGATGACGCTCGCGGGGTACGACCCGGAGCACATGATCGAGGTCATGGACATTCTGGAGCGTGCTGGCGGGGCAGCTCCTCCCGAAATATTGAGCACGCATCCATCGCCCGCCAATCGCCGTGAGTACATCAACAAGATCATCGCTGAGAAATTCCCCTACGGAAAACCTGAGGGACTGCAATAGAACGCAATCGCCCTTAGCCTGTGGGCTGTAATGACAGGGCTTGGGCGGTTTGGGCGGGGGCGTTTGGGCGGGGGACGGCTGCGGTCCGGGGTCTGCTCGGCAGCTGCCGCGGGCTGGTTTGGCCAATTGTCCAGTTTTTGCCAGGTTGGACAGTGCCAGGTTGGGCAGTGCCAGGTTGGACAGGGACGGTTTGTGTTTCCCCAGGAGTACCGAGTGAAATCGTTCAATTACAGGGAATCTAGCGGTTCTGACGTTTGGACCCCGCAACGGGCTTTGGGGGACTGCAGCGGACTGTCGGCAGGCAGTTGGCAGGATCCGCTTGAATCTGTTGCTTTGCCCAGTCCCTCCCAAGGGTGATCTGATATATTTCAATGGTTTTGAAACAGCAGGCTCTGGGCCGTGGCGTGATGGCTGCGGCTGGACAGGAATGACGGAAGCGACCATCTCGACCATTGACCCGGCCATCGTGCTGCCGCTGTTTGGTGCCAAAGACCAACACTTGCGGCGATTGCGGGATCGCTTTCAAGTGAGCATCACTCTCCGGAATGGACAGGTCCGGGTTGCGGGTGACGACCAGGCTGTCGCTCAGGCCACTAAGGCAATTGAGCAGTTGGCTGCGATCATACGGCAGAAGGGGGGGCTGACCCCCGATGATTTTGAAGAGACCTTAGCCCAGATCACTGGGGATCGTCCCGCCCCGCGGGTGCGGGAACCGATTGACATTGTGCAGGTGGGACGTGAAATCCGGCCGCGGACTCCCGGGCAGGCTGGTTACGTGGAGGCGATTCGCAGCCACGATGTCGTCTTCGCCGTGGGCCCGGCGGGCACGGGCAAAACGTACCTTGCTGTGGCCATGGCGGTGGAAGCGCTCAAGCATCAGGCGATCCGCAAGATTGTTCTTGTTCGGCCGGCGGTGGAGGCGGGTGAAAGTTTGGGCTTTTTGCCGGGCGATCTCTCAGCCAAGATCAATCCCTACCTGCGTCCCTTGCTGGATGCGATCAACGAGATGATGGGCTTTGACCAGGCCCAGCGGCTGATTCAACAGGACGTGATCGAAGTAGCCCCCTTGGCTTACATGCGCGGACGGACGCTGAACCAGGCGTTTATCATCCTCGACGAGGCCCAGAACACGACGATTTCCCAGATGAAAATGTTTCTCACCCGGATGGGAACGGATTCCAAAATCGTTGTCTCTGGAGACCCGACTCAGACGGACTTGCCATCTCATCAGCGGAGCGGACTGGATGACGCCTTGCACCGCCTGCGGAAGATTGCCGGCGTGAAGGTGGTGGAACTGACTCAGGGGGACATTGTCCGGCACCGTTTGGTCCAGCAGATTGTGGAAGCCTATGAGTCTTCCGGCGGTGAAGCGGCGGAAGCTGCGCGGTCCGAAATCGACCGCAGCTATCGGCGACGAACAGGAGGGCCGCGCCGTGGGCAGTCTTGATCCGCGCTTCGCGGAATCCGGGACTGGCGGGTGGGAGCTATGAGTACGAGTACTTCCGGGATTCACCGGTATCGCTGGGCTTTGCCCACGCCGCGCACTCCCACCAGGCAGTTTCGCGACTTTCTGCAGCGCCCCTTTTTCTGGCAGCGGTTACTCGTCGCGTTGACGGCCATTTTGCTGATGTTTCTTGTCGCTCGGGGGTGGGAATCTGCCTTCCCCTACCGCATTCGGCAAATTCCGCAAAGGAAACTCGCGGCCTACATCGAGTTCGAGGTGCAGGACCGCGAGGCGACGCGCGAAGCCATTGCCAAGGCCAAGAGCAAGATCGCCTGCCTTTATGAGAATGATTTGCGCTTGCTGGAGGAGGTCCGGCAGGCCCTGATTGACGAAGTCTTTCAGGTCAAGGACAAGCCGCTGGAAGAGTTGGAATCGACCGTCTGGCCCCGTTTTTATCAGGTCGTTCCGGGTGCGGCGGTGGAGCCCGACAAACAACGCACTGAGTTGGAGCAGTTCAGGGAGACACTTAAGGCGGATGAGCGGCTTGAGTCGCTGCGCGGAGTCCTGACCCGGGCCTTTCTCGAAATTGATGCGACCGGCCTGCTGGAGAGTCTGGAGCATGATCTGACCCGGGGAAGCATGCTCGAAATCCAGGTGTACCGCAAAGGCGATCCGGAAACGACTCGCACCGTCGAGGTCTCCAAGGTTCGGATCGCAGAAGCAGCCGAAGTGCTGAGGAAAAACCTGATACGGGAGCTGGAAAAGGAGAACGCCACCTTCCCCCAGCCTGCCCTGCTGGCGGAGCGGCTGTACCAGTGGCTCCGGCCGCGGTTGCCGGTGACGCTCAAATGGAATGACGAAGCCTCGCGGCGCGAGTCCGAAATTGCCGGGAGGAAAGTCGAAACCAAACTCCGACTGTACAAGGTTGGCGACCCATTGCAGCACGCCAACCTGAGCGGCGAGAAGCCCGAGCATTTGGGGGGCCAGCCCCTGGCCGCGGCAGACCTCGAGTTATTGGAGGCCGAACATCAGGCTGCCCAGAAGCAGACGATGTGGTACTCCACCTTTGCCCGCAGTCTGCTGTTTTTCCTCTCGGTCGGCTTGGCGATTGGCTTGGTGGCGGCCTTTTTGTGGAAGCAACAGCCGCAATTGCTGCTCAATCTGAGGCATTTCAGCGTCATTGTCGGGGCCTTCGCCGCCTCTTTTTGCGGCGCTTGGCTGTTGGCTGGAAACCTTGACTCGCGGCTGGAGATTATCCCGCTGGTGCTCGGAGCAATGGTGATCGCGATCGCCTATCAGGTGGAACTGGCTGTGCTGCTGATGTCGCTTGTGGCGCTGATGTTCACCGTGCTGCATGGCTACGATTTGAGCGAATTCCTGATTCTCTCCGCGGGGGTGGCTGTTTCGGCTCTTTCCTGCCGCAATATTCGCAGTCGGGCGAAATCGGTGTACGTCGGCTTGCTGACCGGGGCGGTGGTCCTGCCGATCGCCATCTTTGTCCCTTTTCTGCTCGGCTGGCGGGCTGATTGGGCGATGGTGGTCGACGCCCTCTGGTTCGGAGGGAGCGCGGCTGCGGCCGGACTGATTATGACGGCCTTGTTGCCCTTCTTTGAGCGGTGGTTTGATTTCCAGACCGACATCAACCTGCTGGAATTGAGTGACCCGAACCACCCGCTGTTAAAGCAGTTGATTCAGCGGGCTCCGGGAACCTACAACCACAGCATCAATGTTGCCTCGATTGCCGAGGCGGCGGGTGAGGCGGTCGGGGCCAATGGTCTGCTTTGCCGCGTCGGGGCTTACTTTCACGACATCGGGAAAATGCGGAAGCCCGAGTATTTCGTCGAGAATCAGTTGGGTGGCGAAAACAAGCATGACGATCTTGTGCCCACAATGAGCACGATTGTCATTATTTCTCACGTCAAGGATGGAATCGAACTGGCTCGCCTGCACCACCTTCCCCGGCGGATCATCGATTTGATTGAGCAGCATCATGGGACGACGCTGGTCGAGTACTTTTTTCACCGGGCAACCCGTACTGCGGACGAAGACTGCCGCCCGATGGAGTCCGATTTCCGCTACCCGGGACCGCGTCCCCAGACCATCGAGGCGGCCATTGTCATGTTGGCTGACGCTGTCGAAGGAGCGAGCCGGACGTTGCGCGAGCCGACACCACACCGGATCGAGAGCATCGTTCGGGAGTTGACCAAACGTCGGGTAGACGATGGACAGTTCGACGATTGCCCGATTACATTGCAGCAATTGCATCTGATTCAGGACAGCTTGATTAAGTCGCTGAACGCGATGTTCCACGCCCGCGTCAAATACCCTGAACAGGCGACAGGTTGAAAATGCTGCAGGTGGAAGTCATCAATCACGTGGCCGCGGACTTGCCGGTCGAGTTGCTGGAGCGCGCGGTGCGGCAACTCATGGAGCAGCGGCGCATTTTGCGCGCGGAAATCAGCATTGCGATCGTCGATGACCCGACGATCCATGGCTTGAACCAGCAGTATCTCAATCACGATTATCCCACAGATGTCCTGACCTTTCCTCTCGAATCGCCCGAAGAGAACGGCCAACTGGTCGGCGACGTGATTGTGAGCTGGGATACGGCTCTGGCCAATGCAGAGGAACTCGGCCTGCAGCCCGAGGGCGAGCTGTTGCTCTACGTGATCCACGGGACACTGCATCTGCTGGGGTTGGACGATACGAGCGAAGAGCTCGCCGCTGAGATGCGAGCAGCCGAGCAGTCCTGTCTGGAGTCGCTCGGTTTTCCTTACCGGTATCCGGACGATGATTCCGGCCCGTCACAGGGGTGATATCCACTGCGGGTCAAACCCTCAGCCGATGGAACGCTTGCTCAGGCTCTCAGCCGCGACACCCTGGCGCTGCAGGCGGGAACTTTCCAAATCTCTTGGCCGCAGACTTGTGAAGGCAGTGGCGTGGCTGAAGTTCCCGCATTGGAGTGACCCGATTTGCGGGCTGGGGAATTCCAGCAGGAGGGTTTGCGTTGCGGGCCGTTGCTGCCGATAATCGGTCGCCGAGAGCCGAAGAGCATGTGGCTTTTTCGGGTTACCCGCTCAATTGATTGGCCTGTAAGCATGAGTTCGCTCGAATTTCCCGATGGCGGTTTCTGTCCGACGATCAATTCGTTTTCAGTCGTTGACTTGGCGCGGCGTTATGGCACCCCGACTTATGTTTACGACGCCGCCGTGATTCGCCGGCAAGTGGAGCGGTTACGGCAGTTTGAGGTCATTCGATATGCTCAAAAAGCCAACTCCAATCTGGCGGTGCTCGATTTGCTGCGTCGCCTGGGGGTGGTGGTCGATGCGGTCAGCGCGGGCGAATTGCTGCGGGCTCGGGCTGCGGGCTATGCTCTCGCCTCAGAGCCCCCCGAGGTCGTTTATACAGCCGATATTTTCGATCGCGAGGCGCTGGAACTGGTTGTGAAGGAGGGAACGCATGTCAATTGCGGCTCGCCGGACATGCTGGACCAGTATGGTGAACGATGTCCCGGGCAAGGCGTGACTTTGCGAATTAACCCTGGATTTGGACACGGTCACAGCCAGAAAACGAACACCGGCGGACCGCAGTCGAAACATGGAATTTGGCACACTCAACTCGAGGAGTGCGTTCAGCGCGGGCAGAAGTGGGGGCTTCGAGTGACAGGCCTGCACATGCACATTGGGTCCGGGACCGATTTTGAACACCTTTCCCAAGTCTGCGAGGCGATGGTTCAGGCGGCTCGAAGAATCGGACCGAGCATCCATTCCATCAGTGCGGGTGGCGGTTTGCCAACCCCTTATCGAAACAGTGACCAACCACTAGACATTGCGCGTTACCACCAGCTGTGGGATGGAGCCCGTCGGCAACTGGAGTCTGAATGGGGCCACCCTGTACGCCTCGAACTGGAACCGGGACGTTATCCGGTGGCCGAGGCGGGATATTTGATCACTGAGATTCGGGCAGTCAAGCGAATGGGGGATAACCTGTTCTATCTGGTTGACGCCGGATTCAACAATCTTGCCCGGCCGATTCTTTACGGAGCCTACCATCCCCTGGCGGTTGCCTTGGCGAACCCGCAGACCCAGCAGGCGACTCAGCCGGTGATCGTCGGCGGTCCTTTATGTGAATCAGGTGACATCTTTACCCAAACCGATGGTGGAACAGTGGTCCACCGCCAGCTTCCCGCTGCCAATGTCGGGGATTATCTGGTGATTGGCTGTGCAGGAGCCTATGGCTTCGTCATGGGTTCCAACTACAACAGCAAGCCGCTCGCCGCCGAGGTGCTCCTCGACCGGGGGAGCGATCATCTGGTCCGCCCGAGGCAAGGCTCAGCCAGTCTGTTTGCGAGCGAGTCGATTCCGGGGTGACGGGCTGCCTGTAGGCAAACCGGAGTGAGTGAGCCTTACCCGTCAGAGTAGGCTTTGCGGATTTTTTCGATTCGCGGAATCTGGTCGACGAAGGCATCGAGGACCTTGGGATCGAATCGCGTGCCGCGTTCGGCGAGCATGATTCGAAGTGCCTGCTCGACGGAAAAGCCTTCCTTGTAGGGGCGTACGGAGCAAAGGGCATCATAGACGTCAGAGACGCTGGTGATGCGTCCCTCGATCGGAATCTGCTCGCCTTTCAGGCCCAAGGGGTAGCCGGTGCCATCCCACTTTTCGTGGTGGGTTTGCGCGATTTTCGCTGCCAACACCAGCAGGGGCGAACGAATGTTGGAAGGCAGTCGTGCCGGGTCGGATTTGTTTTGGCGAAGGGCCTCCATCTCATCGGCGGCAAAGGGGTCGAGAATTTCCCGACCGATCTCGCAGTGCCGTTTCATGACGGCAAATTCTTCCTCGGTCAGTTTGCCCGGATTGAGAAGAATCGCATCAGGGATGCCAATCTTGCCGAGGTCATGGAGCTGAGCAGCCAGTTCGATTTGCCCGCAGAATTCCTTGGGCAGGCCGAGTCGCTCGGCGACCACCCGGGCGTATTTGCCCACGCGAACAACGTGACGGCCGGTTTCGTTGTCTCGGTATTCAGCCGCTCGGGCGAGACATTGCAGGATTTGTTCGCGGGAGCGTTCCAGTTGTCGCGTCCGCTCCATCACTTCCTGCTCGAGTTCGTGGGCGTGGGTTTCGAGATCCTTGTATTGCTGCTTGAGCAGGAGTGAGTTTTTGATACGCAGGGAAAGTTCGATCTTCTCGACCGGCTTACCCAGAAAGTCGGTTGCCCCATGCTCCAGGGCTTCTTGCTTGACTTCCAGGTCTTGGGAGCCGCTGAGAATGATGAACGGCGTCAGCTGCAGGCTCGGCACGCGTTGCCGTTCTCGCAGAATATCCAGCCCCGAGACTTCGGGCATCATCACGTCAAGCAGCACGACGTCTGGCTGCTCCTGCTCAATCCGCTCAACTGCACCTGAGGAATGAGTCAGCGTGACAAAGTTCTCATAGCCTTCGGATTGCAGAAACCGACGGACAACCTTGATCACCAACTGTTCGTCGTCGATGATCATGATTTTGGATTGTTTGATCCGCTCGATGGCGGCTGCCCGGGTCGCTTCGAGCGAGAGCAAACTCTGTGGCTGATGAAAGACCACAGGCACCGCCGGTATGTGGGCGGGCGTCGAAGAGTTCAGTTGAATGTCCATGGAATAACCAGATATCGTTGAGACGAATGTTCGACGGTGAACTGGGGCAGATTGCTACTGATACTCGTATTCAGCGGGGGCTTCGAGCAGTTCCGCGATTTGCCCGATCCGCTGCAGGAGTTCATTAGCCGCCTGATGAGCACCTGCCTTTGCGGCCTGCTCCAGTTCTTTGGCTGGCTGGGAAAACTGTGGGAAACCACAGGTTCCGCCGCTGCCTTTCAGCCAGTGTGCCAACCCAGCCAACGCGGAGAGATTTCCATCTCCCAAGGCTTGACGCATCTGCTGGAGTTTAACCCCCAAGCCTAGGACGAAATCTGCGGCGATCTCCCTGAATTCGGGATCGTCCATCGGTAAAGCTGAGCGAATGCGGACCGCTTGGGGGATTTGTTTTGCTTGTGCGGGATGCGCGGTCAGGATGGGTTGTGACGTCTCGCGCTCCCTTGCCGGCTCCGTCCGCGGCGGAGAGAGCTCGGACCAAACCCTTTGGATTCCAGATTGACAATCCAGAATCGGCTCGCTCATCCAAGCCTCATCAGCTGGGGGAGGCTCGGCTCCGTCCGTTTCCAGCACTGCACCCAGCGCCGAGAGCGCTGATTGGAGTTGATCCTCGAGTTGGTGCTCGAGCGGCTGCTTGGACTCGGCGATGAGTCTGCTCTCAGTCAGATCGAGCTCAGCGGCGATACCATGGACAGCGCCGCCGCCGTTCGGAGGTGTTGTGTTCGAGGAGGGTTGCCGAGCAGTCGCTGGCTTGGAAATTATTTGGGCGGGAACATCTCCAGCCGCTACCCGAGCCTGGTACTCTGGCGACTTGGAGAGTTGCTGGCGAATTGCGTGGAACAGCTCTTCGGTGTTGACCGGCTTGGCAACGAAGTCATCGAAACCGGCTTCGCGTGACTGTTCGATCTCACCCAGCATGGCGTTGGCAGTCAAGGCGATAATCGGCTTGCGATATCCCTCGCCGCGGAGGGCGGAGCAGGCTTGGTTGCCGTCCCAGACCGGCATCTGAATGTCCATAAGCAGCAAATCGAAATTGCCTTGGCGCGCCTTCTCATAGCCGAGTTGCCCATTTTCGGCTTCGGTGACCTCTACGCCCGCCCGAGTGAGTAGCAGACGCACCAATCGGCGAATCGCGTCGCCGTCTTCGACGATCAGGATTCGGCACGGCGGAAGCAGTTGCTGACCGGACGCCTCCTGCGCGTCCCGCCGTTGGGATTTTTGATAATCATCAAAGGTCATCAAGGGGTGGGCTGAGCAATCGCCGATGTCGATCCAGAATGAAAAGTTACTGCCTTTGCCCGCTTCACTGGCAACGGCGACCTCACCACCGAGAGCAGTGACGAAATTCTTGCTGATCGTCAGCCCCAGCCCAGTGCCGCCGAATTTGCGTGTGACGCTTGAATCAGCCTGAACGAAAGGCTTGAATACCTTGGCCAGTTGTTCCGGGGTCATGCCGATTCCCGTATCCTTGATGGCGACATGCAATTGAAACTGGGCAGCGACCTGTTTTAACTCGACCACGATCTCGACCTTGCCTGTCGAGGTGAATTTGATGGCATTGCCCACAAGATTGGCAATTACCTGCCGCAGCCGGACATCATCGGTTGAGATCAGAGAAGGCAGCGGCGTGAGATAGCAGACATCGAAACCGATTTTCTTATCGGTGGCCCGGACTTTAAGGATCTTGTGGATTTCCTGAATGATCTGGAATGGCGAGTGCCACTCGCGGTTCATCTCCATTTTTCCAGCCTCGATCTTGGAGAGATCGAGGATGTCATTGATCAGCTCGAGCAGGTGTGAACCGCTGGAGTGGATGGTATCGAGATACTCCTGCTGCTCTTCCAAGGACGTGGTATTGCCCTTGCGCAACCAATCGGCGTAGCCGAGAATCGCCGTCATCGGAGTGCGGATTTCATGGCTCATGTTAGCGAGGAATGCAGACTTCGCCTTATTGGCAGACTCTGCGGCGCGTTTACTCGCCTCCAATTCCGTTACATCCTCGAGGCTGACCAACACGCCATTCTTCTGGCTGTTCTGTCCCAGCACAGGAGAGCAGTTCGCCTTGAGCACGCATTTTTTCCCAGCGAGTGTGTCGAGAATCAGATACTGATCGACAACGGCGGTACCCTCCTCGGCGGCAAGATGCCAGGGAAATCGCTCGACTGGAGTTCCTTCGCGCGTAGTCCAGGTAAATTCCTGCTCCGGCTTCTTGGCCAGCAAACGGCCGATATCGACTCCCACTTTTTCGAGAAAAGCTTCGTTGGCAAGTACGATCCGGCCTTTGACGTCGAGCACCAGCAGGCCTTCCGTCAAATTGTCGAGGGCCGCCTTCACGCGACTGGGCACGGTCTTCCGCGGATCCAGTTGAGTGAGCATCATCCCCAGATAGACGAAGAAAACGAGGAAACTGGCACTGAACAGGAATAAGGGAAATCGGAGTCGATAGAACAGTGCTCCGAGCAGTGGGCGGTTCGCATCGGCAGCGGGGACGAGGCAGAATTCAAGATCTCCCCATTCTTTGCCATTGGCGAAGACGGGGACCTGGTAGCGGACAATCTTGTCGCTTGTTTCTGCTGTCGGTCCCTCGCCCCAAGTCTCGAGATGGCCGGGCGAAGAGGCCACCAGACGACCCTGTTGGTTGCGGACGCCAATGCTCAGCAAGTCTTCGCTCCGATTCGCGCTCATCGCAATCGTCGATTGCAGCGCGCCCCAGGCCCCAATTTGAATCAGCAATGAGGTGTTGACGGCTACGTTCTCGCAGACCGCCGCCCGGCGCGACTGCAATGCTCCGTCTTCACTGGGATAGAGACCATTGATCGTCGTCGCGAGGTAGACCAGCATCATCAGGCCGGCCAAGCCTGCGGTAATTCTCAATCTCGCCGTAAACCACTGCAACATCGGATGCTACCCAAGAGAAACTGCCATGGATGGAGCAGGTTGTTCGGAATCGACAAGTTCGGCGATGGACGTGTCGGATCCCTCAGCAGCGAGTTCTTCGCTGTCTGAGCCTGCATTTTCAAGAATCGGCAGCGGGTCAAAGGACTGCCACGAAGGAATCGAAGACATAAATGAAGTCAAAAGCACCCCGCCTCGAATCAGCCATGCGACATAGCCGACGGTGAACAGGCTGGCGCCCGCTGTCGCGTAGGCCGGCATCTCAAACCCGACAATCAAAGGGGTCTCCTTCAAGGCGGAGTCGAGTTTGCTCAGGTACTCCCCGAACTGGGCGGTCGCGAGGAATTCCTGCTGGATGCTCTCGGCGGAAGCGGTTACCCGGGTCAGGATACTGCTTTCGGCCTGAGTTTGCAGGTCTTTGACACCGGTTGAATACGAAGTGGCAAGGCCAAATTGCTGACCGAATGCCGAGTCATCGGATGCCTGGTTGGGATTACCTGAAGCACTTCGGGATTTATCGCCGGCAACAGACTGCCATTCTTTTGACTCGCTGGCCATCGCGGGGAGTACGTCTGCAGACTCTTCGGAGAAGCGAATGCCGCCACTGGTGGGGAGGGGGCCAACCGCCGACAACGCTCCGCCGCCTGTTACCGGGCTGTCACCGCTGGGACTCGTCTCCCCGGATGATGGTCTTGGCTGATTGTTATCGCCACTCGAGGAGCTGGACCTCGATTCAGACACCGTGCTGTTGCCGCTATTATTCGACGCGGTCGAACCGGAGGAACCCCTGAAGAGTTCGCTTGGAGGGGCTGGTGGCACCACGATCACTGCGGGTTCAACCTGAATGGTCACGGTTCCGGTGCGCGTCTGCCCGGAGGAAGTTGCCGCAGAATAAGCCAAGACGACCGAACCTGAACTTGTCGTTGGCGACACGTAAATGACTTGCTGACCCACCGGGATCGCGACGGAAGCAGAACTTTCCGTGGTAATCAGTTGCCTGCCCCGGTCGCTCACGACATAAAGTTGGCCAAGTACAGGGATGTCGGTGAAAGTCAGCGTCTGGAATTGATCTTGATTCCGGCTGGTGGAGAGCAACAGATCGCTCGGTTTCATCGAGAGATTTAATCCCGAGAATACCGTATAAGACTCGGTTAACACATCTCCAATCTCAATCTGAAAGACACCGGTCGAGCGACTCCCATCAGCCGATGTTCCCTCAACTTCGACGAAACGCGCTGCCCCCAAAGACTCGAAGTCGAGGGAAGCGGAGGTCGTGATCATTCCGGTAAACGGGTCAATGGTGAACCGGCCGTTATCGTCGTTGAGCAATCGCCAGGAGACGACGTTTTGGGTGCCATCTTGATCGACCGCAGAGGCTCTGACCCCGGTAAAAGTTCCGGCAACGGAATTCTCAAAAATCAGATTTGTGAGCGAGTCAGCGTCGAAAACCGGTGCCAGGTTAAACTCGTTGGCGTCGCTCAGGCCGATGGTGAAGCTCCGCTGCGAAAAACTTCCATCCTCGCTGGTTGCCCGAATGGTGATGGTGTGGCTCATGGCCGTTTCGTAGTCCAACAGGCCAGTACCGGCGACGGTCACCAGTCCGCTCGATGCGTCGATCGCGAATCGCCCATGGGCGTCATCGTCGAGGCTGTATTGAACAGAACTCCGCGTGGCATCCTGATCAAGCGCGAACGCCAAGATTCCGACGCTTGTGCCGGCGGTGGCGTTTTCGCTGATCCGGCCCAGTTGCGGATCCAGGTTGTTGATTGGCCCAATATCGAATTCATCAAGGTCGGTGACTTGAATCGTTAAAATTTTGTCCGCAAAAGTTCCATCGGCCGAAGTAGCCCGCACGGTAATGCGATGGCTGTCAGCCTGTTCCCGGTCGAGCAAGCTGCCGTCCAGCACGGTCACGATGCCGGTTTCGGTGTCGATTGTGAAGCGCCCTCCGGCGTCGTCCAGCAGGCTGTAGGTTACTAAGTTGTCGGTTCCATCTTCATCGATTGCCCAGACCTGGATCCCCGTTGATGCCCCCGCTGGACTGTTTTCGTCAACTCGATCTTCTGCAACGTTCAGATCGGCGGGCAAAGAGACGCCGCTTTCCTGGATATCCGTCAGTTGAATTGTATAAGTTTCTTGTCGAGTCAACCCCGCGGAGTCAGCGACCAGAACAACGACGCTATGGCTTTGTGACTGCTCGAAATTAAGCAACTCACTGCTGGCCACTTTGAGCACGCCCGTGCTGCTGTCGATCGTGAAACGGCCACCTGCATTATCCAGCAGTGACCAGGTCAGCGTCTCTCCCGCATCGACATCGTGGGAGTTGAGTTGGGATATGACAGTGCCCGCGGTAGCGTTTTCAGCCAATTTCGGGGTCCAGTCCGAGGCGACCGAGCGGGCGTCACCGGCAATCCAGTCTCCGCCTGCAGGCAGGCTTAAAAGCGAACCGTGACGTCCTCCGATCAGGTCGAGGAATGAGTTCCCGCCGAAAATCTCAAAGTCCCAGTGACCCAAAAGATCGGGGGAAGTGTGCGAGGTTTGTCCCCCTGCAAGATTCAGTCTCGCACCATCCCAGGCGGTAGAGTGGACTGCCAGATCCCAGTAGCTGCCATGGAATGCATCAGCTGCCTGAAAGCCTCCGCCAAAAGTATCCTGGTCGTGCCCCAGAACCATCGAGCCATTTGCCTCCAGTTGCAGACCGGTTTTCCAGCCGGCGCGGGCATCGCGAAGGACACCGTCCAGGTAGACGGCAACTCCTCCATCCGCAGAGGTGCGAACAATGCTCAGCTCATGCCGTTCGCCATCGGACAAGAGACTGGCGGCAACGTTCGTGTTCCAGGCTTGACCATCGAGGAAGACTTTGAGCCTTCCGCCAGCAAGATGCAGTCGGAATTCGTTGTGGTCCGAGTGAGTCGCGTAGCTGAAGAATGTCCCCGTGGGTTCAGTGGTGGAAAGTGAAAGTCTGAGGGTGAACTCGGTTCCGGCGAGCAAGTTCCCAAAGTTGCTGACATGGATGTACTGGTTGTTAGAACTGCCCTGGTTGATTTCGATTCCAGATTCCGACCAAATCGAGTCAGGAGTGTCATTGGCCCCTGAGATGGTCACCGCCAATTGGCTGGTGCTCTCTAGTCCGTTCGCATCGCGCATCCGGTAGCTGAAAGTATCTTGCAGCGTCTCACCGGCATGCCGCAGCGACTCGACCGCGGGATGAGCATTATTGACAGTGTATGTATATGAGCCGTCTGTGTTGAGCAGAAGCGTTCCATAGCTACCGGCAATCGGGAGCCCGACCGGACCTGCCGACGGTGGGATGGTTCCCGCCTGAACACCAATGACTGTCAACGATTCGTTCAGGTCTGGATCGAGGTCGTTTGTCAGGACATTTCCGGAAGCGTTGTTTCCACCAGTGGAATTGCTCAAACCGCCGGCTTCGCTGGCGAGCCCATGGTCTGAAATTGCTGTTGGAGCCTCGTTAATATTCTCCACCAGGAAAGTAAACGTACCTGTCGAAAAACTGCCGTCGGCACTGCTGGCACGAATCGTAATCGTCTGGCTTGTAGCCTCTTCGTAATTTATCAGACTCCCATTGGCGACTGTTACGACACCTGTCGAACTGTCGATGGCAAATCGGCCACCTGCGTCATCCTCCAGACTGTAGGTGATGGCATTAGCAGTTCCATCGAGGTCGCTCGCGAAGCCGGTGATCCCGACGGTCTCTCCCGTGGCCGCATTTTCCCTGACCAGGTTTGATACGGAATTACTGTCGAGTACCGGTCCGATATCGAATTCGTCGACATCAGTTACGGCGATGGTAAAGTTCTGATCGGTGAAGCTGCCGTCCGTGGAGGTGGCCCGGACGGTGA
>Ga0315904_10002307_pt1 | contig 29671 bp, 55 predicted proteins | sample LakEriMetagenome_6_FD_203529 | JGI IMG/M metagenome (GOLD analysis project Ga0315904, IMG submission 203529) | Freshwater fungal communities from buoy surface, Lake Erie, Ohio, United States - Buoy 12 MA120 | ecosystem: Environmental > Aquatic > Freshwater > Lake | place: USA: Lake Erie, Ohio...
TATAACATGTACTTGACATCCGTTTCATTTTTAATCACAATATTAATCCCATCAATAATATCATCAATGTAAGTAAATTCTCTAAACATCTCTCCATGATTATAAATGTCAATAGGAATGTTATTATGAATGTTATATGTAAATTTATAAACCATCATATCCGGTCTACCCCATGGACCATACACTGTAAAGAATCTAAGACCTGTAGTACGCATGTTGAACAAATGACTATATACATGTGCCGTCAATTCATTCATCTTCTTAGTCGCTGCATAAAAGGATACCGGCCCATCTGTTCTATCATCTGTACTAAATGCCATATCCATGTTACTACCCATTCCATATACACTTGAACTAGATGCATACACTAAATGCTTTACTTCATATTTCTTACATGCTTCTATAATGTTTAAGAATCCTTGGACATTTGATCGGGCAAATAGATCCGGATTTTTGACACTGGCTCTAACTCCGGCCTGTCCTGCTAAGTTCACTACTATGTCAAACTTGTGTATGGAGAATAAGATGTCTACCTTCTTCTTGTCTGCTATGTCCAAGTTGTAGAACCCAATGCTTTTAGAGTCATACATTATTGGTAGCGTATTTAATCTCATGCTATTTAATAACTGGGTATCGCCCCCATCAATGAAGTCCACACCTATCACTTTTGTGCCTTGGGTTAACATAGAGTGTGTTAGATGACTGCCAATGAATCCTGCGACACCCGTTATTAATACTTTCATGTTAGTTGTTTTGAATGAATTTATACAACTCTAGAAACAGCAGGGATGCTTCGTCTTTGCTTAGAATCATCTTACCCTTCTGGTTGATGTAACTGTGGATTACAAGCATAGGTCCCTGCTCACCTGAATCATGCACGCTCACAACTGGCTGCTCAATATATTTTGGTTCGTAACTCATGTTATTATTTTTTTGTAGCAAGGGCAGGATTCGAACCTGCAATATGCTTTTATAACATATTAACACGTGAGGTCTGCGTCTACCAATTCCGCCACCTTGCTAAATTTAAAGTAACCCAACTCAGAAGGGTATTTGTTACACCATCACAACTTTTGCCTAAACTCTGGTTAATTACTCCATCTGTACCCAACAGCTTTATGTTGGCTTATAGTTGGCTATTTTGATATAACTCACAACTTTATTTGTTGGGTTACTTCGTAGCAAGGGCAGGATTCGAACCTGCAATGTCAGCCACGGTCGTCGCTTTGCGCTACCAATTCCGCTACCTTGCTTATGTAGTTTAAATAAATGGGAAAGGACTACCTACTAAATCTCCCTTGTCGTCTATCTGTAGCATGGTAAAGATGTCGTCCTCACAAAATGCCGACCATCCTTCGAACCAATCATCCTTAGTGTAATCAACCCACTTTTCGGATCTGTCTTTATTTATTTCATCAAGGACATCTTCTATGTACCATGTAAGTACTTCATCGCTGTGCTTATCTAACACGGTGAATACAAAATCATTTACATCCCTTCCTGGGAGAAAATCACTTAGCTCTTTTTCGTCTATCATTTTTTTAAGTTTTTCGCGGTGACTAACAATTAATCTTCATCATTTGCAATACAATCTAAATGGAATGATATAACATCTACATCATCATCTGTTAACTCATCCCTCTTAGCTCTTCCTAACAACTCAACCAACTCCTGATAATCTTTATACATCAACTCTTCATCCTCTTCATCTATATCAAATCCATATAACATACTATCAGGATTATAGGTCTCAAACCAAGATTCCAATTTATCCAACATTACTTTATCTAACTGCATGATTTAAAATTTAAAGTGGTTATTAATATGATACAAAGATAAGGAGCTTACATGAAATATACAATCCTCCTCATGTTAAAGTTTTGTTAATTAGCGTAGATGTTCGTATTCTTCCTAACCTCCTTGTTAATCTTATAGGTACCGAAGTAATGCATCTTAGCCTTAGAAAGCAATCGTATGGCCTCTTTCTTATTGTAGGAGGTAACACAGGCCGCACCGCAATAGAACCCATTAGAATCAATCCTTGTGCCATTTAAGACAGCTATCCATTCTTTACTATTTCTCATGTCTATTATTTTGAAAAGTGGGTTAGGAAATTAGTGTAAGCATAATCATATAACACTTCATCACATTCTTCTAAGATATCGGTAGGAGCATTCTCTACTATCTTACATGTCAATGCATCTAAATCTTCCATGATTGACTCGAATGAACCCATCATGTGAGTGAACTCTAAAATGCCTTTGGCTACTTTTGTTCCATGCTTTTCTGATGTTTCGTCATCCTGGTTGAAGATTTCATTACAGATGTTTGATACATGGTAGAAAGTAATTTGGAATAAATACGAACTTCTGTCAATGTTCATTTTTTTGTTTGTTATAGTGGTGAATAATATGATGCAAATATAGGGGGGATAATCAAGAAATCCAAATCCCCCCATGTTAAAATTTTGTTAATCCTTGATGCAGATAACCGATGCACCGACCGTCTTGAAATTTACGTCTATGCCCTGAGTAGTATCGTGGTGTCTTGTAAAGTAGCTGTACCAAGCCATTTCTGTATCATCCTTATCTTCAGTAGAACTCCAAAGGAAACCCTTTTCTCTAAGGCCATCAAAACTAGTGAAGTAATTTCCGTGAAGATGTTTACAGAAATGAGTTATATTAGTACGCCACCCTGACGGAGGAATACGGAAGTGAATTTCTAAATCATCTAACTCCTTTATGGTTGGGACTCTATATCCTTCGGGTGCAAGTCCTCTCTTATCATTTACCGCATGCCAATTATATAGCTTGCCAAATAGTTCGTTGTTCGCTGGGTCATTGTTGTAGTAGCACCACGCTGGAATACCTTGGTCTCCCGCTCTAACCCACTCCTCATCTGTCTTAGCTTCCATGATGGGGTCTAAGTTCCTGAAGGTCGTAACATCTAAATTGAATAGGTTATCATACCATTCTACTTTCTTAGGCTTTGGTTTGTTTATATGACCAACCTCTATCCCGATTTCAAGACCTCTCTCTAATGCCTCTGTAAGGTCTTCGTAGGTCTCACATAAATCCTCGCTACCGTCATCATATAGCGCACAGATAGAACCATCAAATAAACCCGACTGGTAAACTTCCTTAGCTTTGTCGGTAATCAATAGCCATACAAAATCTTCTACAATCTTAATTTTTTGGTCGCCCATTTTTTTTTAGTTTAGTGGTAAAGAATATAGTGCAAAGATAAGGGTATCGGATATAGTATGCAATACCCCTATCGTTAATGTTTTGTTAATCTTCGTAATCGGTATCTAACTCATCCTCAAAGTAACACTCTATCGCATCGGTAATTGCAAACGATATTTGTTCCATGGTAGCTTCGTTGGTTAGCGCTATGTTTAAAATCTTTTGAGCTTCTTCATCGCTAGCCTTCATGTAGTTAGCTTGCACATCCTGGATATGCCATAGGTTATCCACATAGTAACCATTTGCTCTTAATACTTCTTTTGCCTTTTCTACTTCGTTCATTTTCTTGTTTATTAAAGTGGTGATTAATTTAGTGCAAATATAGGGGTATTGAATTTACTACGCAATACCCCTAGCGTTAATATTATGTTAATTTTTCGAGGGGACATGCTCATTAAACAATGCAATCAATTCCAACATATCCTCCTCAGTAGCAAATGGATAATCTTTCCTTATATCCTCCTCACTTTCAATCCATCCTTCTTGAACACTAAAAACAAAATTATCAAAGAAACACTCAGTACCTATATGCTTATATTCATACTCATCATAAGTCATATCCTCCCTACTTACTTCATCACCATTCACATCAATCTCAACAATACCTCCAAAGTCGCTACCCGATTCCGAATATTCAATCCGTCCTTCTATTCCGTACTTCTTACATACCTTCTTAACAAATTCCGTACATGGACTCCAAGCCGTTTCACAATTAAAGTAATCCCATTCTTTAACGTTACTCCTAATTTCATCGTCCATCGTTACACTCCATTTAGTGCCGAACTCATTACACCAATCATCATAACACCATTCTTCCTTATAGTCAGTCAATGCAGTGAATATACAATGACCGTCCTCAATACTGGCAACATCTTTTCTAAATGTTTCCATAGCTTTCTCATTACCTTCAAATGAGATACAATTTGAACACCAATTTGGCATGATTCTTAAAATTTAAAGTGGTTAATAATATGTCGCAAAGATAATGACATTCCATCTAATATCCTAATCCTAAAATGTTAAAGTCATGTTAAAATGAAATGCAGTAAAATGTAACCCATACCATATCTCATCTATTCCCCATCATCTAATTGACATTGCAAAGATACATCCCATCTATCTAATATCCTAATTTCAAATGTTAAAAAAATCTTAAAGAAATGTTAAAAAATGTTAACGCCTGGATTTCCCCATAGATCCCTGGCCATCCTGGAAAGGGGGAGGGGAAAATTTACTCAGGCAAGGCTTCGCCTTGCCTTGAGCGAAATTCACTGGCAACAAAAAAACTCCCGACATCTACTGCCGGGAGCCAAACCACTTAAACATCTATTAACCTTTGGAAGTCAGGGCAGGAATCGAACCTGCATGATAAGTAGTATAGTTGATTAAGCGAAAACGTACTTACTTATCTATTCACTTCTAGCGTCTACCATTCCGCCACCTGACTTACTGTTTATTTAATTATTAGCTTCGCTCTTGTAGAAATTAGCTGCATTGATTATAGACCTAATGAGTTCTTCTTCGGTCAAGTAAACAAGTTCTGATGAATCAAACTCATCTGAAAGTAATTCTTCTAAAGCCTCTACTAAATCTCTTCTTGAAATTTCCTTTAAAATTATCATGGTTATTATCTTTTTAAGTTCAACAAAAATTCCAGTTCTCCTTTGGCTATTGAAGTAGCTGATTTTTTAAATCCTCCTATGTGCAAGTTAACTACCTCGCTCTTTTTAAACCTTCTATATTCTTTCCAAGTGTACAAAGTAACAACGTGCCCATTTGAAGTTTCTAGAACCCATTCAAAGTTTATTTTCTCTACTATGGATTTATCCTCATAAGTAGGTTTACCAAGAATTTTAGTTAACTCTTTAACCGAAGCGTTGATAGTATCTCCATGGAAAGAAGTGCCTACTACATTTTTTTCTGAAACGTGCATTTTTTTTATTTTAAAGTGGTTATTGATTTTTATATTTAAGTCTAAGAGTAGCAGTATTAACTGTATAGATTTTCTCTATAACCTCTGCGTATGATTCCTTAACTTCAAAGAACCCGTTGTTATTCCATCCAACTACTGCGGTCTTACCTTCGCTTGTAACAAAAACTCTTTGTAAGAGATTGACGTTTCCAATAAATTCTTTACCATCTAAGGTAGTTAACTCAATAAAATTCATTTTTTCTGTTTTAAAGTGGTGATTAATTATGATGCAAAGATAAGGGTATTGGATATAATATGCAATACCCCTATCGTTAATGTTTTGTTAAGAATAATAGATTAGTTTTGACTCTTCTATTCTTTGGTCACGGGAGTCAATTATATTCCTATCTATGATATGAAGCTTAATGACATCTTGCCCTAGTTCGATGATTTGAGAAACAGACTCTAAAGGATATTCAGTATAAGAGGAATGTTTCAACCAATTTTTACCTACCCTAATAACTCCTTTAAAATTACAAGATAACCTTCTTCCACAACTTTCAAAAGGAGCGGCAAAAGAAATCTTTATGTATCCTCTACCATGACCAAACATTAGAGAGTCATTAATCCCGTTAGAATATATAGTGATTTTATAATCTCTCGGTTGCTTATCGGTTAATGAGTTTATCGCGGGTCTATTATTACCAATTTCAAAATAAGGTAAATCTAATGCGGAAGTAATATTGGCGAGTTCATCATAATAACTAAGAACAAGTTCTCTGAATCTTTTAACAACTTCTTCATTGTGAGAGGCTATATCTCTTGCATTCTGATTTGACTCTTCTATTAAGGATGACAAATTAAATGCAGACAAATCAATATTGCCTTTGGTGGCTTTTAGTTCAAACATAGTTATTTATTTAAGTGATTAAAAATTATAAAGCAAAGATAAGGGTATCGGATATAATATGCAATACCCCTATCGTTAATGTTTTGTTAAAAATCTTCTAATGAATCCATACCATTCTCCCAAACTTTAGAATAGGGAAAACCATCCTCTTCATAGATTTCTTCTGTGCTAAAACCTCCATTATCTCTTACACTCATTGTTTCTTGAACGTCCGGAATCTCCTCCCAAATTTCTTGCTCACATAATTTCTCATAATTTTTCTTAGCTTTCTCCCATGCCTCTTCTCTTGATGTAGCTTCGATATAAAATCTAGTGCGCATCCATGTAGTTATTTTTTGGTCAAGGAAAAAATCAAAAATTTGAATTGGCTGCTCAATGTGTTCCATGTTTTCATTGTGCTTTCCATCTCCGTAAATTGCCATAAGTTTAAATATTAAGTGGTGATTAATTATGATGCAAAGATAAGGGTATCGGATATAATATGCAATACCCCTATCGTTAATGTTTTGTTAATTTTCCGTGGGGATTCTTAACTCTTATATCCTCCCAATCCCATAGCATCGGGAATCAAATCAATACATAACTTAAAGTCAACCGAAACAATGTAAGAAATATTCCTGTCATCTATATCCTCTCCCAGGAACATCCAGTGAGGAGCAAGTTTAGGATTGTACTTAATTTTAAAATCGGATTCTTTAACAAAATCAGAATGTCTAATCTCTAAATCATCACATAAAATCCATGCACATACAACCTTCGTACTTTCGCCATTGTAAATCTTAGTAGCTAATTTCTTATTGTTCCTTAACGTGCAACCTCTCATGATTAATTGAACGTCACATGGATTGTAATATGTGACAACCCCATCACTACCAATGACTCTCCATTTCATATAATTTTCTCCACGTTGTAAAGAGAATCTAACCTTAATCCTTCTCATGTTTTTTAATTTTTAAGTGGTCAATAATATGCTGCAAAGATAGGGGGAACATTTGATAAAACCAAGTCCCCCCATGTTAAGATTATGTTAATGGATTACATTGTAAATATTCTTAGCTTTCTTTCCACCTTCACACAATCCACATTTAGCGCAGCTTACTTGCTTCTCCTTTGCTATGGTTGGTGCTGATGGACAAAGGATAGCACCTTCAACCTGACTAGCATTGTAAGACCTAAATCCCAAACCTTCGGCCAATTTTACGTCAAAGATATTATGCGTACTTGCCATTAGGTATTTTGCGTATTGCTTATTCTCGGGTTTATGCCATTGGTGAGTATATCCCGATACCTTGCCAACCAAAGGCCTTATTTGTTCTAGCAATTCAAAAGGTAATAAGGTAGGCTCCCCATACGTTCCCATTCGAGCAAAGGATATTTTAACCTTTTTTGTAACGCTTGTAATTTGTTCCATTACTCCGTTTGTTCCCTCCGGAATTAATCCTTTATCCAAACGCTTCTTTAAGGATTTTACTTTTGCTATTAATCCCCACGCTAAAGATCCGTTCGCATGGGTATAGCAACCACCTGACTTTCCACCGTTTGCATTATAAGAGAACTTACAATCAAAACACACCTTAGAATCATTTTTTAGGCTACCCTCATTAATCTGGTCAATGGAAAAATGATAGGTTTGTAGGATAATTTCGCCTTTTTGAGCGAGTTTAGGCGTAGCACTTGGCTTGATATCTATGCAATGGATAACGTCGCCTAATCTGAAATTAATTTGCTTTAACATAATTTGTTTGTTTAAGTGGTAAAGAATCTGATGCAAAGATAAAGAGTAATTTTCTATTTTCCAAATTTAAGGCAAACTTTTTTTAAATTACTTTTTTGCCTTTCTATTTACCCTCTCTCTTTATAACACTGCAAAGATAAGCATAAATACAATACCTAGTAGTTAAGGGAGTGTTAATGTTTTCCCTGGTATAGTTAAGGAAATGTTAAGATCCGGATCCCGAAAAATTTACTCAGGCAGAGCTTCGCTCTGCTCTGAGCGAAATTCACTGGCATAGAAAAACCCTCTTAGCTTTCACTAAGAGGGTTTTTATTTACGAGTGCATATCAACCAACACAATGAAAGTTAAAGCACCATCATAACACAGGTCTGTAATGCCAGGCTTGTCAATATCAAACTCGTAGAAAGTATCTGACCATATATCAACTTTAGTAGGGTCTAAAAGATTTGATATCTCAGATTGCTCTTTGCAGTATTTAGCAGCAGCACTCCAATCAAAAGATTTAATTAATACAGTACCTCCTAAATTAGATACCTTATGGAATGCTGCCTTATAGTAGGCATTTACCTCTGTTAAGAAATCAAATCTATTTGGGTCATTTAGTAATTCATCCTTAGTTACCCATTTCTCATCAAAAGATTCTGAAAATGATTTATCTTCTTTGCAGTGAGAACCTAATACAGTTGACCAATTATTCTCAGTACCCCAACTATGTAAAAAGTCTTCAACAAGACTAAGAGCGTCGGAATGAGAATCAGCTTTTGTTCTAATTAAATGAAGATTGTGCATGATTTAAAATATTAAGTGATTAATAATCTGATGCAAATATATGGGGGATAGTTGACATATCCAAATATCCCCCCCTACATTTTTTTAAATTAATTTGCGAACTCCATAGAAAGATTAGCTAACCTCTCATTGATAACCGCAGTTTTGTTAGGGTCTTTTAAAGCAGAATATTTTCTTCTACCTGCAAACCCATTAATCAATTTTTCTTGAATGCGATTTTGAATAGCCCAAAGCGTATTATCATCATCTGCGAACCTTTCTGAAGCAAGTAATACTTTTGCTTCTTTTTCTGTAAAGATTCTCTTAAAACGCAAGGCAGCAGCTTTCATGGCAAACTCAATAGCCTTTTCTTCGGTCAAGTTTACAGACATTTGCTGCAATACATATTCCTCAAGTTTAGGTAGCAAATCAAAAAAGTTAGCTACGATTTCACCCGAAATAACCTTTTCCGAAATATCCATTGCTTTCTTTCCGAAATGCTTTACTTTGTAAATCTTGGACTCAAATCTTGAATCTGATACAGTTAGTCCGTTTGAGCATACTAATCTGAATATTCCCATTGAACATTCAAACCCAACCGTTCCGTCAAACGAATTGCGGATAACAACTTCGGGGTATAAGGTTTCACCCTTTAAGATTAATTCCTTATTGTACCTCATTCTAATAAGGTGTGCCGAACTTTTAGCACCTTTCTTTTTTGTTTGGAAACCTGATAAGTGGAAACCATTTTCTTCAAGGTCGCTGATTAATTTCTTAGAACTAATAGCTACATACTTTGAGCTTAATTTTTCGCTTTTTACTTCTGAAAATAACATAACTTATAAATTTAAAGTGGTTAAGAATCTGATGCAAAGATAAGGGTTAATTTTCTAATTTCCAAATTTAAGGCAAACTTTTTTTAAATTACTTTTTTGCCTTTCTATTTGCTTACCCTCTCTCTTTATAACACCACAAAGATAAGGGTAAAACCAATACAAAGTAGTTAAGGGAGTGTTAATGTTTTTCCCACAATAGTTAAAGAAATGTTAAAAAGGGGTCCCGCCAAAAATTACTCAGGCAGGGCTTTGCCCTGCCCTGAGCGAAATTCACTGATCCTAAAAATCCCCGCCAGACACTAAATCCGACGGGGCAAAAAAACAAGTTATTATATCTTTATCCTTTCCTTAAAGTAATTAAATACCTCAGGGATATGTTTCTTGTAATACGGTTGATTATCCATAAGCCACTCTTTTAATTCTTTGTCGTTCTTAAAAGGTGCTGTCCAGGAATGGCCGTTAACAATTCTATTAAATGTGGGTTCAAGTTCATTTATAAAATCTTGAACAGTCCAACCTTCCCAAATATGTTTGTTAGTCATTTTATTATTTTAAACTTATTTCATGTAAAAAAATTTCAGATTCAGAACCACTATTATTATATTGTATAATTATAGGTAGGTTAATATCCCATGTATTACTTTCCTCAATATAATCAATATGAGAAATAGTATAATCATTCCCTTCGATTGGGTCAGGGTCATTCCATACGATAGGAATATTATTATTGATTGCGTCTTTTAACTCTTTAAAACTTTCCATTTTATTAATTTTTTGCGGGGTTATCAATATCAATATCCATCAAATAACCATCTTGCTTACATCCAGGACATACTTTAAGATAATGTACATCATGTGAAATACCATCATCAGATAAATCAACAATCAAATCTAAATCATCCTCATATCCTTCCCAGTCACACCAATTACATCTAACATCATTCTTTACTAACATGTTTTTAAAATTTAAAGTGATGAATTAATTAGAATGTATTATGATTTTTTATTATTTCAATTTTAATCTTTATCGTTTCAATATCTTTTTTATAAATTTCAATTTGTCTTTTTTGATTTTTATTAGTAGCATATAGTAACTTAGTTTCCATACCACTTAACAAATCCTCTAATGAATTTAATATCAAATCATATTTACCTTTCATGTTTTAAAATTTAAGTGATTAATTATGATGCAAAGATAGGGAGAACATTTTACATTTCCAAACATTCTCCCATCTTTTTTAAATCCTATCCATATATAATTTCATTAAGGAATACAGTCTGTAAAATAGCATCTCCCGTATCTGCATCATCATTTCCATCTATCATGTTGAACAAATGATGCGAAGGAACATTCTTAACTCTTTCATGTACTGTATCCAATGTAATGTATTCCGTACCCATTCCACCCTCAAGATCTTTCAATCCAATTTTAGCTCCATCCCTTAGCATCTGCATTAAAACATCTTCTAAACATGGATTAGTTAATTTAGATTTGGCTTTGAGGTAATCAGATTCTTTATACCTTAAGTCAAGTCCATATCCGCTACACATGTAATCCAATGAATTACATAAAGCATTATAAAAAATCTCTTCCTTCAAATCATTTTTTAGAGGAATTTCTAAACTTTCTTTGTTCATTTTTAAAGTATTTAAGTGATTAATATGCTGCAAAGATAAGGGGAATATTTAAAATATCCAAACATTCCCCTACATTTTTTTACGCTAATTGAAAAATTTCTTTTGCCTTTAAACTCTGGATACAATCAAGCTCAATCATTCTCACTTCAAACGTATCCGATTCCGTTTGTGGCTCTAATTCCTTCATTCTCTGTACTAAAGCTAATCGGTTCCGTTCTGTTGTTGCGTCTGGAAAACCCCAAGTAACCTGTTTGCCTGGCACTAAGAACACGCGGAGAAACTTTTTACCGTTCTTAGGATTCTCGAATAAGTGCCCTTTGCTATCTAAGGACTTCGCCCAACCTGGATTAATAACCGCGCCTTCACCTTCTCTGTTTTCTACCCTTGTCTTATAAGTGCTGCCTAACTGACAAGTGCGGAAAGTAATACAACGTACTTCTTCTCTCGTAATACCATTGGCTGCCAACCAACCATAAGTCAATTTTTTAGCAACCTTATCTGCTGCCGATTCGTATTGAATAGCTGCAAAAGTGTTTCTTGCTGACAAATTGGAAATAAACTCATTAATGGACTTCATAGCAAATATTTAAAGTGGTTAAGAATCTGATGCAAAGATAAGGGTTAATTTTCTAATTTCCAAATTTTAGGCAAACTTTTTTTAAATTACTTTTTTGCCTTTCTATTTTCCCTCTCTCTTAATAACAACACAAAGATAAGGGTAAAACCAATACAAAGTAGTTAAGGGAGTGTTAATGTTTTCCCTGTTATAGTTAAGGAAATGTTAAAAAGGGATCCCGCCAAATTTACTCAGGCAGGGCTTTAGCCCTGCCCTGAGCGAAATTCACTGGCATACAAAATCCCCGTCGGACACTGGATCCAACGGGGCAAAAAACAAGTTACTATCTCTTTATTTCATTTTATTTTTGAAGTACTTAAAGACCTCTGGAATGTGTTTCTTATAGTATGGTTGATTATCTCTAAGATACTGTTTTAGTTCTTTGTCGTCCTTAAATGGCTTGATATGTGACCTTCCACTCATGACTAAATTAAAGAATGGTTCTAATTCATCTATAAAATCTTGAACCGTCCAACCTTCCCAAACATGCCTGTTATTCATTTTTTTAAGTATTTAAGTGATTAATATGTTTCAAAGATAGGGAGAATATTTGACATATCCAAACATTCTCCCATATTTTTTTTAGTGTTTAGGAATATAAATATCCTTTGCCTGTATTGAATTTCCCGCGCACAATCCACAATCCGAACATGGCGTTCTATTTTCCTCTTTAATTGTTGGCGAAGATGGACACATTACACTATTTTCTATTTGTCCTACATTGAACGTCCTGAATCCATAATCCTTTGCAATGTTAACCTCAAAAACATTGTGCGTCGAAGCCATTAAAAATTTTGAGTAGTCTTTGTACTCGGGTTTGTTCCATTGGTGAGTATAACCCGTTTTGCGCTTTGATAGCTTCGCTAAACCGTCTAATAGGTCTAAAGGCAATGTAACCGCTTCGCCGTATGTCCCAAACCGAACTAAGGAAATTTTAACGTCCTTTGCGAATTTATTTAAACCGCTTAAAACCGTATCGTAATTATTAAGCAATGTACCGGCTTTGTATTGCTTATTTAACGACCTCAATTTAGAACCTAATCCTTTTCTTAAATTTCCCTTATGCGTATAACAGCCGCCTGTTTTACCGTTATTTTGGTTGAAACTTAAAGGGCAATTAAAGCAAGTTCCTGAATCCAAAACAAAGTTATTATTTATAACCTGTTCTATATCAAAGTGATACGTTTGCACTATAAACGCATAACCTAATTTTTTTGTACCTGACAGTCTTAAATCAACTGAATGTACATTTGAACCATAGACAAAATTAAAACCTACTAATTTCATAACTTGTTTATTTAACGCTCTCGCTTCATCGCTACTGCATTACAAAGATAAGCATAAAAGTAATAAGTAGTAGTTAATAAGTGTTAATATTTTTAGCTATTTTAGTTAAAGAAATGTTAAAAAGGGATCCCGCCAAAATTTACTCAGGCAAGGCTTTAGCCTTGCTTGAGCGAAATTCACTGGCATAGAAATGCCCACCAAACTTTTCCGTTTGGTGGGTTGGACTTATAAACTCCGTTACATTTGCGATTGTCTGAATGCGTAATAGTCGCTTTCTGCAGTTTCTTTAACTTCGCTATAAAAACGATTAAGTTCCGTTTCTAATTCGTCCTCTTCCGTTTCTATACCTACTTGTAAGTCGAACGCCAAGTCTTCTAAATCTGTAAAATCTAACAAGACATATTCTGAATGTGATTTCAAGATGGCTGATTGAAGGGTTTTTAAAGCGCCTTTTTTTTCTTTTAAAGTAACCATTTTTTAAGTTTAAGCGATTAAAAAATTATAAAGCAAAGATAAGGGTATTGAATGTATTATGCAATACCCTTAGTGTTAATGTTTTGTTAAATTATTAGTGTTGCAAAAAATACAATTAATAATATCCATAAAGACGAACCAATAAAGAATTTTGTCAATGTTTCTTTTACCGTATCGCCGTCCGATTCGCTATTTAAAATCATAGCATATAGGCTAATAGGGAACCAACAACCTAAGAAGAAAATTACAATGAATAAATACATAACTTGTTTATTTAACGCCTTCGCTTCATTGCGACTGCATGACAAAGATAAGCATAAAAGTAATAAGTAGTAGTTAATAAGTGTTAATATTTTTAGCTATTTTAGTTAAAGAAATGTTAAGATACGCCCTGCCAAAAATTTACTCAGGCAAGGCTAAAGCCTTGCCTGAGCGAAATTCGCTGGCATAGCAGTACCCACTAAACCGTTCCGTTTAGTGGGTACTGCTTTTTATTTAGTGAGCAAGGAGATATATTCCAGGGTGTCCGTTTGACGGTTTGTTGTCTTTAGAAACCGGTATAGCTTTTACAGGCGCTTTTATTTTATACGTATTTTCAAACCGGTTAATTTCATTATCCAATTCGTAGGCTATGTCTATGAAATTGGTAAAATCTAAATTACCATTATCTGAAATTGCTCTTTGGATAGCTGATTGAAGGGTTTTTAAAGTGCCTTTTTTTTCTACTAAAGTTACCATTGTTTTAAAGTTTTTTGTGGTTTAAAATAGCTCCCACGACTTAATCGTAGGAGCTTGTAAATTCAATCTTACATACGGTTAAATTGCGCTTTAGCGACTTTAAATTGGCTATCGGATAAAATATCCTTCGCCCACTTTCTAAAGGTTGAAAAATTGTTTACTGTTTCGACCTCTTTACCCGACTGGTTGACGCGTACTTTACCGCCGAAGGAAAACACAATTCTAATACCGTTTGATTCTAACATTGTACTTCTCATAACTTGATTTTGTTTATTGCTTTAGCTTCATCGCTACTGCATTACAAAGATAAGCATAAAAGTAATAAGTAGTAGTTAATAAGTGTTAATATTTTTTGGTATTTTAGTTAAAGAAATGTTAAGATACGCCCTGCCAAAAATTTACTCAGGCAAGGCTTTAGCCTTGCCGGAGCGAAATTCGCTCCGACCTGGCTCCCTGCTTTACTTTAGTTGCACTCACATTTAATTCGCAATACATCCACCTCTGTTTTGATAGTGTTATACTCGAGGTCAATTCCGTAGTACTTAACCGTCTCTTTAATCAAAGAATCCGTTTTGGTGAATGTTCCGGGCATTTCCCACGACCGTCTACCTACCTCTTGAATGTATTCCGTTTTACCACCGTTCGGGTGAGGAACACAAACGTAAACCCAAACACTAATGATTATTAACTTGCCTAACATGGTATAAAATTTAAAAGGTTAAAAATTTGTTAAGGTAGGGTAGGCTTTCGCCTACCCCTTTTGTTTTACTTTGTTTTAAATTGCCAAGTCGATTTTTCAGAACAAATTGCAATTCCTTTTTCTATCTCGTTTTTCTTTCTTGTATTAAGCATCTTCTCTAAAGTCGTAACCCACTTTGAATAAGTCCAATTCTTTAGGTTTCTAATCGAGATGGTTATGCCTCCAATTTTTTCAAAAGTAGAACCTGAAGAGACAATGTGCTGAATTAGTTCTGTTCTTATTTCAGCCTTTTCAGCTTCGAAAATTGAGATTATAGCTTCAATTTCCAAAAGTCTTGCTGCTTTTTCTTCCAAATGGTTTCTCATAACTTGTTTATTTAAAGATTAATAAAACGCTTTCGCTTCCTTGCGATTGCATAACAAATATACGACACAAAGTTTACATTTCATAACTTTGCGCAAATTAATTTCAATATTTTTTAAAGTAGATTGGCAAAAAATTTGCTCAGGTCAGGCTAAAGCCTGACAGAGCGAAATTCATCGGCTACGTTCCGTTATGGCTCCGTTCCGTTTTATTTTAATGAGAGGAACCCCGACCGTTTCCAGTCGGGGTGTTTCCTTATCTCCATCCGTATTGTAGTTCCTCTTTTCTTAAGTCGTAGTCTAAACTTTGTTGGTAATCATCCTCTTCTTTTTCGTATAACCCTTCCCAGAAATTAAGGTCTTCAGGTAATTCGTCGATTTGCTGCGGGTAAAACCTATCAGGATGCCAAGAAAGCATAGACATAAAAATAATATCCTCACTTTCCTTAGCCCATTTCTTAAATTCTTGAATGAAGTACTCAGGTTCAAGTGTGGATTTTGCACCTTTTTCTAATTCTGCTTGACATTTTTGGAATGCCTCGAAGAACTGTCTTTTTAATTTTTTATCGCCGCATCCATATCCTATATAGACTTGAGCGGTGTTCAAAAGAGGGAACATGGCATTGAACATAGTCGCCACAAAATTTTGATTGTTCATAACTTGATTTTTGTTTAGTGATTTCGCTTCCTTTCGATTGCATAACAAAGATACATTACAAAGTTTACATTTCATAACTTTGCACAAATTATTTTAAGTATTTTTTAAACAAGTAGGTCAAAAAAATGGCTCGGGTCAGTCTAAAGACTTTCCCGAGTGAAATTCGGCGGGGACCACCTATTAACCAATCCCCAGCCGATTATATATTCCATGCCTATAAAAACCAATACTTAAGACAAACCAATGCAATGTAGATCCAAACAATATCATTAAAGATAGATCCTAAATCAATCTTACTACCATTTCCTAGATTGCTTATAATGTTTATCAATTCTCTACATAAATCCCAAATGTTATTAATGACAATGATAACTAATAATAATTTAATCCAGAATGTCCAATCATTAGGAACAGCATCAATAGATAAAAATTTCATTACACTTGTTCCAAAATTAATTGCATCATTATTTAAAAGAGATGATAAGTTATTCATGTTTATAGATTTTAAAATGTAAATGTTAAAATGTAATCCGTTCCGATGATAAAGTGAACCCCGACCGTTCTAAGCCGGGGTTCGTTTGTTTAAAAAATGTTCTTGATAATGATGTCGACTATAATGGCAACAATCATTAACCACATTCCTAAGTAGAAAGACATGCAAAGAATTATTCCATAATTGTTTTTGATGTCGATTAAGACGCTTCTAGTCCTTGTCATTTTTTTTTAATTTAAGTGGTGTAAAAAGTGCCCCGCTCTGTCACCGCGGGGCTTTTTGGTTTAGGCCTCTTCTAATGCTTTCTTAATGTACTCAATCGCCTGGTTTATTTGAGTTTCTGTAATCTCTAAATAGACATTGTCGTAAGATTGTCTATTGTTTTGTTCGTTGCTGAATCTTGCTAGATCTTCTTTCATTTTTAGAAGATTTTCCAAAAATCTTTCTTGAGATTTTTTTGTCCCGTGAAATTTTTGGTGTACCTCTGATTCAATTAAGAGGTTTGAAAATAACATGTTGATGATGAACGCGCTTGACATAACTTGATTTTTTTAGTGCCCTCGATTCCTCTCGATTGCATAACAAATATACAACACAAAGTTTACAATTCATAACTTTGTATAAATTAATTTCAATATTTTTTAAAGTAGATTGGCAAAAAATTTACTCAGGCCAGGCTAAAGCCTGACAGAGTGAAATTCGTCCGTGTCCGTTCAAACACGAATAGGAGCACCCCCGACCGTTTCCGTTCGAGGGCACCTGTTTTCTAACCTTCGTCCTCTCCCTCTTCTGATTCTTCTTCAAGCTCTCCTTCAACAAATTCGCATAACGATAAGTCAGCAAACCATTCATCAAGTAACTCGTCAGTTACCTTGATTTTCAAAAACTCTTCGTGGCTCATATATAATAGATTTAAGTAATTTAAAAAATGCAGTTTGCTCGGATGCTGCACCCCCTGAGTTACTATCTAAGCAACTTCTCAAGCCACTCGTTTCTATCGAGAGCTCTTCGAAGCTCGAAATTAGATAAACTAAGCCGTGAAGCTAGCTCCTCTTCGGTGTAGCCTCTATTGGCCATTGCTTGAATCGTCAAGCAGTCAGCGTAGTACTCTCCGCAAGAGATACCAGCGTTCTCAATTTTCATCAAGAACTCCACGAATAAAGCACAAAATACTTCCTCAAAATAATTTTCCATAACCTGATTTTTTACGCCCCCGCACCATTGCGATTGCCCTACAAATATACGACACAAAGTTTAGATTTCATAACTTTGTATAAATTAATTGCAATATTTTCTAAACAAAGGCATACAAAAAATTGCTCGGGTAAGTCTTAAGACTATCCCGAGCGAAATTTACTCAACCCCTACACAATGGGGGTTGAGTTTGTTTGTGTGAGGGGCTCACTGTTTGTGAGCCCTTAAGATTGTTTGTACGTTTGTGTTGTCTCTTTGCATGTTAATCTCCGTCATGCTCTTAGGCAGCTTAACCAATTTGCGTCTCATTGTTCCGTCCTGTCCTTCGAACCCGTAGTAGAAACTGTGTGACCCTTCCGTCTTGAAGTGTCCTAACTCCTCTAACTTCTTTCTCCAGCTGTTGCCTTCTGGTAAGCTCTTTAAGTTTACATAGAACACAACGTCTATCGGGAGGCTCGGATTATCTATCGCTTCTCTAACCGCCTTTAGATCTTCTTCTTTAGGCTCCCTTGCCCAAAGAGAAGCGTTCCAGCGAGCATCATACTGTCCAGGGAACTCAATAATACCCTTTATAGAAGTACCGAAACCACCCTTTACCAGGCGATTTAAGATGGTCTCCGCGACCATCTTCTTTCCCTCTAATGACTCTCCTTCGGCTTCGCCTATCACTAAGCGAGCTACTAAGGAAATTTCTTCAGAGGTTAATTTGACCTCTGAAATTTGCGCACCTAATACCGATGCAAAGATAAAAAATAAAAATGTTAAAAGTAATTTCATGTCTAATGATTAAGTGGTTACTTGATGCTACAAATATAATACATTAATCTATCATTTTATAATTTTAGGTATATTAATTTCATATTAATTTATAATACATGGTCTAAAAATTTTATCGGGTCAGGCTTAAGCCTTATCCGATTCAAATACGCTGCGCGTCTAATGGCGCACCGTATAGCCGAACGACAAAAGCCCCGAACCGTCACCGGTCCGGGGTTCCCTTAGATGTACATTGCACCGTAGAACAATAATCCTAATAGTAGTAATACTATCAAACTAAAATAAAATAACCGTTCTTCGGTTTCGGCTATCCAATCAGATAATCTATTCATAACATTATTTTTTATTGTTTAAAAATTGCCCCGCGTTTTACCGCGGGGCTTCTGTTTAGATGTGAGGCCAAAGAATCCAAACTGTTGACCCGGATGGTATGGAACCACATATTCCTAACATGATACCTATTACTATTTTCCAACCATCTTTCTCTTTCCAACCCTCAATAATATGGTTTAATGAAACTGCAATGGTGAATACAAACAATAATACAAATAAAACAAATCCGAAAATAATCATAATTGAAAAAATTTAAGTGGTTAAAATATTTTTAAGTCAAAGAGGTTGCGCGTTTTGTGAGGTCGCGCCCCCTCTCTCTTTTGCTTACTTGTTCAACAGTTTACGACGAACCCCGAAGTCAAAAAAGGTTGCGCGTTTTATGAGGTCGCGCCCCCTGTCTCTTTATTTGCCCCGCGTTGCGGGGCTTTCTGTTTAGTAAATGTTTAGGTTTAAAGTTATGTCCCTTGCGTCTAAATACTCTCTTAACTTTGTCCAACCGTGCGTACTTGAATAACAAATACATTCGTATATGTCCCCTGTCGGTGTAATGTGAGGTATTAAATTTTGTTTTAATAATCCTTTAACCGCGCCGTCGTATGTACAATACGTTTTATTATCTCTTATAAAAATTTTGTATGTGTACTGACTCCACGCCGTGTATATTAACATATAATTATCTTTCCATAATATTTCAGCGTAAGAGTCTGTAAAATCTAAATCTATTAATCTTGCTTTGTTTCTATATGGTACCTGGTTTTCATCCTTTGCCATTTCAAAATCAAAGTACTTGTTTGTTTTACAGTATTCTAAAATGTCATTGATAGATTGAGAAATTTCAAATGTAATTTTCATGATACTAAAATTTAAAAGTTAATAATGTTAAAATGATTTTTTGCTCGATTTTTTTTAGTGAGGGGTTTCGAGCGAAACCCCTCTTTTTTTTAGAAAGGTTTACCCTCTTTTTCAGTTATACGATAATACTTTGTACCAAAAATATTTTCAATTTCAATTTCACCTCTGTATTTTTGAGGGTTTTTATTTATTGCATTTTTAGCGCACTTTTGGTATTTGTAAAATTTAACAGAATAAAGCATGATAATAAAATTTAAGAGTTTTGAAATTTTGTTTTTTAAAGAAAGCGCGCAATTTATACGCGCTTTCTTTTTTTGGTTTCTTACATAATTACCCCGATATTTGAGGCGATAGTGTTAGTAAGGATAAAGTAAGTAGCCGTTGCAATGATAGCAACAAATAACAAACCAATGGCAATAACGATTAATGAATTTTTCATAACTTTGTTTTTTTTGTTTTTTAACGTTTGTTTTAAATGATATGCAAATCTAAAAACTTTTTTTTGAAAAGAAAACTATTTGCAAAGTTTTTTTTGTTTTTTTTATAATTGTGTCATAAATAAAACATCATTTTTTGAGAATGTAGTATATTTTAACAAAGTTTCAAGATTATAACCTCTTTTAATCATTGTATTAATTGCTACTTTTGTGGCGTGAAACTCTTTGTCAAATGTATTTTCATTGTACTTGTAAGCATTCAAGTAAAGTACATTAAATTCAAATCCAATCCAATCAAATGTATTATTTACGTTTGATTTTTTAGTAAAGATGTTTTTTAAAGCTTTCATAATGTTTGTTTTTTTGTTTTGTTGTTAATGATGATGTAAAGATAGCATTTCAGATATTTTCTGTCAATAGGTAAATGAAAATAAATTGAAAAAAAATTACAAAAGCCTGGAAACCCAATAACCACGCGGGTTCTGGCACCTGGTTATTTTCGATAACGTGTAAAAGTGTGCGCAGAATGACACTGGTTTAGACCCAGCTTCATATCGAGGTCCATTTTTTTCCCTACTAGTTATTTATATACCATTTGAAGTAATTCACCAAGCAACCTATTAATTACCAAGGCTTTACGTTTTCCCTATACGATTTCAGCCTTTATTCGGAATCAATGTTTAAAAAACCGCGGACAAATAAAAATGACTACAGATGTCTTTTGCATTTAAGATACATGAAAATAGGATGAAAAATACATGGAAATAGGATGAAACTAAGATGAAATATGCATTGCTACTAAATGAAAATAGAAATGTAAAAAATGATGAAAAATAAGATTTAAAATACATGAGATATTAAATGAAAAAAGAATGATAAGTAAATTTAGAGAAGATGTTAATAATATGTAAAATGAAAAGATGATAATGTGTAAAGTATGATAAGAATGCTCTCTTGATGTACTTATATATGAAAGAGATTAGGTAACATGTAAAAAGAATTTATGAGAAAAGAGCCGGGTATATTAATGAAAAAAGATGAGGAGGAGATGTTTGTAAATGCTGTCCGAGGTGCTGTCTTTTACTTTGAGTGGGGTGCCGGCGGGAGTACTTTCCGGGCGTGCAAAAATGGGGCGGGGAAGGTAGTATCGGTAGAGTCTCAAAAAATGTGGATAGACGAGGTGAAGCAATACGAAGCAATCAAGATCCACCCAGATATTACGTTTCACCATATTGACATTAATGCTGGAGATATGGGTAGACCTAGTAATAACGACAAAAAAGACAACTTTCCTTTGTATTCTAGTGTTATTGATAAGTACGAGGATATAGATGTTGCGTTAGTGGATGGTAGGTTTAGATTAGCCTGTGCCTGTAAAGCGGTCATAAAGGGCGTACAATCGATTTTAATACATGACTTTACTTCTCGTACCCACTACCACGATATCTTGCAGTACGTCGAGATTGTGAGCCAAACCGGTACACTTGTCGAGGTCCGGCCGAAGGAAAATATTAACATGGATGACTTGAATGCTTTATATGACAGTGCTAAATACGATTACCGATAACATGGACGTGATACTTCTCTTTATATTTCAATTCTCTTTTAACATATTGAAGACGCTTGAAATACAATATACCTATAACAAGCAAATTAATAAATCCTTAATAAACAGTCTTATGTTAAATGTCATAGCTCTTGCTTCTCTTTACTTTTCTATTGATGCTCTTATACAGGGAAATCTCTACATGATAGCTGCTTATATCTCCGGTAGCCTAAGTGGGAAATTCGTTAGCATGAAGTACATGAAGGAAAAAGTTTGAATAAAATCAAATAATTGTATTCATAGTACATATATATACTAAAAATCAAACCAATGAGAACTTATCTAGTAGTTCTTTGTCTTTTAGTTAGTACCCTAGCTTTAAGCCAAAGATATCAAGATTCTATTTTAGTGAACAACGGGCCCTGGGCATCTTACAAATCCGGTACTTTTGTGTTCGGAGAAGATACCATTCCGTCTCAAAAACAATTCGTAAATTCTTTAGTGGAGTGCCTTGATGACAACTCCGATAATTTTGTTATAGTAAATGGTAGATGGACTTACTACATGGGTATAGGAAATAGAGGATATACCAACAATAAGAAGTACGGCAAAGAGCCTGCTTTTGTTAGATATAGTGTGAGGAAAAAAATAAATAAGTGGATTAGAGAAAAAAAACTTGCTTATTAAACTTTTTTGGTTTATCTTTGTTTAAAATTTAGTGAATATGGAAAAAGCCAAGAAAGAAGTACCGATACAAAAGGTGCCTAAGAAAATAAAAATGACGCTACGGGAGTGTATAATCTATACCACCGTAGTACAAGGTTAAAATATAGCGGGATAGTGTAATGGTTAACACATAGGACTCATGATCCTATACTACTAGTTCGACTCTAGTTCCCGCTACTAACCTTCCCCTCTCTCAAAAAAACAAACAAATGTTAATTCGCATGCTGCCTCTTAGATGTCCGCATGTGTAAAAATGTTTTTATGTCTATTACAAAATTTTATTATATTCACAATCACAAATCATTAAAGATGAAGAGAGATGTATTAGAAGATGTTGTCAAATTCCAAAAGATGTTAGGACGACATGAGCAAACCACAGTGGAAGATTTACAGAACTCGCTAGCTATGTTCCTTGATGAAAACACTGAATTTATTGATGAATTCATGCCTTTAGATGATTCTGACTTAAATGATAACATTGCTTTTGAACTCATTAGCAGGCAGAACATTGCAAAGGAGGCAGTTGATGTTATTTATACACTGCTGGGCATCTTAGTGCAATTAGACATTCCGGTCCTTGAAGCTATTGAGAAAGTAAACGAGAGTAATTTTAGTAAGTTCCTGCCCTCGAAGTCACTTGCAGAATCACAGTTGCTGGGCGTTAGGAAGAAGTACGGAATGACTACAGATGATATTATTGAAATTAAGTCCTGTACCGTAGAGGGTGAAGATTTCTATTATTTCCGTAGGCTGTCGGATGGTAAGATGTTGAAGCCTTTATCTTATTTGGAGGCCGATATGTCTATGATTCCTGGTAATGATATCGAGAGGGTATAACTTGCCAAATCCTCTCGTAAAAACTTTATTTGGCATAATATAAAATAACAAAAGATGAAAGAAGCAGAATTGGAGTTATTGGGTTTTACAAAAGAATACACAGATGAACCTGATGTTTATTACTATGCGTATGACTTTGATAGGAAAAATAAAGATCGAACATACATAAGTTTGATTACGAATGAGTGTAGCGATGAATTAGATAAGTCCCAAGGAGAATGGTCGGTAACAATTTTTGATAGCGCCTCTCTAGTTTATAAAACATATCGTCAAGTTAAAGCAATTATAGACGCTATAGAAAACGTAAGTGTAGATTAACATGGGAGAAAGAGTAGAAACCTATATACGGGAGAATAAAAGATTGCCTATCTATATCGGGCTTTCAATAGTGGCAGCGTTTTTCTTGGGCGCTATTACTAGTAGGACCGGTGTATCTGATTACAATAAGCAAGAAATATTCTCCGGAGGTTCTATTGAATATGTTGTGCAATACGTTTATGATACTGTTTATGTAGAGAAATCGACCTATACAATAGTAAAGGATACGGTGTACATAGAAAATAAAGTGAATATACAAAGGAACGGAACTACTGCAAAGCCTAGTAAGTCCGTTCCCTTTGCTATCCCTTTCACAGCATTTGCCTCTAGGTCTCATGGTCACGAATTTGAGAAGTATAATCATAAAGAAGCTGCCGATTATCTACGTAAGAAAGGATTTAGAAATTTAGATGGCTTAAGTCTTACTACGTTAAGGAGATTGAATCTATTGTATAACTATGATTCTCTTTTCTACGCAGTACATCACATGACTGACTTCCCGGTATCTTTTATATATGCTTACTTTATATTGGAGGCTACCTCTGTGGGCGTTGAAACAGATTTATGGAGGTTACACGGTAATCCTGGAGGTATAAAGAAGGTGGGTAATTATGATTGGGTCAACTTAAAAACTATTGAGTATATCAGAGGGAAGAAAAGAAGTATGAAACAAAAGTTCTTTTCCGCGAATAATACCGAAGAGGGTGTAAAAGTATGGGCTAGTGTATTCAATGCTTCTCGATACGATAAGTGTAGAAAGGCCGATTACAGTCTCCCGCCAATTCAAATTTACCGGAATATATGTAAGTGTATGATGAAGTCAGGGTACCATACAAGTCCTGATTATAATATGAGGGCTGATTACATGAAAGAGTATTGGGACTTTAAAAAATTATATTTCCCTCGTAGGTTAAATAACTAAGATTAATAACTATTTATTTCAAAAGAACTATTATGAAAGACAAAGTAACAGAACAAATGTACAAGTGCTACGAAGAGTACGAGTCACTGGAATTTAATGTGCAGAATCTAAGTGATAAAGATATGTTTAGAGAAATTCTAAAGATATTTTTTAAGAACATGGATAAAACCATTTTTAAGACCGATAAAGCCGGTAATGTAATTTATAACGAACAAGGTGAAGAAATTATAAACTGGTTTGAGTTAGTTAAGGTCGTATTATTTAGTCTAACTAAGTTAATAGGTAATTACATGGCTCTTAAGAAAATCGCACAAGTAAAAAAACTATTATGAAATTTTCCGCATCCGACATACAATTTGCTCAAAAAATAAATTTTGAGCTAGTTGCTAAATATTTTAATGCTCTAGGGGAGAATCACGAGATTATTCTCCCTCCTCCTCCTACCCCGATTTCCGCAACGCTACAGGCTAAAATCCTTAGTGATGGTAATTGGGGTTACGGTTTTTTAAAAACAGATTTTATTGCAGAAAAACTAAAGAAGGGTGAGAAACCGACTCGTAAAATATTGTATTGTGTTGTCGATACTATGGCATATCCAAATCACGATGCTTTACTATCAAATAACCAATTTGTTCCAAAAAAATTCTGCTTGGACCATACGACCGATAAAAATGGAATCGATGGTCACGGACATGGCCACCACGTTGCAGGTACTATTATGGGGAAACACCCTAATGGATTCCCGCTTGGTTTGGCCTATGTTAACAATTCCCCTACGGAAGATCTCATCATGGCGCAAAAGGGGTTAAACTCTAATGGCTCCGGTGCTTCTGATTGGTTAGTTAACGCTATATTACATGGTGCAAAAGTATGGGAAGAGAACTATAAGAATCTAGGTTATTTGTTAGTTTATAATTTTTCTTGGGGCGGTGGATCTGAAACTCCTGCAATTTCGAGAGCTATAGAGCAAGTTATATCAAGAGGAGCTTTTGTTAATGCTGCCGCCGGTAACGATGGAAGTGGCGCGGTAGGATGGCCTGCTGCTCATAAGGAGGTTATTTCCTGGGCTGCTTGTGATAATACAGGTAGGAGGGCTAACTTCTCTCAATACGGAACTGAACTAGAGGCTATAGCTCCTGGAGTGGCTATCTGGTCTACTTTTAAAGATAATAACAGCTATGTGTCTTGGGATGGTACAAGTATGGCTACACCTCATGGTACGGCTGCAATGGGACATGTATTGAAGTGGTATCCGGAAATAAAGAATCAAGCTGATCTTATGGCGTTTCTTTCTATCAATGCTGTAGATGGAGGACCGGTAGGTAAGGATATTGAGTATGGATACGGTTTTCCTATGTTAGATAAATTACTTTCTAAAACTGCTCCTACTCCACAACCGGTAGCTCCTCCAAAAGAAATCGAGCAGCCCGCAATTCCGCTTCCAGGCAAAAGGTCTACATTTAGAAATTTAACATTAGAAATAGATGCTACACATTCTTTTTTATGGAAAGTGCAGCATCCATGGAATGATAAAAAGTCAAATTCAACCATATTCAATATTAACAAATTACCAATTTCTGAAAAGGATAGGTTAACTAATTCTAAGATATACAAAAAGATATACATTAAAAAAGTAGTCCTACAAACAAAAACCTTATTAGATTATAACGAAGTCTTGTTTTTCTATAGCCAGTATTTTGATAAATTCTTTAACGAGAATGGTGTTTTCGTAAAAAATGGTTCCGATGTTCACGACATTTGTAGCTATATAGCTAATCACTTACAAAGTACATTAAAGATTACGATAAATACAATACAAGCTGTAGATGAAATAGGCAATAAAATAATTTACACTATTAAATAATTACCTGTATGGCAAGCCTCCTAACCAAAGAACGAGGGATTTTCTAGTTCCAGATTCTACAGGAGTAACACGATGCAACATAAAGGATGGGAAGATAGCGACCCGTCCTTTATTTTTTGGTATAATCGTATCGTGTTTGCCGTATTTAAGAATCAAATCCCCGCCGGAATATTCTTCCGGGCCCGTTAGTTGTACCGTAATAGAAATCTTCCTAAAGCATACAGGAGGAACTCCACCACAGTCAATATGCCAATCATACATTCCTGCGTCTTCGCTATTATATATGGTGTATTGGATATTTTCTACGTTGTCACCAATGTTGAATTGCCACATAGCATTATTGGCTTCTTCCGCATAATGAAATAATTTCTCGTATATCCAAGCGTATTCTTCGTTATTTGGTAGCCATTTGATAGTACTTCTCCGGTATTCGTTTACGTCATCAGGAGAGCCTAAAACAGATGCGTTTTGGGATTGGATTTTATCTGCTAATCTTTCGATTGCTTCTAATTCTAAGTCCGAAAAACCTGTTGAGAAAGTGTAGTAATTTGTTAAGTTTGGAACAAATTGCTTGAAACCTATTGCCATATTATCCTAGTATTACTTTTTTGTTTTCAGTTAATGTGAACATTCCTTTTAGTCTAGTAAGATACTCCTCTGTTACATAGACAGATACCCATTGTGAATCTCCTGACTCTAATATGGATAACTCGGCCTCTAGCCTACATTCTGTTACGAGGATGTCATTGTTTACTTTATCGACATCCTGTTTTTTAACCCAAATCTGTTTCATTTTTTTCTGTTTTTTCTTCTTTATGTAAATCAGAGTATAGAGCTTTGTCAATCTTATTTACAAGTTGATTCTTTAACAAAGTATGATTTTCTACCATCTGTATATAGTATTTTAGTTCATAATCTGTTCTACCTAGCTCTATAAACATTGCGTCCAAATCCTTTTGCTCAGTCATATTATTTTGTGTAATTTTCTATATATTCCTTTATTCTCTCTTGAACTTCAGAAAAATCAGGATTTATTTTATGGGAAATAAGAAATTTTTCTAGTTCCTCCCTCTTTCCGGTAAATTCATTTTTCCTGTTCAGATAAATATTAAACAAATATTCATTGTAATAGGTTTTATAATCTTCTGTATTTTCCGCAGAATTGTATAAAATACTTTCGCTCCATTCTAGTGAAATCATAATTAATAATTTTTGGGTCCTATTAAATTTCCTACATTTACATAGTAACAGTTATAGCACAGAACTCTTATATTTTCTATTCTTTGATTATCTGTATTTCCGTCTATATGATCTAAGAGAAACGGACTTGATTCATCGGATAGTCTCTTTTCATGAAATCCGCATAGACAACATTTACTTGACACTAATCCAGACATTAATAACCTCTTTTTGAAGTGAGTTTTATTCTTACATATCCTCTTCCCTTCTAATACCTCTTGTAAATCGGAAAAGAAGTCAGATGCTTTGGGTGTTCTAAAAACGCCTACGCCACTCCTATTATTAGAAGTCTCATACCAAGTCTGTCCTGTATTAGGGTTTTTATATATAGATGCGTATTTTTTAAAGGTAGATGGAGAAACTCTAAGAAACCTAGCTGCTTGCGCAGAAGATTTTGTATTCTCTATGGCATATTTTATTTCAGACTCACTTAAATTTATTTGAGGTCTTCCGTTGGGGTTAAATGATTTTCTTTGAAACAGGCCCATTATACATTTGTTACAGTTACTTCAAAATTCATATTATCTACTATCAAATCTTCACAATACTCCCCCATCAGTTCTACATCTTGAATTTTTTTGAAATGTACTACTTTTTTATTTTTAAGAATGATGGCTAATTGTTCTGCCATGCTGCTAGTAATTCCTAAAAAATTGTAGAATATCTTTATATAATCTTGAACATTTAATCCATTATCATATATAGTAATGTTATATTCATGTGTTTTATCATTCTTTATCCATTCCTCAGGTAGTACAACATTGGATAAATCATTAGATATATCATTTACGGCATCTTCAAAATAATCATAAATTTTTACAGTAAGTGGGTACCCGGTATGTGGATCAACCAAATACATGTAAACTTTTTCTAATGATGAAATCCATTTTAATCTATACATGCTTTATTTTTTTTATAGCGTTCTTAATTATAATACATTTAGCAAAATCATTTGTCTTTTCAAAATGTTTCAACATCTTTTCTGAAATGTCTATTTTTTCATTTTTTGATGCTTTATCCGACCAATTAGTGAAATTATTTTTAGATGTTATGTCATATATTAAATTAATGGCAGCATCCTCATAATCACGAATCTTCTCCATCTTTGTTAGATTTAGCAGGTGTACTTTTAGGTTTTTCCTTTGGCTGTTCTTTCTGTTTAGGTTTTTCCGGAGTTTGACCTGGTTTCTTTTCTCCTTGTCCGGCTAAAGGGGTGTCAACAGGTTCTACTTCCTCTTCTATGAACTCGCTTATATGAAGCGTCATTACCTGATTTTTTAACTCTCTGCCATTTATTTTTAACTTTGCTGCAACTAATTCCGACGGGTCTTCTTTAAAATAACCAATAGAGAACTCATTGTCTTTTAGTAGTCTAACAATAACTCCGCTGTCTCCTGCATCATTCCTTACAATTTGGTACCCACTCTCTTCTAAAGTTGTATCTGCTCCCTGCGCTCCTAAATCTTTTACTTTAGTCATGTCCTCTTCTTCCGGTGCAGCTTTTTTTGCATCTTCCGGATTTTCTTCGGCAAACGCATCAAAAAACTTTTCCCAAAGGGCTCTAGCTTTCTTGATGTTAAAGACTTTTATCTTGTCCTTGGTTCTACTTAATGCGCTATCTATACGGTTTAGAATACCTTGAGCTACCTTAGATTTATATCCTCTAGGTAAGTCTGATCTTTTTAATGTTAGAATTGATTTCGCAGCTTTTTTAGAATCAGCAAACTCAAACTTCATGCCCTGCTTTTGAACTTTCTGGTCTAGTTCGGCAGTAGACAATGTTTTTATATCTTTGTCCTGTTGTTTTAATTCAAAATCTGCCATCTTATTTTATTGATGATTCGTTAATTGCTATGCCTGTTATGCCTAGAGTAACTTTACCTAGCTTTCTGGGAAATAGGATAAAGATGAAGTCCGTGATGATGCCGGCAAGTTTTACTGATTCTTTATATATAATAACAGATCCATTAGCCAATATCTCTTTTTCTTTTAGAGATATTGTGTCATGAGCTTCTTGGCCTAAGATACATTTATCTGTTTGACCTAGATGATTTGACACGGATTCAGTACAATTTTTTACAAAAGTTTCCACGTAAGCTGTATTTGTTGCTAATAATTTACCCTCCGAACTTTTTAGCCACATAGGTAAAGGTAAATCTAGTGCTGAACTCTCCAACAAAGATATTCCATTTTTTAGAACAAATATTTCTTGTTTTAGTTTCAAATTATCCTCGGAAGTTGTAGAGGTCTTAG
>Ga0315904_10002310_pt1 | contig 29650 bp, 26 predicted proteins | sample LakEriMetagenome_6_FD_203529 | JGI IMG/M metagenome (GOLD analysis project Ga0315904, IMG submission 203529) | Freshwater fungal communities from buoy surface, Lake Erie, Ohio, United States - Buoy 12 MA120 | ecosystem: Environmental > Aquatic > Freshwater > Lake | place: USA: Lake Erie, Ohio...
TTCGATGGAAAACTGATTCCGTTCCCGACGCTCCTCAAAGCATTCTCCGCACCGCTTGATGATGCGAACAGCGATGAAAACGAGCTAACGAAGACCGGGCCACGCTGGTTGAGCGTCAAGCTGCCCGCAGGCGCGAAGCCTACGGATGCCGTTTACCATACACGTCTCAGCCAGTTGGCGTCCGCAGCGGACCAAATCGGAATCCGGCACCAACTGCTTCCGGAACAGGGGAAAAAGCCGGAACGTTGAAACGATGGAGGCGGCCGGTTCCGGCCGGAAATTTTACGGATCGTTTTTCATGATCCTTTTGCCGGAAGAATTCCGCATCTACTGGCTGACACCCCGTCACACCAACCAACCAAATCCATGAAACCATTCACACTCCTCATTCCATCGCTGTTCGCCACGGCCACCCTCGCTATTGCGGAAGGCATTCCGGTGGATCGTGAAACCGGTGAAGTCACCGTCGGGCACACCGTAGTTTCTCTCACCCCCGAGCAGGTCGAGGAAACGCAAACGCTCGGCACCTTCACCCTCACTCCCGAACAATGGAGCAAAGTCCGGGCGAAGTCGCCGCAGTGCCCGAAGCGGTTCGACAATATCGTTCCCGTGACATGGAATGACTGCGCCTGCGGCCTCGAAGATGGATATGTCATCGCGCTGTCCCGGGATCGCGTCGCCGTGCTGCACAGCGGGAAGAACGCAGTGAGTGTCGAATCATTGCGATATGAGCTTTTCCAGAACAGCCACATCAGGCTGCGTATGAACGAACGCGGGGAGTTTCACCTCGACGGCAAGCTGATCCCCTTCCCCACGCTGCTCAAAGCGCTCGCCACGCCGCCTGACGATCCGAAGCGAAATGAAGACAGATATCTGCTTGTGGAGTTGCCCACAGGCGCAAAACCAACGGATGCCGTATTTGAATCACGACTCCGGAAAATCACCGCCGCAGCCGACCGGATCGGTCTTTTGCACTACCTGTTCCTGGATGAGGACAATGGATAAGCGCTCATTATTTCAATCCTGGAACCCTCATCCATATCATCATGCACCAACACGCGCCCGGGCGGGAATCTCCCCAACGCTGGCAGGCCCTCGCCTTTCAGGTGAAAACCCGCCTGTTTCAAGTGCGGCGGGGCTTTGCGGAAATCGGCAGGCGTCCTCCGGCATACGGCACTGCGCGGGACTTGATGGGCGCCCCGGTGGTTGCCGAGAAACGCGCACCACTATGGCGGGAAGTGAGCGCGGAGGAGTTTCCGCTCACCGCCGGCAAGGTGGAGAACCTGCGCATCGCCGCCCGCGCGTTTCACGGCGTGGAAATTCCTCCCGGCGGAGTGATGGGTTTCTGGCGGCAGCTTGGACGCACCACCCGCGGCAAAGGCTATCATACCGGCCGTGAATTGCGCGAGGGCTGCATCGTCCCCGCCATCGGCGGCGGACTTTGCCAGCTCAGCGGTCTGCTCTATCAGGCGGCGCTTGAAGCGGGGCTGGAGATCATCGAGCGCCACGGCCACTCGCGGGTGATTCCGGGTTCGCAGGCCGAGCAGGATCTGGATGCCACGGTTTTCTGGAACTATGTCGATCTTCGCTTCCGCAGCCGTCTGCCCTGGCGCATCGAAACCGAACTCACAGCCAGTGAACTGGTGGTGCGCATCCGTGCGATGTCGGGCGCGCCGCAACAGGAGCCACCCGCGCCTTTGCCGTTTTCCGCGCCGCGCGCTCTGCCGTCCGGCGATTGCCTCACCTGCGGCATGACGGCTTGTTTCCGCCACCCGGCGGCGGTGAGGGAAAACGCCCCGGCGCTGGGGCATTCCGCATTTTTGTTAGATGCGCGCTGGCCCGAGTTCGACCGCTGGTGCGCGGAACACTCGCGGCCCGGCGACCGATGGTTCACGCCGATGGACGGCGGCAAGTGGCGCAAGCCGAACTATCAGTGGTCCGCCCCACATGACATAACTCTGCGCCACGCCACACTTGCCGCGCTGCGGCGCTCGTGGAACCAGCGCAGACTGCCCGCGCAGGGAGCGATCAGGCAGCGGGTCTTGATCCGCGGCGAGGCGGAGATCGCGCGGACTTACGCGGGCATGCTCAATCCCAAGTGCCGTCATGTGGTCGTTTCCCAAAACCTCCTGCCACACCTCTGGCGGCTCGGCGTGCTGGGCGGACGCAGTTTCGATGTTTTGATGGAGCGCTGGCCGATGCAGGAACTGCAACGGCGGCTCGACCAAGCGAAGAGCGCCCACCCGCAATCCACCACGCTGGGCGACTTCCGCGCCGACGATGAATTGCTGCGTGCCGAGAGTGAGGCGCTCGCCGCCGCGGGACGCTTGATCACGCCGCATCTGGCTTTGGCGGCGCATTTCGGATCGCGCGCCTGGTTGATCCCGTGGGAAATACCCGCTCCGATGACTCGTTTCACCACTACAGGAAAACCATCGCTGTTTTTCCCCGCATCCAGGCTTGGCCGCAAAGGTGCATTCGAACTCGCCGAAGCACTGAAGTCCGGCATCGACGCGGAACTGCGCTTCCTCGGTGCGGCCGATGAAGGAAACGCCGATCCTTTCGCGGGTCTGGATTGCTCGCGTGGCAAAACGAGCGACCTTGCCTCGGCAGCGGCCTTGGTCCTTCCCGCGTGGATCGAGCACCAACCCCGCCTGGCTCTGCTCGCGCTTGCAAGTGGCGTCCCGGTGATCGCAACCGAGGCCTGCGGTCTGCCACCACATGAAAACCTGCATCCAATCGCCACACCGGATTCCGCAGCGCTTGCAGCCGTGATCCGCTCCGTCCTGCAGCCCTCTCTATCAACATGTGTTGCGTGATTCCGCCACCGTCCATCAGTTCAAAACGGCCAGATCACCGGGATCAGCAAACAGGAGATGATCCAGCAGATGACATTCAGCGGGATGCCCACGCGCAGGAAGTCGGAGAATTTGAAACCGCCGGGACCATAGACCATCATGTGCGTCTGATAACCCATCGGCAGTGCGAAGGCGGTGGAGGCGGCAATCGTGACCGCCATCACAAAGGGCCAGTGGCTCACTTCAAGCTTGTGCGCCAGTGTCACGACGATGGGCACCATCATCACCGCGGTGGCGTTGTTGGACAATACTTCGGTAAGCAGCACGGTCAGCAGGAAGACACTCCAAAGCAAAACCAGCGGCAGCCACTCGGGGGAAACAAAACCCTGCGCCACCGTCACCATGCCGGTGGCCAGCCACTTCGCGGTGCCGGTGGACTGCATCGCCATCCCAAGACCCAGCAAGCCGTAAAGCATCATCATCACCTGCCAGTCGATGCTGATGTATGCCTCGCGCGGCGTGAGGATTTTCGACCACAGCAAAGCCAGCGCGCCGACCATCGCCGCGTAGTGGATCGGGATCTCCGGGAGTTTGGTGAATACCCCGTCGTCGCCGCCGAGGACATCGGTGAGCGTGGCGGTGAGCACCACGCCGAGCAGCACGGCCCAGGCGACCCAGGCGTGGTGCTGCGGTTTTTTGTTTTCCGTGGCGACCGGCACGTCCTCGGGCGCGTCTGTTAGAACGAAGTCCCGCGTGGCTTCGAGAGCCTCCAGGTTGTTTTGCGGCGTGATGGCCAGCAACGTGTCGCCGACTTCCAGCGGGATCTCGGCGAGCTGGTGGGTGATATTGACGCCATTGCGATGCACGGCCATGACCACGCTGTTGTAGCGCTGGCGGAAGTCCGATGCGGCCAGAGTCTGGCCGGCGAGCGAGGATTCGTCGCGCACGACGAGTTCGGTCACCACGCCCTGGATGGTGGAAAGCAGGTTCGCTCCGATCTCGGAAAACAATTCGTCGGACTTGCCCTTGCGGCCCGAGCGGCCGTGCAGGGCGATCAGGAAACGATCGTTCTTCTCCACCGTCAGCGTGTTGAGCGCGTGCATTTCGCGAGCGCCCTGGCGGCGGACTTCCATGATGTGGATGTCCTTTCCACGCTCGAAAAGCGGCGTTTCCCGCAGCGGGCGGCCGATCAAGGGTGAGTTTTCGCCGATCAGGATGTGATAGAGCGGCGTCGCGCGGTCCTTGATTTCCAGACTGCCGGAAATCGTGGTGCGCGAGGGGATCAGCTTCGGCCCGAAGAGTGTGAGGTAAACGATGCCGGCGATGGCCAGCGGGATGCCGACCGGGGCGAGCTGGAACATCGACATCGGCTCCAGTTTCATGTCCTTGAGCGTGCCGTTGACGAGGATGTTCGTGGAGGTTCCGATAAGCGTGCAGACGCCGCCGAGAATGGAGCAATACGAGAGCGGCATCAGCAGCCGGGAAGGCGCGATGTCCTTGGAGCGAGCGAAGCCCAGCGCCACCGGCAGCAGGATGGCGACGATGGCGGTGTTGTTCATCCACGCGCTGAAAAAGCACGCCAGCAGCGAGAACCCGAGGATCGCCCTGCGGGTGTTGCCCGGCAGCCGGTCGCGCAGCACCCGGCCGATATGATCCACCGCGCCGGAGCGTTCGAGCGCGCCGCCGATGACAAACAAGGCCGCGATCGTCAGCGGAGCCTCGTTCATGAAAACCCTCGTCAACACCGTCAGGCTGCTGACTCCCGGGGCCTTGGCCGGATCGTCCAGCAAGCCGAGCCCGGCGACCAGACAGAGGACTGTGAGCGCGATGACATCCGGCGCGGCCCACTCACGGATGAACGCAACGAGCGTCACCAGAATGATCAGCAGGGTGAGGAAAATTTCCAGTGTCATGGCGGTGACGTGCCCGGTCGGCGGCGGCCTCCATGTACCTCCGGCACCCATTTGGCAAGACCAGGCTGCCCGCCATCCGGGCGCTCTGCGAATTTTCAAATTCCCTATCCGCCATGGGAAAACCAAGCTTCCGCCGTGACCCGCCCGTGGATTTCCACCAACCTTGCCGTTTCCGCCGATGGAAAAATCTCATCCGTCGCCCACCGGCCGTCCGGCTGGACCTCGCGCGAAGATCATGCCCGCCTTTTGAAACTCCGTGAATCCGCCGATGCCCTGATCGTCGGCCGGGGCACGCTGGAGGCGGACCGCATGACGCTCACCGTGCCGGGAAAATCCCGCCAACCTCTGCGTTGCGTGGTTTCCCGCAGTGGCAAACTCCCCGCGAATCACCCGCTTTTCCAAAAACCCGGCGGGCCGATCCACATCCTTGCTGCTCCTGAAACGAAGCCGGAATTGCCTGCCGGAGTGATGGTTCATCACGGCTCGCTGGAGGATTTTCTGGAAACCCTGGCCACGGATCTCGGCGTGAAACACCTTCATTGCGAGGGCGGCGGCGGCTTGATCCGCTCGCTGGCGGAAATGAATGCCATCGACGAATTCCACCTCACGCTCGCCGGGCATATCGTTTTCGGCGGGGCGGACGCGCCCACGGCCACGGGCGTTCCGGGAGATTTTCCGGCCTCATCGCTGGATTTCACGCTCAGCCACTTCGAGCCTCGACCGGAGGCGGGCGAGTGTTTTCTGAGCTACCGGCGCGCTCAACCCGTAAATATACATTGAACCGCAGATTTCACAGAGAACACAAATTTTTGAATAGGTTCTGGAGACACCTTTGAATCCCGTTTGGTGGATTTCTCGTAACTGCTCAGGTGGAATTCTGAATCCCAAAGGGATTCCGCATCAAAGCCCAAGGTTGTCCCGCGTAGCAGGGCTATCTTGGGTTGGGCGCGCGCCACAGTATTCAACCTCAACGAGGTTGTGTAACGAGAAATTCCGATCACCCGCCCTGCACAACTCCGTTGGAGTTGGGGATTCATTCGGGCGTCTATCCCAGGGTAGCCCCGCCCTGCGGGACAACCCTGGGCTGGGATACGCAATCCCGGTGGGATAGGATGGAGTGGCTGAATAGTTACAGATTTCTCAATCTGTGTAATCTGTGGTTAAATTCCGCCAAATCAGCCTTACAACCAGGGATTTAGGGCATCAATGATGCGCCTCGTCCTTTTCGCCGTGGCCGGAGTGGTGCTCGTGAAGTCTTTTCGTGCCGTCGGGTCCTTCAAATTCATGGCGTTCGCAGGACGCACCCGTCAGTGCGACGGCCACCAGCAGCAGGGAAAAAAGTTTCATCGCGGCGCTTCATAGCGCCTCGCCGCCGGAACGCAACCCCCAAGCTCATGGGAGCGCGGACTTGAGGCCGCCTCACTCATCGTCCTTGATCCTTGGGGCGCGCTTGCCGGTTAGCTCCTTGTACGCCGCCTTGGCCATCTCACCGGCGCCTTCCGCATTCGGATGGACGCGGTCCGGAAGCAAACCCGGCTTGTCCTCGAGCGCGGCGTGCATGTCGATGACGCCGAGCTTCATTTCTTTCGCCAGGGCGTCGATGCGCGGAATCTGTTTTTGGATGTTCTCTTCGGTAATCTTGAAGTTGCCCTTGGCGATGACCGGGCAGGGGCGGCAGATGAAAACCTTAGGCTTGGTTTCCAAATCGAGGAAGGATTTCACGAGGTCCCGGTAGTCCGGAACAAACTCCGCCTCATGCGCCCAGTTCTGCGGTTTGGTGTCGTTGGTGCCGAGCATGATGATGACCACGTCCGGCTTGAAGGCGAGGGCGTTCTGATAGGCCTTCTCGTTCCAATAGGGGAAATCGCCCTTGCGCAGCAGAGTGCGGCCGCTGACGCCGAAGTTGCCGACTTCCCACTTGTCGCCCAACAGTTTCTGAAGCTGGCTCGGATAAGAGCGCCCCTTGGTGCCGGCTCCCTGGGTGATGCTGTCGCCGACACAGGCGACGCGCACGGGTTGTTTGTAATCCTTGGGATCGATGGGTTCGGCAGCGGTGCAAATGGCGGCCGCGATGACGGAGACGACGAGGGCTTTCAAAATGGACATGATTTATGGATGCCAAAATCCGCTGCCGCGCAAACCTTCATTTCCCGCCAGCGACGGTCACGGCTGGAGCGGAGCATGTGTGCATCCGCTTATGACAACCTCATGGCCGCGCCGAAGGTTTTTTGGTGTAGGCCTTGCGGACTTGTTCGACGAATTCCTGATCGCCCGTGCTAAAACGTGCGAGGTCCGACACCACGGGTTTGTTTTTAATGAGCAGCCGGATTTTCCCGTCTCGCACCACGGTCGGAGATTCCGGTGGTGTGGGATTCGGCGGAGGCGCGGCTCCCTTGGGCGCTTCCGCGATCATGTCCTCGAAGGCGATGAGTTTTCCCTCCACGATTTTTCCCTCAGGGTTTGTCCATAATCTGTTAGTCGAGAGAACAATGTGGGTGATGTAGCGCGCGGTTTGCGGCGCGCCGCCATCCCTGGGCAAGACCTCAACGCCACCGGATGTGCCGCCGCCGATGTCCCGCTTCGTGAACCGGTCCGGATGCGCGGGCGTCACTTGCGCGAGGGCATGGCCGGAAAACAGAATGACGATGAGAGTTAAGAATTTCATGCGGCAATCTGAAACAGAATAAAGGTTTGGGAAATGAAAAAACCCGGCGTCCGTGAGGACGACGGGTTTTTCAAAGGGTGGGCGGACTGAAGTCCGCGCTCCGTTACTTGCGCAGGGCTTCTTCCTTTTCCTTGGCCTTGGCGATGACTTCCTCGGCCACGTTTCTCGGCGCGGCGAAGTAGTGGCTGAACTCCATGGAGAACTGGCCGCGGCCGGAAGTCATCGTGCGCAGGTCGCCGATGTAACCGAACATTTCCGCCAGCGGGGCATCCGCCTTGACGCGCACGCCGGTGGGGGTGCTCATCTGGTCCTTGATCATGCCGCGGCGGCGGTTGAGGTCGCCGATGACGTCGCCGACGTTGTTTTCGGGAACGAAGACATCGACTTTCATGATCGGCTCGAGGATTTGCGGCGCGGCCTTGGGCATGGTCTGGCGGTAGGCGGCCTTGGCGGCGATTTCGAAGGCGATGGACGAGGAGTCCACGGCGTGGAAACCGCCGTCGGTGAGGGTGACCTTGAAATCCAGACAGGGATAACCGGCGAGAGGTCCTTTCTGGATCGAGTTTTTGAAACCCTTGTCAACCGCCGGAATGAACTCCTTGGGCACGTTGCCGCCGACGACGGCGGACTCGAAGACAAAGCCGGAGCCGGGTTCGAGCGGTTCGATCTTGTAGTCGATCTTGGCGAACTGGCCGGAGCCGCCGGATTGTTTCTTGTGGGTGTAGCTGTCGCTGACGGCCTTGGTGATGGTTTCGCGATAAGCGACCTGCGGCGCGCCGACGTTGACCTCGACGTTGTGGGTGCGCTTGAGAATGTCCACCTTGATGTCGAGGTGGAGCTCGCCCATGCCCTTGAGGATGGTCTCGCCGGTTTCCTCGTCTGTCTCGACGCGGAAGGAGGGGTCCTCGGCGACCATTTTTCCGATGGCGACACCGAGTTTCTCGGCGTTGGCCTTGTCCTTGGGCGCGACGGCCAGGGAAATGACGGGGTCCGGGAAAACCATCGGCTCGAGCGTGGCCGGGTTCTTCTCATCGGCAAGGGTGTGGCCGGTCTGGACGTTCTTGAGTCCGACGATGGCGATGATGTCTCCGGCCTGGGCGGAGTCGATCTCGGTGCGGTCGTTGGCGTGCATTTCCACCATGCGGCCGATGCGCTCGGTCTTGCCGGTGAAGGTGTTGAGCACGGTGTCGCCCTTCTTGATGGTGCCGGAGTAAATGCGGGTGAAGGTCAGCGCGCCGAAACGGTCGTCCATGATCTTGAAGGCAAGCGCGCGCAGCGGCTTGGCGGGATCGACTACGGCGAAGTTGCCGGTTTCGTTTCCTTCCGGATCGACTTCCGGCTGGGGATTCACATCGGTGGGACATGGCAGGAAATCCACCACGCCGTCGAGCACGAGCTGCACGCCCTTGTTCTTGAACGAGGAGCCGCAATAGGTGGGGAAGAAGGAAAGATTGATAGTGCCTTTGCGGATGCAGGATTTGATTTGCTCGACGGTGGGTTCCTCGCCTTCGAGGTATTTTTCCATCAACTCGTCGTCCTGCTCGACGGCGGTCTCGATCATCTCGGCGCGGTATTGTTGCGCCTTGTCCACGAGGTCGGCGGGGATTTCCCCGATTTTGAAATTTTCCGGTTTTCCGGAGTCGTCCCAGATGTGGGCCTTCATCGTCAGCAAGTCAACGACGCCGACGAAGTCGCTCTCGGCGCCGATGGGCAGGGTCATCACCAGCGGCTTGGCGCCGAGGATGTTTTTGACCTGTTCGACGACGCGGTAGAAGTCCGCGCCGATGCGGTCGAGCTTGTTGACATAGATGATGCGGGATACTTTGGAGTCGTTGGCATAACGCCAGTTGGTTTCCGACTGCGGCTCGACACCGCCGGAACCGCAGAAGACGCCAATGCCGCCGTCGAGCACTTTGAGCGAGCGATAGACCTCGATGGTGAAGTCCACGTGGCCGGGAGTGTCGATGACGTTGAACTGATGGTCTTTCCAGAAACAAGTGGTGGCGGCGGACTGGATCGTGATGCCGCGCTCCTGCTCCTGGACCATGAAGTCGGTGGTGGCCGCGCCATCGTGGACCTCGCCCATCTTGTGGACCTTGCCGGTGAGTTTGAGAATGCGCTCGGTGGTGGTGGTCTTGCCCGCATCGACGTGGGCGAAAATGCCGATGTTGCGATATTTCGTAAGGTCCTTCATGCCAGTGGTTTGCTTCTGATTTTCCGGGAGCTGGGTGCGCGCCGGGCGCGCATGTCTAGTCGCAGAATCCTGTTTGGCAATCCCAGAGTGGCGGAAAACCTTTGAAAAATCCCCCGTCCCGCGTTTGCTGCGGCGCGATGAAGCTGATGATTCTGTTACGAGCTGTTTCCCTCACCGAAGGGGTGTCCTACCTGCTGCTGCTCCTGGTGGCGATGCCGCTCAAATACCTCTGGGACCAGCCACTGGCGGTGAAATACGCCGGCTGGGCGCATGGCGTGCTGTTCATGGCGCTCGGCGCGCTGGTCCTGCTCGCGATGTGGCGCGCGGCGCTGCCTTTCAAACTCGCGGTCATCGTGGGCATCGCCGCGCTATTGCCGGCGGGGCCGTTTTTCGCGGACCGTTTGCTCAAGCGCCATCAGCAGTCGCTTGAAGCAGCGTCCTGAAACATCACTCGTCCTCGTCCTTCGCACCCTTGACGCGGACCTTGCCGCGGAGCTTGGCTTCGATGAAGGCGTCGATGTCGCCGTCCATGGTGGCCTGGATGTTGTTGGTTTCCTCGCCGGTGCGCAGGTCGAGCACTTTCTGATAGGGCTGGAAGACATAGGAGCGGATCTGGTTGCCCCATGAAACGTCGCCCTTCTCACCATAGGCGCGGTCGGCCTCGGCTTTTTGTTTGTCCTCCTCGATGGTGTAGAGCTTGGCCTTGAGAATCTCGTAGGCGAGCTCGCGGTTCTGGCCCTGCGTGCGCGAGGCGGTGGAACGGATGAGGATGCCGGTGGGAAGGTGGCGCAGGATCACGGCGGTCTCCACCTTGTTGACGTTCTGGCCGCCCTTGCCGCCGGAACGCGTGGTGGTGATCTCAATGTCCTTCTCGTTGATCTCGATGTTGATCTCCTTGGAAATTTCCGGCGTGGCATCGACCGACGCGAAGGACGTGTGGCGCTTTGCGTTTGAATCAAACGGCGAGATCCTGACAAGCCGGTGCACGCCGCGTTCGTTCTTCAGAAAACCATAGGCATAGTCGCCGGTGATCTTGAGCGTGGCGGTGCGCAGGCCGGCTTCGTCGCCATCCTGCCAGTCGAGGGTTTCCACGCCGTATCCCTTGCTCTCCGCCCAGCGGGTGTACATGCGGTGCAGCATCTGCGCCCAGTCGCAAGCCTCGGTGCCGCCCGCACCTGCTGAGATCACGAGGAAACACGGCGAGATGTCGCTCGGCTGGTTGAGAAGTGTCAGAAGCTCGAAGGAGCGGATGTCGCCTTCCAGCGTCTTCGCGTTGTCGAGCGCCTCGCGGGCGAGGTCGCCGTCGTCGAATTCCTTGGCGAGGTTGATGCCTTCGTCGATGTCCGAAACACGGCCTTCGAGTTTGAGGAAGGTTTCGAGTTTCTTTTTCAGGCCGGCGGCCTTGGAGGAGATGGACTTGGCCTTGTCCGGATCATTCCAGAATTCGGGCGCGCCCATCGCCTCTTCGAGCGTGGTGATTTCGTTTTCGAGAGCGGGAACGTCAAAGATACCTCCTGAGTTTCGAGAGGCGGCTTTTGAGGCCGTCCAAATCGAGCGCCAGGAGGTCAGCGGTGGGAAGTGAGGACATGCGGGCGGGAGGAAAGACGGGGATGCGCCGCGAGGCAAGGCGGAAGCGCGCGGCTCGAAAATCGGATTGCCTGTCAGAAAGTGTCTGGCAGCATGGGGATATTGCTAAACAGCATGCCCCCAGTCTGCCCCTCCCTAACACCTCTCCTCCAACAAACATCCCATCCCACCAACCATTGGAAATAGATCGCGACGTATTCGGCATATTCTTCCTCGTTCTCACCATCGGCTGTTCGGTCCTCCCCGGTGCGCCAGGCGTGATTGCCCCGCTGGCAAACCGGACGGAAGGAAAGTTACATGAGAGCCAACATATCCCTTGATCATCCGAATGCGCGCGCCCTATTTCGGTCGCAAAAATCAGGCCTTTGCAGCCGCCTTCGCATCCCCCGATTTCGCCGCGTTCATTCGATTCAACCACCAAACACCATGTCCACCGAAGCCAAATGTCCGTTCAATCATGGAGCACGTTCCACCGGCACCACCAATCGCGATTGGTGGCCGAACCAACTCAAACTCGAGCTGCTCTCCCAGCACTCGACGAAATCCAACCCCATGGAACCGGATTTCAACTACGCCGAAGCATTCAAATCCCTCGACTATGACGCGCTCAAGAAAGACCTCGCCGAGTTGATGACCGACACACAGGACTGGTGGCCCGCCGACTTCGGCACCTACGCCGGCCTCTTCATCCGTATGGCATGGCACAGTGCGGGCACCTACCGCACCGGCGATGGCCGGGGCGGTGCAGGCCGCGGCCAGCAACGCTTCGCCCCGCTCAACTCATGGCCGGACAACGGCAACCTCGACAAGGCCCGCCGGCTGCTCTGGCCGATCAAACAGAAATACGGCCGCAAGATTTCCTGGGCCGATCTCATGATCCTCGCCGGTAATGTCGCACTCGAATCCTGCGGCTTCAAAACCTTCGGCTTCGCCGGCGGACGCGAAGATGTATGGGAACCCGATCAGGACGTCTATTGGGGCCGCGAGAGCGAGTGGCTCGCCACCAGCGAAAAACCTAACAGCCGCTACTCCGGCACCCGCGATTTGGAAAACCCGCTCGCCGCCGTGCAGATGGGCCTCATCTATGTGAACCCGGAAGGTCCGGATGGCAATCCCGACCCCATTGCCGCAGCCAGGGACATCCGTGAAACCTTCGCCCGCATGGCCATGAACGACGAGGAAACCGTCGCTCTCATAGCTGGCGGCCACACGTTAGGCAAAACCCACGGAGCCGGCCCCGCCTCACATGTCGGCCCGGAACCCGAAGCCGCTCCGCTTCAGGAACAAGGCTTTGGCTGGATGAGCAGCTACGGCACCGGCAAAGGCGCGGACGCCATCACCAGCGGACTCGAAGTCACCTGGACCCAGACTCCTAACAAATGGTCCTATGCCTATCTTGAAAACCTCTTCAAATACGAATGGGAACTCACCAAGAGTCCGGCCGGAGCGAACCAATGGATTGCCAAAGACGCGCCAGAAGACATCCCCCATGCCTTCGATTCCAACAAAAAGCAGCGCCCCACGATGCTCACCACCGATCTCTCGCTGCGCTTCGATCCGGCTTACGAAAAAATCTCGCGCCGCTTCCTCGCAAACCCGGCGGAGTTCGAAGACGCGTTCGCCCGCGCCTGGTTCAAGCTCACCCACCGCGACATGGGACCGCGCGCCCGCTACCTCGGACCGGAAGTCCCCGCCGAGGAACTCATCTGGCAGGACCCCATCCCCGCCGCGGGAAACCCGGTGATCGATGGCAAAGACATCGCCGCACTGAAATCGAAGATCCTCGCGTCCGGCCTAAAAGTTCCCGAACTCGTTTACACCGCTTGGTCCTCCGCCTCCACCTTCCGCGGCTCCGACAAACGCGGCGGCGCCAACGGCGCGCGCATCCGCCTTGCCCCTCAAAAATTCTGGGCCGTCAACCAGCCCGCCCAGCTCGCCAAGGTGCTTGCCGCACTTGAGGGCATCCAAAAGGATTTCAACTCCGGCGCCAAAAAAGTCTCCATCGCCGATCTCATCGTGCTCGGTGGCGGCGCGGCCATCGAACAAGCCGCGAAGAACGCCGGTCACTCGATCAGCGTGCCCTTCACGCCCGGCCGCAGTGATGCCACGCAGGAACAAACCGATGTCGAATCATTCTCCGTCCTCGAACCCATCGCCGACGGTTTCCGCAATTACCTCAAGGGCCGCTACAGCATTCCCGCCGAGGCCCTGCTCATCGACAAGGCGCAGCTCCTCACTCTAACAGCTCCGGAAATGACCGCCCTCGTTGGCGGCCTGCGCGTGTTGGAAACCAATGCCGGCGGAAGCCAACACGGCGTTTTCACCAAGCGCCCCGGTTCGCTGACCAATGACTTCTTTGTCAACTTGCTCGACATGGCCACCGAGTGGAAACCCGCCGGACCCGACGAAGCCGAATTCGAGGGCCGCGACCGCGGCACCGGCGAACTCAAGTGGACCGGAACCCGAGTCGATTTGGTATTCGGCTCCAATTCGGTGCTCCGCGCACTTGCCGAAATCTATGCCTGTGCCGATGGCGAAACGAAATTCATCCAGGACTTCGTCGCCGCCTGGACCAAGGTCATGAACCTCGACCGCTTCGACCTCGCGTGAGGCGGGTTCGATAGACAGGGTTATCGCAGTCTTCCTTCACACGAGAATCTCAGTTACCAACAAACCAAAACAAAACCATGACACTGAAACACAAAACACTCGCCGAGTTCTTCGGCACCTTCTGGCTCGTCTTCGGCGGCTGCGGCAGCGCGGTCCTCGCGGCGATGTTCCTCGCCGGTGACGAATCCCCGGTCAATCTCGGCATCGGCTTCGTCGGGGTCTCGCTCGCTTTCGGCCTCACCGTGATGACCATGGCCTATGCCATCGGCCACATCTCCGGCTGCCACCTCAATCCCGCCGTCACCGTCGGCCTCGTTGTCGGCGGCCGCCATCCGGCATCGGAAGCCATTCCTTACATCATCGCCCAAGTGCTCGGCGGCATCGCCGGAGCGGCGGTGCTCTTTGTGATCGCAAGTGGCAAAGCAGGCTTCGACGCATCCACGGGTTTCGCATCCAACGGTTTCGGCGAGCTTTCACCCGGCAAGTTTTCGATGGTCGCCGCCCTCGTCGCGGAAATCGTGCTCACCTTCTTCTTCCTGATGATCATCCTCGGTGCCACCGACAAGCGCGCGCCGAAAGGTTTCGCGCCCATCGCCATCGGCCTCGGGCTCACGCTCATCCACCTCATCGGCATCCCGGTCACCAATCTCTCGGTGAATCCCGCCCGCAGCACCGCTCCCGCGCTCTTCGCCGGAGGAGCCTACATTTCCCAACTCTGGCTCTTCTGGCTGGCCCCCATCGCGGGTGCCGCGCTCGCAGGCATCGTCTATCCGTTGATCTCCGGAGGAAAAGAAAACGGCTGAGATCCGCCGCAACTCGAGGGCAATCCTTCATCATCATGAATCCAAAAAACATCCTGCGAACGGCCCTTTGCGTGTCGCTCGCGCTTACGGCCGTCGCCTCGGCTCAGAGTAAGAAGCCCAACATCCTCGTCATCTGGGGTGACGACATCGGCTACTGGAACATCAGCCACAACAACCACGGCATGATGGGCTACAAGACGCCCAACATCGACCGCGTCGCCAGGGAAGGCGTCGCCTTCACCGACTACTATGCGCAGCAGTCCTGCACCGCCGGACGCGCCGCATTCATCAGCGGTTCGGCCCCGATCCGCAGCGGCATGACCAAGGTCGGCATGCCCGGTGCGAGGGAAGGCTGGCAAAAGACCGACGTCACCATGGCCACCGTGCTCAAGAGCCAGGGCTACGCCACCGGCCAGTTCGGCAAGAACCACCAGGGCGACCGCGATGAACATCTGCCGACGATGCACGGCTTCGATGAATTCCTCGGAAACCTCTATCACCTCAACGCCGAGGAGGAACCCGAGAACGAGGACTACCCGGGCGACATGGTTCTCGCCAACGGCAAGACGTTCCGCGAGGTCTTCGGCCCTCGCGGTGTCATCCGCTCCAAAGCCGACGGCAAGGGCGGCCAGACGATCGAAAACACCGGCCCGCTCACCAAGAAGCGCATGGAAACCATCGACGAGGAAACCCTCGCCGCCGCCAAGGATTTCATCAAGCGCCAGAACGCCGCCGGACAACCGTTCTTCTGCTGGTGGAACGGCACGCGCATGCACTTCCGCACCCACGTGAAGAAGGAAAACCGCCATCCGGGCAATGACGAATACACCGATGGCATGATCGAACACGACGGCCACGTCGGCGAGTTGCTCAAACTCATCGACGAACTCGGCATCGGTGACAACACAATCATCCAGTATTCGACCGACAACGGCCCGCACTACAACACCTGGCCGGACGCCGGCACCATGCCCTTCCGCGGCGAGAAAAACTCGAACTGGGAAGGCGCCTTCCGCGCGCCCTGCTTCATCAAGTGGCCCGGCAGGTTCCCCGCCGGCACCACTGTCAACGGCATCGTTTCCCACGAGGACTGGCTGCCCACCTTCGCCGCCGCCGCGGGCGCACCCGACATCAAGGAGAAGCTGCTCAAGGGCGTGGAACTCAACGGCCGCAGTTATAAGAACCACATCGACGGTTACAACCAGCTCGACTACCTCGGTGGCAAAACCGACAAGTCACCGCGCACCGAGTTCATCTATCTGAATGACGCGGCCGAGGTTGTCGCCATCCGCGTCGGCGACTGGAAGGCGGTCTATCTGGAAAACCGTGCCGAGCAGCTCCAGGTCTGGCGCGAGCCCTTCATCCAACTCCGCCTGCCGCTGCTCTTCAACCTCCGCCGCGATCCCTTCGAACGCGCCCAGCACAACTCCAACACCTATCATGACTGGATGATCGACCGCGCCTACGTGCTCGGTCCCATGCAGGTCATCGCCAGCCGTTTCCTGATGACCCTCAAGGACTACCCGCCCAGCCAGACACCGGGCGATTGGAGCCTCCAATCACTCGAACGGCAGATCAAGGGCATGACTTCCGAGGGAAGATGATCCGATTCGTTACCGAGGGTGCCGCCGATCACGGTGGCACCCTTGTTTCATTCCAGCCCCACCGCCCGGGAATCCCGGACACGATCCCCGGCAGCATGGCGGAAACATTCTCGACCTCACAAACCCCGCGCGTTATTCACGCACCATGATTGACGATCTGCTCTCGCGTATCTTCACCAGCCAATGGACCGTCTTCGTCGTCGTAACGCTGCTGCTCCTGTTGTTCGCGGAAGCCGGCTACCGCACCGGCACCGCCGCCCGCAGGCGGAATCCGGACGCGGCAAGCGGCCACAGCGGCAGCGTCCAGGGTGCCGTGCTCGGTTTGTTGGGACTTTTGCTCGGTTTCAGTTTCGCCATGGCGGTAGGCCGTCACGACACGCGCCGTTTGCTCGCCGTCGAGGAGGCCAACTCGATCGGCACCACATGGTTGCGTGCGGAATTCCTCGGCGAGACACGTGGCAAGGAAGCCCGCGCGCTTTTACGGAGCTACACCGATCACCACCTCAAAGCCTACAAGACGGCCGATGATCCCGCCGTTTTCCGACAACACATGGATGAATCAACAGTCATCCAGAACCAGCTCTGGAAAATCGCCAGCGAGGCCGCCGCCGAAAAACCTGACGCGGTGACCACCAGCTTCATCAACACCTTGAATGAAACCATCGACTTGCAAACGAGCCGCATCGCAGCCTCGCGCAATCATGTGCCCGGCGCGGTTTGGCTGTTGCTCTTCATCGTCGCCTCGTGCGGAGCATGGGCCAGCGGCTACGGCTGCGGCACCGGCGGGGATCGTTCGGTCTTCAGCCAGGTGATTTTCCCGCTGCTCATCGCCGTGGTGATCACCCTGGTGGCGGACATCGACCGTCCGCTCCGCGGCATGATCGGCGTGAGCCAGAAGCCGCTGGAAGAGCTGCTGGAAACCATGGACGCCGCCCCATGACGCGTGCCTCGCCCTGCTTGCGGAAATGAGACTCGCTTGGATGCAAGTGGGAAAGCGATGGAAAGTTGCGGGAAGTGCCCACCCGATACGGCGCTCGGAGAGCGCCGCTTGCTACGCGCCTCTCAATGTGCGGCCAGCCAGTTCGGGCCGGTGCCGTGTTCGACCTCGACAGGCACGCCGTGCGGCAACGGCAGGGCGGTACGCATGATGTGGAGGATTTTGGGAACGAGTTCGTCCTCCTCCTCGCGGGCGAGGTCGAAGACGAGTTCGTCATGCACCTGAAGCAGCATCTTTGTTTGATACGGCTTCTCCCGCAACAACGCATCGATGCGGATCATGGCGAGTTTGATCATGTCCGCGGCGGTGCCCTGGATCGGCGTGTTGATGGCGGCGCGCTCGGCGTTGCCGCGGATGTTCTGGTTGGCGGAGTTGAGGTCGGGGAAATAACGGCGGCGGCCTGACAAGGTTTCCACATAGCCGGACTCGCGCGCTTCGGCGACGGTGAGTTCCATGAAATCCTTGATCGCCGGATACTCGCGGAAATAAGCCTCGATGATCGCGGAAGCCTCCGTGCGCGGGATCGCAAGGCACTGGCTGAGGCCGAAGGCGGAAATGCCGTAGATGATGCCGAAGTTCACCATCTTGGCCGTGCGGCGCATGTCGGAGGTGACGTTTTCCGGCTCCACGACAAACACTTTCGACGCGGTGATGGTGTGGATGTCTGTGTTGTTGCGGAAGGCTTCGATCATCGTCGCGTCGTTGGCCAGCGCGGCCATGACGCGGAGTTCTATCTGGGAGTAGTCGCAGGAAAGAAGTTGATAGTTGATGGTTGATGGTTGATGGGAAGAACGCGGAACAAAGGCCTTGCGGATCTTGCGGCCGGCCTCCGATCGGACGGGAATGTTCTGCAAGTTGGGATCGGACGAGGCGAGCCGGCCGGTGGCGGCGACGAGTTGGTGGAAATGCGTGTGAATGCGCCCGGTTTTTTCAACGATGTGCTCGGGCAGCGCGTCGAGATAGGTGGACTTGAGCTTGGTGGCCTCGCGCCATGAAAGGATGTCGCTGATGATCGGATGTTTGCCTTCGAGCGTGGCGAGCGTCTGCTCGTCGGTCTTGTATTGCCCGGTCTTGGTTTTCTTCGCCTTGTCGGCGAGGCCGAGCTGGTCGAAGAGGATCTCGCCGAGTTGTTTGGGCGATGCGATGTTGAACGACCGGCCGGCGTGTTTGTGGATGGACTTCGCAAGTTCGTCGATCTGCTGCTGGAGTTCCACGCCGATGTCTTTGAGCGCGTCCGGATCAATGGAGATGCCCTCCATTTCCATGCGGACGAGAACCGGCAGCAGCGGCGCTTCGATCTGATGGAGGATTTTATCCTGCCCGGCTTCTTCCAACAGTGGCCGTAGTTTCGCGGCGAGCTGGAAGGTGACATCCGCGTCCTCGGCGGCGTATTCGGCGAGCTTTTCTAGCGGAATCGCCGCGACGTCGAGCTCCTTGGAGGCTTTGGATTTTTCGGCAAAACCGAAGAGGTCGTCCGCCACCGGCATCTCGTCGGATGGTTTGGCGATGTGCGCCAGCTTGACGGGCGTGTAGTTGAGCAGGATCTCCGCAAGGTAATCCATCGAGTGGCGGCGCTCGGGCGCGGCCAGGGTGTCGGCGAGCATCGTGTCGAAAAACGGCCCGCTCACTTCAATGCCGTGGTTGAGTAAAACGGAAAGGTCGTATTTGAGATTGTGGCCGATCTTTTCGGCGTTGCCGGAGAAGATGGATTTGAGATTTGAAAGTCGGGCTTCGGCACAGGGAAGATACCAGGCTTCATGGGCTTTCCAGCAAAAGGCGATGCCTAACAACCTTGCGCCGAAGCGGTCGAGCGAGGTGGTTTCGATGTCGAAGCAGAAGGATGTCTGTTTTGCGAGTTCGGTGAAGAGACGTTGCTGGAGTTCCGGGGTGTTGGCGAGGTGGTAGATGTGATCAACATCACGGATGGTGAGGAAGGTTTCGAAGAGGGTGGGAGTTTCGGAGGGAGGATCGGACTCGTCGGACTTGTCGGACTTTTCCGGGAACAGGCGTTTCGTGAAAGAGCGGAACTCAAACTCATTGAAAAGCGTCTTCACCGCCTCGTCGTCGCGCGGGGAGAGGACGAGATCGTCCCATGTCACTTGCACCGGCACATCGGTGATGATGGTGGCGAGCTCCTTGGACAGCAGCGCCTGGTCCGAATGCGTCTCCACAAGCTCTTTATGCCTGCCCTTCAGTTTGTCCGCATTCGCAATGAGGTTCTCGATGCTGCCGAACTCGGCGATCAGTTTCTGCGCGGTCTTCGGGCCGATGCCGGGAATGCCTGGAATGTTGTCGGATGCGTCGCCCATCAGGCCTAACAAATCAATGATGTGATCCGGCTCGGTGACACCCCAGATTTCGGGAAGTTTTTCCAGAGTGATGATGTCGTGTTCATTGCCCTTGCGGCCGGGTTTCCACATGAAGGATTGTTTGGAAAGAAGCTGGGCGAAATCCTTGTCCGGCGTGACCATGAAGGACTCGAAGCCCTCCGGCTCGGCGCGTTTCACCAGCGTGCCGATGATGTCGTCCGCCTCGAAGCCGTCGAGTTCGAGCACCGGGATGTGGAAGGCGCGGCAGAGCGCCTTCACATGCGGGATGGCGGCGGCGAGTTCCTCGGGCATTTCATCGCGCTGAGCTTTGTAAGCCGGGAATTTCACATGGCGCGGAGTGGGCGCCGAAGTATCGAAAGCCACGCCGATGTGTGTGGGATTTTCCTTTTCCAGAATGGCGAGCAGCGTGTTGATGAAACCGTAAAGAGCGGAGGTGTTCACGCCCTTGGAATTGCGGATCGGTGCCTGGATCAGCGCGAAATGGGCGCGGTAGATCAGGGCCATGCCGTCGAGCAGGAACAATCGCTTCATGGCCCGAGTTTGGGCTGCTGCGGAGGATGAGTCGAGGGAAAGTCCGCAGCATGATCCGGCCTTGCTGGTGGCGGAAAGAGCGTGTAATGGAAGCGATTGATGAAAATGCTCCGCGGGTTGTTGATGGTCCTGTTTGGTTTCACCGCCCCCGCGCTGCGTGCTGAAGAGTTGCAGGTGTATTTTGGCACCGGCGGACCCGGAGCGGATGGGATTTACCGGGCGCGGTTTGACACGGTGAACGGCCGATTGAGCAAGGCGGAGCGTGCGACGGAGTTGGAAGCTCCGGGGTTTCTTGCCCTGCATCCGGACGGCGACAAGATTTATGCGGTGGCGGGTTTCGAGGGCGGCCCGGGAGTGGCGGGCTATCGCATTGCAAAAGGCGGAATACTGGAGCCGATCAATCGAGCGCCAATTGGTGATGGCGTCGGGGCGCATGTCGCGGTGCATCCATCGGGACGGTTATTACTGACGGCCCAGTATGGCGGGGGATCGGTGGCCTTGTTTCCGCTGGATCGGGATGGACGACTGGGCAAGGCACAACTCACGCGCCACGAGGGCGGCTCCCGTGTTTTCGAAAAGCGTCAGGATTCCCCGCATCCGCATTACTGCGGGTTTTCACCGGACGGGAGATTCGCGTTGGTGCCGGATCTGGGACTCGACAAAGTGATGATCTATCAAGTGGATGCGAAAGCTCCATCGATCGAACCGCACGGTTTCGCGGAAGCCTTGCCGGGTGCCGGTCCACGTCACCTGAAGTTTTCGACGGACGGGAATTTCATTTATCTGCTCAACGAATTGTCGCTTTCCGTGACAACCTTTGCCTGGGATGCCGAGTCCGGCACCGCGCGGCGCTTGGGAACGGTTTCCTCCCTGAGCGAGGAGGCCAAATCAAAAGAGGCATTCAACTCGGCGGCTGAAATCGTTGTCCATCCCGGCGGGCGCTTTGCGTATTCATCGAATCGGGGCAATGACACGGTGACTGGATATCGTGTGGATAGGTCCGGCGGTGCGCTGGAGGTGATTCAGGTGCAACCGGTGCGCGGGGCTTTCCCGCGCAACATCAACCTGACTCCCGACGGAGGATGGCTGCTCGCGGCGGGTGCGGACTCCAACACCGTCTCGGTGCACCGGGTGAATCCGGAGACGGGCGTGCTGACCTACCAGACGAAGTCCGTGATCAACGTTCCGGCTCCGATCTGCATTCTCTTTGCGAAGTCGAAGTGAACCTGGCCGATGGCGGCGCGTGCTCAGAACGGGTTGTCGAAAATCGAGTCTCCGGGATCGATTTCAAGCATGCGCGAGATGTGCATGGTGGTGAGCTCGCCCATCGTCTTGCAATCCTGATAGTCGTGGCTGCCGTGCATCCGGTCGAGTTCCTTGGCCAGGGTGACCACGTGTTCGCGCGGGGCTAGTTCCTCGCGGCGCATGATGCCGAGCAGCGCGCGCAGCCGGCCGCTTTCGACCTTGGCGCGGCGTGACATCTGGGCGTGTTCCTCGGCCACGTATTGGTCGATGCTCTTGCGGTTGAGCACGTCGAACGCGAGCTTGGTCACGGCGCGGTTCGACTTGAAACGGAAAGCGAGATAAATGCTGCCCTTGCCCTCGTACGACTGCTGGTCGAAGTCGATGGCGCGGACGCGGTATTGGACCTCCTCGAAGTCCGGGGTGATGTCCACCACGTAGTTGACGCTGCGCATGTCGCCTAACAAGCGGATGAAGGTGCGCTCGTTGAACTTGGTGAACTCCTTGGCGATGCGCACCTTGTTCAGGCCCGGCTGGCCGAGGTAGTCGCGCAGGAACACATCCCCCGGCACGCCGGCGATGTGTTCCTCGATGAGGGTGTTGCCGTTAACGAGGTAGTTGATGCGGTTGGGCGAGAGGATGTGTTCGAGTTCGAGTCCGTAGATGCGCGACGCATCGGCGTGTTTCACATAGAAGTAGTCCGAGTTGTCGTTGAAGAGGTTGGTGATGCGGATGCGGAACGGGCGAGAGTTTCCGAAGTCGCCGAAGTCGATGCGGTCCACAATCAAGTGTTCGTGCTGCTTGGCGTCGCGGCCGAGCTTGAGTTCGGTGTAGATGGCGGTGAGGCGCGGCAGGATCTCCGCGGAAACCTCCGGCGGATACATCACGGTGAGCCAGAGGGTTTCCCGGCCTTGGGGGTCCTCGTAGGGAATCGCACCGGTGAAGCGGCAGAGTTCGTCGTAAATTTTCGGGATCTCCCGCTGGCGGTCGTAGTGATAGAGATACTGGCGCAACGCCTGCGTCACGGGATAACGGATTTTGCGCCGGGCGATCACGAACTGAGGCTAGGAAATCGCCGCGCGGGATGCCAGCACGGGTTTTCGGAGACTCAATCAGAGCGGATAGAGAAACTTCTCATCCGCTGGGCGCTTCATTTCCTCTTCCTCGATGGAGTTCTTGCGCAGAAACGCCTCGGCTGCCTTTGGATACTGTCCCGGTTCAGAGCGCATGTCTGAAAACAGCTTGGCGGTGAGGACCGGGCATGCCAGCAGCGCCACAATCACATTACCACGAGATCACATCGTCCGATCCCGCGTAGGGCACCACGCTGTTGGGAGCCGCGCCGTTTTTGCCCTTCTTGCCATCCTTGCCGTAGGACCAGAAGACGTAGGACTGGTCGCGGGGCTTGGTTTCCTTGTATTCGGCGAGGCCCCATGTGTGGAGCCGGCGGTCGTTTTGGCCGTTGTTGAAATTGGAGAGGCTGGCGTTCGAGTCGGTCGATTTCATGCCGTTGATGGCGACCATGATTTCGCGGCCCCAGGGGTCGTAGAGTTTGCCATCGGGGCCTACACCGCCGCGCTTGTCGGGAGCGAGCGGGAAGGTGATATAGGACTCGCTGCGGGGATTGGCATCCCTGGCCGAGAAATTCTCTCCCCTGTACGGGAAATCCTTGTCGTCTCCCGCCAGTGCGGCGACGAGAAACTGCGTGCTGTATAAACCGCCGGGATCGCCGTAAATCGTATCCCATCCGGTGTCGCGTTTCGAGCGCGGAATCGGAGGCTTCATGTAGTCGCCCTCGAAGAGTGTCATGCCCACCTGAAAGTCACGAAACTGCGCCATGGTTTGCACCTTGCGACTCTTCTCGATGAAGCGGTTCGCTCCTGCGGCGACCAATACGGCAAGCACCGCCACAATGGCGATGACGACCATCAACTCGACGAGTGTGAAGCCGGTTCTGGAATTTTTCGGGTTGGGTTTCATGATTCGGATTCTTGACAATGTATGTCGGAAATTGCCGCGGCGTTGGAAAATATTTCCACAGATGCCGGAAGCGCTGCGGATTTTCTCCTGACAAGCGGGAAGCCGGCGGCTAGTGCTTGCCGCAGGCTGATGTCGTTCGATTTTCCGGCATCCGTCGAAACTTTTTCCCGTGCCCGGCCCATTGCAAACCCATCCCGGACCCCTGCGCGCGCTGGCCGCCACCGCGCGGCTGGCCAATCTGCCAAGCGTGGCCGCCAACGTCCTGCTCGGCGCGCTTGTGGCGGGGGCGGATTTCGATGCGCGCGCCGGATTGGTGGTAATCGCCGGGCTTTGCCTTTATCTTTGCGGCACTTTTCTAAACGATTGGGCGGACCGGAAATGGGACGCCGCACGACGACCGGAGCGCGCTTTGCCGCGCGGATTGTTCAGGCCCGGCGTCTATCTCGGCGCGGGGCTGGCGATGGCGGCCTGCGGTCTAACAGCCGCGGCGGCGGCGGACTGGCGCGCGATGACAGTGGCCGCCGCCATCGCGGCAAACGTCGGGTTATACACATGGCTGCACAAGAAGTCCGCGTGGTCGGCGGTGTTCATGGGTCTTTGCCGCGCGCTGCTGCCGCTGCTGGGATGGGCGGCGGCGGGTGACACCTCTTTCATGGCTGCCGCATTGCTGGCGGGACTCGCGCTGTTTTTCCATGTGGCGGGCATCTCGCTGCTGGCGCGCGGCGAGTCGCTGGCAACACCGCTCCACGGCGCACACCGCGCTTATGGGAGCTTCGCATGCTCCGCTGTGGTGATGTTTCTCACTGCCGCATGGTTTTTTGAAATCCCGGCCGCAAGCGCGATGACCGGCCTGCTGCCCTACGCGTTGTGGACAGGCCTCTGCCTGTTCCGAGGCATCGGGATCGGGGAGAAAATTTCCGGCCTGCTCGCGGGCATCCCGCTTGTCGATTGGATGCTGCTGCTGCCCATTTATCTCGGCATCGAAACCGCCCCGGGCGCGGGTTGCTGCCTGTGGATGCCGCCACTGGCCTTCCTCGCCGGCAAGGCGCTTCAACGGCTTGCGCCCGCCACTTGATCGGGGCTTGCGGCGCGCGGTTTTCCCGTCTCAATAGGCGCGCGCATGACCATCGCCGGAAAACAGGAACAACTGCTGGAGGAACTCGCATTGTTCCAGGATTGGACGGAACGCTACGAATACGTCATCGGCCTCGGCAAAAAACTCCCGCCGATGGACGAGGCCGTCAGAAACCCGGAGCACCTCATCAAGGGCTGCCAGTCCCAGGTCTGGCTGGACGCCTCGTTTGAAAACGGTGTCGTGCGCTACGCCGCCGACTCGGACTCGCTCATCACCAAGGGCATGATCGCGCTCTTCGTGCGAGTGCTCGATGGCGAAACGCCGGATGCCATCCTCACCGCGGACATGGGCTTCATCGACCGCACCGGACTCAAGGAACATCTCGCGCCCACCCGCGCCAACGCGCTCAACCTGATGTCCACCCAGATGAAACAACGCGCGCTGGCCTTCATTTCAAAATAACTTGTTAGAAATCACACCGCCATGCCCGAACTCTCCTTTGAATGGTTCAGCGATCCCCAGGCCTGGGGCGCGCTGCTCACGCTCTCGCTGCTCGAAATCGTCCTCGGCATCGACAATATCGTCTTCCTCTCCATCCTCGTGGACCGGCTGCCGGAGCACCAGCGGAAGAAAGCGCGGCTGATCGGCCTCGGCCTCGCCATGTTCGCTCGCCTGGTGCTGTTGTTCTCCATCACCTGGATCATGGGACTCACCAAACCGGTTTTCAGCTTCCACCTGCCGGAGTTCCTCTGGGATCTCAGCCCCAGCTACAAGGAGCATCACGGGCTGATCGGCATATCGGTGAAGGATCTGATCCTGTTTGGCGGCGGAGCCTTCCTTATCTGGAAATCCACCAAGGAAATCCATCACAAGCTGGAAGGCGCGGGCGATGCCGGCATTTCCGTCAAGGCATCGGGTTATGCCTCGGTGCTGTTTCAAATCATGATGATCGACATCATCTTTTCGCTGGATTCGGTCATCACCGCCGTGGGCATGGTCAACGACCCCTCGCGCATCTCGCTGATGATGACCGCCGTGATCATCTCGGTGGGCGTGATGATGCTGGCGTCCGGCAGCGTGAGCGCCTTCGTGTCAAAACATCCCTCTGTGAAAATGCTCGCGCTTTCCTTCCTGATCCTCATCGGCACCACTCTGATGGCGGAGGGCCTGCACTTCCATTTCCCGAAAGGATACATCTACTTCGCCATGGCCTTCTCGCTCGGCGTGGAAATGCTCAACCTGCGCACCCGCGCCCGGAGCGCGCCGGCTCCCGCCTCGGAGATTTGAAGGCGGGTGCCGGACTTGCATGTAATTTTCCCGGCATGGCGCCGTATTTGCATTTAACAGCGGGTTTTTCCAACCCCGTCCATAAAACCATGTCCTCCACCTCCACCCGCAGAAGTTTCCTGAAAAAATCCGCCTGGCTGGCAGGCATGCCCGCCATCATCCCGGCCAGCGTGCTGGGGCGCAACGGCAACATCGCGCCGAGCAACCGCATCGTCATCGGCGGCATCGGCATCGGCCCGCGCGGCCGCGAGGTGCTCAAGCCTTTCCTCAATGCGGCGGACGTCCACTTCGCCGCCGTGGCCGACGTGCAGTTGGAACGCCGCGAAATCGTGCGCAAGACCGTGGACCGGCATTACGGCAACACCGACTGCAAGGCCTACCCGGACATGAATGAAATCCTGCAGCGCGATGACATCGACGCCGTGCTGATCGCCACCGGCGACCGCTGGCATACTCCGGCGTCGATCCGCGCGGCCCGCGCCGGCAAAGACATCTATTGTGAGAAACCCTGCTCCATGAGCATTGTGGAATCCCGCGAGCTGGATGAAGCCATCCTCAAGCACGAGCGCATCTATCAGGCCGGCACGCAGCGCCGCAACGTGGACAACTTCCGCTTCGCGGTGGAACTCGCGCGAGGCGGCAAACTCGGCAAACTGCAAACCGTACACGCGGGCATCATCCCGCCCGCGGAATACCTTCCCAACCTGCCCGGCGAGCCCGAGCCCGACCCCGCGGAAATCAATTGGGACGTTTGGCTCGGCCAGGCCGCCGCCCGTCCATACAACAAAAAATACGTGCAAGGCAGATGGCGCGGCCATGAGGGAATGGTCGCCAGTTTCAGCGTGCTCGAATGGGGATCGCACACCGTGGACATCTGCCAATGGGCCGCGCAGGCGGATGGCACGACACCCGTCGAGTTCGAAGCGGAAGGCACCACGCTCCACGGCCGTTATGCCAATGGCGTGAAACTGAAAATGCGCGTCGCCGGATTCAATAATGAGGGCGACTGGCTCGGCCTCGGCACCTGCCCGGTGCGCCTCGAAGGCGACGAAGGCTGGGTGGAAGTCGGCGATCACGGAAAAATCATGGTTTCCAACGAAGCGTTTCTTGCAGGTGGCAAGCCTGCGGAAATGTCCGGCACCGACCCATCCAAGCATGTCCGCGAATTCATCGATTGCGTGAAATCCCGCACCAAGCCCGCGGGTCATTCCACCGTCGCGCGTTATGGACACGTCGCCTGCCATGCCGCCGCCATCTCCTGGAGACTGGGCCGCAAACTGCGCTTCGATCCCGCCACAGAATCGTTCCCCGACGATGCGGAAGCCAACAAGATGCGCAATCACGCGCGCCGCGCCGGGTTTCAGGTGTGAGGGTGTCGCCGCCGCCGTGAAATGATATTCGCCTTGCGGGAATGCGTGTCCCGTTATCCCTCTCCCCCGCCCCTGGCCGAAACCATGCGCAGTTCGGAGCGGGCCAGCGCGCGGGCCGCGCTGCGCCTCCGCCGTACGGGGAAATGATCATATAACAGCAATTCCGCGGGCCGCCATAGGATCACCCAATAAACAATGACGAGGCTTTCGGTGACCGCCCTGACCGCCGGAAACTCACCGCCGACCAGCAGGAGGAGTTCGGTGAGCCCCATCAGCAAACCCACCGCGATAAAGCCGATGAAGAGGCTGAAGCGTCCGTTCCTGAAAATCTCGCGCAGTTCCTTCTCCGCATCCTCCATGGCTTCACGTGCCAGAACATCCAGTGCCTTGCGGACCTCGTCCCCGCGTCCCAGATCCCGGGCCGGCACCGTGATTTCGACGATGAAACCCGCCGCCCCGCGCGTTGTTAGAGCGGTCTTGAGAATCCGCTCGCCAGCCGCGTGATCGAGCCGCGGGCCGGGAAACGGCGAGGCATCCGGATTCAGCAGTTGGTCCACCGAACGGACTTCCATGCGGATCGTCGCGGCCGGTTCACTCGCTGCCGGGATGGATGTCATGGTGCGGATTTCTATCGGTCATGGAAATGTTGTCGATCTTGAAAACGGCATCGCCGCGCCGTGGATATTTCCTTTCCAACAAGAGCGGCATCCGCGATCAACTTGGCATGCGCGATGCGTGCGACAGAATGACGAAGGGATGGCCGCCGCGTTTCGTCATGGGCTGCGGGCTTTGGCTGGTGCTGGCCGGCTGGTCGCCATCGGACATGGTGGCCGGGATTCCGGCGGCGGCTTTGGCGGCATGGGCAAGCGTGGTTTTGCTGCCTCCCGCGCTGCGGCTGAAACCACTGCGGGTGCTGCGCTACGCCGCGGTTTTCATCTGGCAATCGGTGGCGGGAGGGGTGGATGTCGCATTGCGGGTCTTCCGGCCGAACATGTCCTTGCACCCGGGCATCGTGAAAGTTGCTCCGCGGCTTCCGGCCGGGTCCGCGCGTTTGTTGTTCGGCGGTCTGGCGAGTTTGCAACCGGGTTCGCTGGCCTGCGGCGTGGATGAGGAGGGCAATCTGTTATTTCATTGCCTCGACACGCGCGGCGATGCGGCGGGCGCGCTTTCGCGGGCGCAGGAGGAGTTTGGAAAACTGTGGAAGGAGGATGAGGCATGAGTGTGTTCCTGATGTCCGCCGCGGGTTTGATTCTTCTAACAGTGGCGGCGGGGCTGGTGCGGGTGCTGCGCGGTCCGACTTCGGCCGACCGGATGATGGCGGCGCAGTTGATGGGAACGGGCGGCATCGCCGGGATGTTGTTGCTGGCGTATGCGTCGCAGGTGGCGGCGGTGGTCGATGTGGCGCTGGTGCTGGCGGTGGTGTCGGGTTTCGCGGGCATCGCTTTCGCGCGCGGCGGGAAAGGTCCGGATGAAAGGAGGGAGCCGTGAGTGTCATGTTGGATGGTTTCGTGGTGGTGACGGTCTCGGCGGGTGTGGTGTTTTTCGCGGCGGGCACGCTGGGCTTGCTGCGCTTCCCGGACCGGCTCACACGGCTGCACGCGCTGACGAAGGCTGACAATCTCGGATTGGGGCTGGTGGTGCTGGGCTTGATGGCGCGCTCGGGCGGCGTGCTGGCGGCGATGAAACTGGCGGCCGTGTGGCTGGTGCTGTTGATGATCTCCGCCACCCTCGGCCAATTGATCGCCGCCAAAGTGCGAAACGAGGAGACGGCGGATGGAAAGGAGGATCTCCGATGACGGTGGAAACCCTGCTGAGAATGCTGCTGGCGGTGATTCTGTTAGGATTGGCGGCGCGCGCCATTCTCGCGCGGGATGCGTTTGCGGCGGTGGTGGCGTTTGTCGTCTTCGGCCTGCTGGTGGCGGTGGCATGGGTGGCGCTGGGGGCGGTGGATGTCGCGCTCACCGAAGCGGCGATCGGCGGCGGCGTGACGGGGGCGCTGCTGATCGGCGCGGCGGGGGCGGATCGTGCGAAAAAGATTTCCGCGTCCCGCAAACGCGAACCGGGAGTTATCATAAAAGTTTTTGCGGCGTTGTTGTGTGCCCTTGTCACGACGGTGATGGCAGTGGCTTGGTTTTCACTGCCTGTTCCCGCACCGACGCTCGCTCCGCAGGCGGTGGAGGCGATGCCGCGGCTGGGTTTGGGAAATCCGGTCACGGCGGTGCTCATCGGCTATCGCGGCTGGGATACTTTGTTGGAGAAAGTGGTGCTCGGGCTGGCGCTTGCGGGCGTTTGGGCGCTGGGCGCGGATGCGCGCTGGGGCGGTCGGCCGGGATGTTTGCAGCCGCGTAATCCGAATGATCCGCTGGCTTTGTTGGCGCGCTTGCTGGCACCACCCGCCATCCTCTTCGCGATCCATCTGCTGTGGACGGGCGCGGATCATCCGGGCGGAGCTTTCCAAGCGGGCACGATTCTGGCGACGATGGGAATTCTGGTGGTGCTCGCGGGGCTGGCGGATTACCCGGCGCTTTCCCGCCGCGCGGTGCGGCTCGCCGCAGTGGCGGGCACTTTGGTTTTCGTGCTGGCGGGCATCGTTGGATTCGCTTTGCCCGGCGGGTTCCTGTCGTTTCCGGAGGCGATTGCCAAACCGGTGATCGTGGTGGTTGA
>Ga0315904_10002312_pt1 | contig 29632 bp, 19 predicted proteins | sample LakEriMetagenome_6_FD_203529 | JGI IMG/M metagenome (GOLD analysis project Ga0315904, IMG submission 203529) | Freshwater fungal communities from buoy surface, Lake Erie, Ohio, United States - Buoy 12 MA120 | ecosystem: Environmental > Aquatic > Freshwater > Lake | place: USA: Lake Erie, Ohio...
ACGCTGGACGGGAGCAGTTGAGGACAACTGCTCTACAAGCAGACCGTAGAGCAGTTGTCCTCAGCTGTCTCATACCCTGCGCTAATCATTTCCCCTGCGATCCTATCTTAAAGCCCGATTGCGGATCTCGGGATTCCTCGGTTCCGGGAATTCGCTCGGAACCCTCTCCGGCTGGCGACGCTGGACGAGAGCAGTTGAGGACAACTGCTCTACAAGCAGACCGTAGAGCAGTTGTCCTCAGCTGTCTCATACCCTGCGCTAATCATTTCCCCTGCGATCCTATCTTAAAGCCCGCTTGCTAATCTCGGGATTCCTCGGTTCCGGGAATTCGCTCAGAACCCTTTCCGGCTGGCGACGCTGGACGGGAGCAGTTGAGGACAACTGCTCTACAGAGGGTACGTTCCTCGCGTTAAGCACGCTCCAACTCGGGTACCGACAACCCTCGCATGTTGGCCAGCAGATGCCGGTATTTGGTGCTCAAGTGGTTCAACCACAACCCGAAATAGACGTTCAAGATAAATGACAGCACCAAGAAGAATGGAACCCAACTTCCCGGACGGGTCGAGTTGAGAACATCCCGGCCATCATCCTGGTCATTCCGAGAAGGCAGTCGCCATCCACTGGTTGTCGAATTGTTGTTGGATGTTGATGGAAGCAGATTTGGCGGCGGTAGGACCGGGCCTTGTGCATGCGTCATCGGGGGATTGGAAAGCGAGCCGTTCGTAGCGTAGGTTGGCCCGTTCGCCGAGACGGGTAAACCGTAATTGGGGTTCGACGGGAAATTGGGATTCGGATTGAAGAATCCAGGATTGTTCGTGGGAGCGTTTGATCCGTTCGGCAGCACCGGTTCGTTCACCGGTGGATAAACACCCGTGTTGGGATTGCTGGCTACCATGGGTACGTTACTACCAAAGGCATTGGTCCCATATTGCGTGTTGCCGAATTGGTTGTTTCCGTACTGGGGAGCTGCCGCGTTACTGTATGGCGCGTTCCCGTATGGCGTATTGCCATAATTGTTCCCGCTGTAGTTCGTGCCACTATAGGTCACATTTCCTTGAGTCCCTGCCGTGGAGGCATAGGGAGTTGTCGATGGTCGCGCGCCGAAAGGCATCAAGGATTGGGGTACCACGCGATTGTTGCTCGGAGCAAACGAATCGCTGGCTGGCGTTGCGGTACTCGGTCTCGACGGTGGAACGTTGTTGTTCCAAACCGGTGGAGGCGAATTGACCGCAGGCGGGCTCGATGTGGTACCCGGAACCGACGATCCCGGCAAAATAGGAATTTGAGTGGTTGACGCAGTTGGAATCACTTCGGCGTTACGAGGCGAATCAATCGTAACCGGAGTTCGCCGATCCAATGTCGCGATCTGGGGAGTTTGCGAGGATGCACTCTGCGTCAGTGGCATGCTCGCCAGTTCGGATTCCGACGGGAACTGCTCCACCGGCCCAGTGCCGAACCGAACGATCACCTTCTCGATACGATTGCGGAGCATGGGCGGGATCCTGCTCGTCAGTTCCTGGCCTCGTTGCCCGGCAGCGAAGGTTTCGATAGCGGCAGGCGCAATCTGGATGACCATGTACATGGAGTTATCGGACGGATCGACTCCCCAACCAATCTTGGCTTCCTGAGTCGGTACTCCTGTAGGTACTGGGGCGGACGGGGGCGGTTGTGTCGTGGTCGAAATAAGTCTCGTTGTCTCTGCGGGCGAAGCGATATTCCTCGGCGCCGGGAGTGTTTCACCCAGGGGAGCGGGGCGCACCGTCGTTTTCGGGGGAGGACTGGGTGCGGGCAGGGGTTCGTCGAATAGAAAAGACGCCACCAAAAGAATTACAAAACCGCTCATTCTCGTTACCTTGGTCCGACCCCGCGGTGGTTTATGGGCTTTTTAGGCTAGCGTCCTGCTAACCGATGTCCGGCGCATAATAGAGGAAACGCAGGGACTGCGTAAAGGGAAATCGACAGGCGAACGACGGTAAAATCCTGAATTTTGGCAATCTGGGAAGGACTCAGAAACGAAAAATGAGCTCTTTTCGGTTGAGGAGCAGGTGGGCCAAGGCTTTATAAGATTCGCCGGCATTCTCGAATCCTCCGGTTCGCAGGAACCCGAGCGTCTGCTCGATCTGCAGCGAGGTTGGCTCTCGTAACGAGATTTGCCGCAACATCGCTCGCACGCGATCTTCGTCGTTGCCATCGGTGCCGAGGATCCGGTCCGCCCAACGTTGACTCAACGCGTGCACGAACGGATCGTTGAGTAGGATCAGGGCCTGGGCAGGTACATTCGAGACGTTCCTGCGTCCCATCGTGCTGAAGGGATTCGGCATATCGAATGCTGTCATCATCGGATGGAGGAAATTGCGGCGAACTTCCAGATAGAGACTTCGCCGGCCTCGACCATCCATTGGCCCACTCCGATTGGGACGACCGCGTCCTTCCAGGAAGTCGGTCAGATGGACAGGCACGCTTGCTTCGTTCTCTGGCATCCATCTCAAATCCAATTCGCCAGTCACTGCCAGCAAGGTATCTCGCACCGCCTCGGATTCCAAACGACGGACCCGAGCATGCGAAAGAAGTTTGTTGTCGGGGTCCCGCTCGAGCGACTGCGGAGTTCCCCGCGAATCTTGTTGGTACGTTCGCGACAGACAAATCGAACGGATGAGAGACTTGATGGACCAACCGCGATCGATGAAGTCTTGGGCGAGAGTGTCGAGCAATTGGGGATGCGTGGGTGGCGTCCCCAACACGCCAAAGTCATCGGTTGTCGCAGCCAGACCGCGACCGAGCAAATGATGCCACACGCGATTGACGAGCACGCGCGCAACCAAAGGATTCTCTGGGGCGACCCACTGTTTGGCCAAAGCCAACCGGCCACTCCCCATTCCCTCGTAGGCTTTCTTTTCCGGAGCGAGCGCCTCCAGATTGCGTCTGGCTATTTCGTGTCCTGGCCGCAAATGGTTACCGCGAATCAGGACGGTATCATCGATTCCGCTTCCATCGCGCATCGCCATCGCCAACTTGGATTCCCACGGCAACGAATCCGCGAGTCCACTCTCTGCCGCTCGCCATCGCGCAGCGAGCTGCCGGAGTTGAATGATTTTCGGATGCTCCGCACTGAACCACGCATCCGATCGATTGAGCAATTCATGCAACACCGCAGCGCACCGGGCTCGTTGGTTGTCGTTCAATGCGTCGGGCTGATCGAGCCAAGCGACAACCGCATCTCTTGTCGCTTCCAGAGATCGCGTGTCGACGCTGATCTGCGAATCCTCGGGCGGTGCCGGGGGGATTCCGTCGATGACCTGAACGACTGAGAAATCGTTGTCTGCCAGCGGTGAGAATTCGACATGAATCGTTTTGCCTGCGTAGCGATCTAGCGAGTGAGTGACCCATCGATAGATGTCGTTGGGTCCTGAGTTTTCGAGCAGCGTTTCGCCGTGCAGGGGACCAGCGACCAATCGATGCGAATCGACCGATGCGAACGCGCGAAAGGAACCACGAACCAAATACGACAGCTTGCCCGACCGAAGCGGGAATGCTTTGGTCGGCAGAATTTTTCCGGCTTCCGCGATTTGTGGATAGCGATTCATACGATTCACCGTAGCCACGGTCTGTGTCATCGGATCCCAGAATCGATCGCGAGTTCCTTCATGGAAAGGAGATACCCACCATGCAGACGCAGGCGTACGAAACGAAAAATTCGCAGTCAGCGGAGGATTGCTTGTGTGTCCATACACAATGCCATCCGATTGCCACAGCATGCGGTCCGGGGTTCGCGTGTCAAACAGAACGCGAGGGTCGCTTTCGGGCAAGCGTGTAGACTGCGTCGACGACCAGGCTCGAACCCGCTCGAGCAACATTTTTGCATGTTCCGATTCCGCTTGAGGTGCAGCGGATGCGGTCAGCCAGTCCCTCGCGAGTGCTTGAAGAATCTCGCGAGACTGTTCCCGCAATGGTTGTCGCAGCGATTCAAGTTCGTTCGCCGCCGCGCGATGGGCTGCATCGGTTTCGTAGCGAATCAATCGGTAATGGCTGCTTCGCAGAAACCCGAACAAGGCATAGTAATCTTCGGTGCTGATGGCATCGAACTTGTGATCGTGGCATCGAGCACACGCGACCGTGACCCCGAGGAACGTCTTCGAGGCCACATCAACCATGTTGTCGAATCGATCGGTTTCGTCCTTGCGAGTGTCAACCGGGGAATGGACCCAATCCCCAAAATGCCAAAACCCGGTAGCGAGGACCGATTCATTGCGGCCGTGAATCGGATCCAGACGGGGTGGATCGATCAAATCGCCCGCGAGATGCTCGGTAAGGAATTGATCGTACGGAAGGTCGGCATTCAGGGTCCGCACCAGATAATCTCGGTATGCTTCGCCCGCGAGAATGTCCTCATCGAATTCGTGCCCCCGAGACTGCGCGTAACGTATCAAATCCATCCAGTGCCTGGCCCAGCGGACACCGAATTGAGGATTCGCCAACAAATCGTCGATGACGGCCGAGTCCCAATCGGGCCGAGTATCGTTGACGATTCTCGCCATCTCATCGGGGCTTGGGGGGATACCAATCAGATCCAAATACATGCGCCGGACCAAGGTAACGCGATCGGCTGCGAGGCTGGGCTCGAGCCCAGCCTCACGCACGGAATGCGCGATGTAACTGTCGATGGCGCTGTGTGCCCAAGTGTCCGCTGCGAGTTTCGAACGGCTGGTCGTGTCGCGAGGCTGCCATGCCCAATGCGCAGCACGGCGCGAAGCCAAATCAAACGACCCGCGGTTCGCGCGATCCTCCGGCAACGGTTCATCAGGCCACACCGCCCCGCGTTCGATCCACAATCGCAACACCTCGATCTCCTCTGCTGGGATTCTCCCATCCGGAGGCATCTCATAACCCTGGTAGGTGATCGCCTGGTAGATCAAACTCTCGTCGGGCTTGCCAGCCACCAGCGCTGGTCCGGAATCACCACCCTTGCGGATCAGCGTCCCATGATCCAGTCGCAAACTTCCCTTCGACTCCCCCGCTTCGCCGCTATGACAGGTCCAACACCGATTCGCGAGAATGGGCCGCACCTTGGACTCAAAAAATGGATCGAGATCGACCTGCTGCTGGGCCGCTGCGGTCACTGTAGTGACGAGCCAGCCCGAGAACATGAACAGCCAACGGCGGACTCGAAACGAGCCTCCAATCGATGGGTGGCGGGAAGCTTCCATAGGGACGTCAATCGGTGGGATGGGACTTGCGAGGCGGGCAACACCTTATTGTAGCCAAAAATCATGTTTTTGACGTTGCGCTTTTGGCTCTTTCGCACTGTTGAGATAACGTTTTCCCTGAGATTTTCAGAACCCGACGCGTGAGCGAGGGAAGAATGAGCGGAGACTTCATCGGCGTCCTGAGTTCATTCCTCGCTTACGCTTCGGGTTGGGATCGGGCCTCGATCTCAAAGGGGTTATCCCAGTATGCGTCGCGGCCATGCAGCCACTGCCAACATCCGCTGAGCAGATACGCAGGAACAAACAACACGCCCCAGCGTTCGTATTGCCGAACATGGACCATTTCATGCTCCCATGTTTCGTGAAACGCCGATTCTGATATGGCTAGAATCGTGTGCCCGAGGGTCAAGGCAGCAGCCCCGCCGCGAATTGGAGCCAAAGCCAGTAGCCGCTGTACGCCCGGCCCCACAATCCCGATCGTGCCGCGATACGCGAACCAGCGTCGCTGGCCGCTCCAGGGTGCCAGGATCAGCCAAAAACCTAAAACCGTGTAAGGGCCCGGCCATCCGTAGCGCCAAGCCACACTCATCCATCGCGCGATGCGATTCATGACGCCGACGATTTGGGGCGACTTGCCAAGCCGATGATCAGCATGACCAACGCCAGGACACCGAAGGCACCGAGAGCGACCCAAGTGTTCTCCAAAATCTCCTTGGGAATCAAACCCGCAACCAACGAGTCGGATTTGGCACCATCGATTGGAACTGGTGCCGCGAAATCGAACGCATTGAGAAGGGCTGGGCGAAAATTCATGAAGGAGATCAGCACCGCCGCAATCGCACCTCCGGCGATATAGCCCGAACTCAGCAACACCGCTGGACTGGAATCATCCTCGCCGTCGGCTGCTTTGCGATGCCAGCGATCCACAAACCATCGAATCACTCCACCCGCAAAAATAGGAGTTGATGCGGCGAGTGGAAGATAGACACCGACGGCGAAGGGCAAACTCGGGACGCCACTCAACTCCAAGGTCACTGCAATCAGCACTCCAAACAAAACCAACCCCCACGGCAATCGCCGATCGAGGATTCCATCGATGATCAATTGCATCAAGACCGTTTTGGGAGCATCGAATTTATTGCCGCTCAGATCGTTTCCCTGGTCATCCTCCTTGAGCATGCCGTTGATCGCCGGATCGACAAGGTATACCGGCTTGCCATCGGTACCGATCAGATATCGACCAGGCGGCAGTGCTCCGCCGGTTTCAGCTCGTCCGAGATTAAGCACGAAATACTCGTTCTTGTCCTCGGTCGCATAATCGCCGGAATGCACCGTATCCTTCGGAAGCCCAGCGACATCGACAACTACGTCCTTGTAGGGTTCGATGGCTTTCTTACTGTACGTTGAATTCGCTTCATTCATCGCGAGCAGGACCAAACCGACTACGAGTGCCGAGGTGAACGCGCCGACCAAAATGGCGATCTGCTGCGATGCAGGAGTGGCCCCGACGAGATGCCCCGTCTTCAGTGCTTGCGCCGTGCTTCCTCCGTTCGACGATGCGATGCAGACGACGCCAGCGATCGTCAGCGCCGTCAATTTGATGGTCTTATCGATCGCGATCCATCCCAAACCTTCCATGCCCAACAAGATCAAGCATGTGAGCAGGAGTGTCGCAACGGTCATCCCTGAGATCGGGTTGGACGAAGAACCGATTTCGCCCGTCAAACGAGAAGCCACGGTCACGAAAAGAAATCCAAAGATGACGATCATCATCGCGCCAGCTATTCCCTTGGTATCGAAACCGAGTCCCAATTGAGGAACTGCCATTAATCCGATAACCAGCAAAATACTGCCAGCCAAGATCATGGGGAGGGGAAGATCGCGATCGGTGCGGCGTGTGGCACCTGCGGACTTGTCTCGCGACGCGAACAAGTCTCGAAAGGACGTAATGATCGCTCCGAAAATAATCGGCAGCGCTTTGATCATGCTGAAAATACCGCCAGCGGCGACCGCTCCAGCGCCGATATAAAGGATGTAGCTGTTGCGAATCTCGCCGTCTTTCATGGCGCTGATCAGTTTGGTGCCCGGTTCCAGCGGCACCGTTAACTCGCCGCCGAAGAAGACAATCATGGGACTGATGACCAAGTAGGCGAGTACGCCCCCTGCGACCATGATGCTGGCAATCTTGGGACCGATGATGTAACCCACACCCAGCAGTGATGGGGACAACTCCATGCTCAGGGTGGCTCCCTTGAGTCCCACAGTCTTGCCCGCGGCACCTGTCCAACTCAACGCCGACGCGGCGACCTCTTTCCAGAGATGCAATGCCTGCATGCAGACCTGGTAGACGAAGGCGAGTCCAAATCCTGAGAAGACCATCGACGCAGTGGCTCCGCCCTTCTCCCCTGCCACCAAAACCTCCGCGCACGCCTTTCCTTCAGGAAACGTGAGCTTGCCGTGTTGCTGGACGATGAACGCTTTTCGCAAGGGGATCATCAATAGAATGCCAAGCAGGCCGCCAAAGACGCTGACCGTCATCACGCGGATCACGTCGATATCGAAGCCGAGCAACAGCAAGGCAGGCATGATCAATCCGACGCCGAAGGCCAACGATTCTCCAGCGGACCCCGTTGTTTGAACGACATTGTTTTCGAGAATCGTCGTGCGTCTCAGTCCGGTGACGTTCGAGATGACGCGAAAGAGCGTGATCGAAAGAACCGCCACAGGAATCGAAGCGGAGACCGTCAATCCAACCTTCAACACCAGGTACATGGACGAAGCCCCGAAGACGATGCCGAGCAATGCGCCCATGATGATCGGGAACCAAGTCAGCTCCGGAATATTTTCCTCATCAGCGACGAACGGCTTGAACTCAGGCTGTGGTGACGACGACATCGTGGAGAACTCGCAAAATCAGTAATAGAACGCAAAAATTACGGATGCCAAAGCAACTCGCAGTCTACCACAAGCCAGCCTGGAATGAATTGCCGGAATAGCAAATTTCAAACTGCTGCTAGTTCGTTCGGCATAGCGATTGGATCAGCGCCAGGCTCTCGCCCAATAGCGGCTTGATTTTCGGGGCGTTGAGCTTCTGATTTTCGCGAACGATCAAGAGATGGCGATTCAGCAAAGCGTAGGTTTGCTTGGGATCGCGCAGAAAAGCGTCGCGGCGTGCCGCGTTCAGAAATTGGCGAATCGCCTCAGGGGCGTTCCCCTGAATTACGAAGGCCTTGGAGAACTCTGGGGCCTCGGGAATGTGGATGTCCGGAAAGCCGATCAATGAGCCAACAAGAGACAGGAAGGTCGTGGGCTTGAGTTGCATGGCCGGCGCATCCAGAGCGTCCATGCGGCACAAAGAGACGACCCAGTGGTGCCTTCGCTGATTCTCGCCGGCCCCGGTGATGAACGAGTAGTCAAAGAGAGCAATTCGCGTCTCGCCATCATCGGCAATGAGACACAGATTAGTCGTCCTATTGCGTCCTTTCTGGACAACTTGGAATTGGCCGAACACTCCCTGCTCTTGATCGGGCAGGATCCAGTTCAACTCGAGGTCCAGTTCCTTCGCTAGCTGGATCACCCGTTCCCTTCGCTTCTTCTCGCGATGGGATGCGACGAGCCAGATGACAAGCCCAATTCCTCCGACAACACCGAGAAAGACGAAAGGGATCCAGTCCATGAGCGGACGCTCGCCTCGATCACTCGGTTTTGGGGGTCGCGTTGAGGAGCTCTTCGACTTTGGAGTCCAAGGCGGCTCCGCGGACATGGATCGCTGCCACGTTCCCATCGCGACCGATGAGCATCGTGAAAGGGATTGCATTGATGATCAAGGCTCGGGCGAGCGGTGTTTCCATCCCTGTTTTTCCTGGAACGCCGCTAACGTACACGTTCCAAGGGGTTTTTTTCTGGGCCAGGAAAGCATCGAGATCCGATCGCTGGTCGTCGAGGTTGATTGCAATGACCTCGAAGCCCGCGTCATGACTCTTTTCATAGACCTTCTCGATGTTCGGGATTTCTGCGATGCAGGGACCGCACCAAGTCGCCCAGAAGTCGACTAGTACCACCTTGCCCGCATAGCGTGTTGGATCGAGCGGTTTGCCCTCGGTATCGACGAGCGAATCGAGCGCGAGCGGCTTGCCGATCGATTCCGATTTCGCCTTGAATCCATCGACCGACGCTTGAAGCTCTTGTTTCAATTCCGGCGACTTGGTTCCTTCGATTTGCTCAGCCGCAATTTGATAGAGATTCTTTGCCAGCTCCGTGTTCCCCATATATTCGAATTGGGTTGCGCACTTGGTCAATGCGATGGCCGTGAATGGAGACGGAACCTTATTCATCAATTCCCTTGCGACCGATGCGACCTCGCCGGGATTGGCAGAGAGAGCCATTCGCGTATCGAGAACTTTGAGGTAAGACTCGAAATCGGGCAGCCGCTGCATTTTCATTCGCCAAGCCATCATGCTCAACTGGGGAACTTCGGCGTTACGAAACTTGGTCTCGATCAGATCCACCAACTTATCGCAGGTCTGGGTAGCCGTGGAACCGCTTTCGCCTTCGCTCTGAGTTGCTTGTCCATCCAAGGCTTGGACCGCCTGGGCGAGACTAGAAAAAATCGCCGGGTCCGGTTTGTCCATCTTCTCAAGAAGGTTTTTTGCCAGATCAAAAACCGAATCCGCAGTTGCTGTTTGGTTTTTCAAATCGATCACCGAGGACATCAGTTGCATGCGAAGCGCCTGGATGGCTACGGTTGGGTCCTCGTAGGTCGCAAGTTTCTTCGCCACGATTCGCAGCTCGTCCGCCGACGCGACATCCTTGAACTGCGCCATCTGGGCGAGCGATTCCAGCTTGCCGATCAATGCTCGGGATTTTTCCTCGGGTGCGGTAGCGAGTTTCTCCAGTCGTTCTGACGCGGTCAGTTTGATCCGCGAAACTGCCATACCTCGCTCGAAAACTTGATCGTTGTTGAGCAACCCTCCGGTGGCATCTTTTTGCATTTCCTGGAGGGATCGATCGACCGCACTCAGGAATCGAAGCAATTCCTTGGGATCCTGCGAACTGGTCATCTCGAGCTTCATGTAGCTCTTGGCCGCCAGAGCAGGATCCACACTGGTCGGGTCGAAGGTCGGCAGGGGCGGAACGGTAGGGATCGGGGCTGATTCCGTGGACGCATTCGCCGGTGGCTGGGAAGCCGTTGTGTCCCCTTTATTATTGTTCGTCCCCTTGCTTGCATCGCCGGCATCGGCCGGCTTGAATCCACTCGAAGCGGCGGAGACCTCGGTCTTGGAACTCTCGCCGGAGCATCCCGCCAGGAAGGCGATCGACGATGCTGCGACAAGACATACGAGACTCCGATCGGGAGAAGCGAGATTTCCGATCGCCGTTTTTTGGTACGATGCCATAATTGGGAACTACTCCTTGGGCTTGCCGTGCGAGTGAATCCCCCTAGCTTGAACCATAGCGCCGATTGTGGCAATACTGCTTGACCGGCTTCTTCGCGATCCAACGTCGAAATACTCATGAAATCACTCGAACTCGCCAACGGCGATCGACTTGCCTCGGTCGGATTAGGGCTCTGGAAGATCGATCGCGAACAAGCTGCGGAGATCACGTCGCTTGCGATTCAAATCGGTTATCGCCATCTGGATTGCGCTGCCGACTACGGAAACGAAGCGGAGGTTGGGGTTGGGATCTCGCATAGTCTTCGGCAGGGCGCCACGCAGCGCGATGCGCTGTGGGTGACGAGCAAGCTCTGGAATACCTATCATCATCCAGCCCACGTCGGGCAAGCGTGCCGCCGCAGTTTGGCGGATCTTCGGCTCGATTACCTCGACCTCTACTTGATTCACTTCCCGATCGCCTTAGCGTACGTCCCGTTCGATCTTCGGTATCCTGCGGGATGGTTCCACGATCCTTCGGACAATCCTCCTCGGATGATTCCTGCCGCAGTGCCGATTGCCGAAACATGGGGAGCGATGGAAAAGCTGGTCGAGGAAGGATTGGTGCGCCATATCGGTATCAGCAACTTTGGAGTTTCGCTCATTCGCGACCTGCTGTCGCACTGCCGGATTCGCCCATCGGTGCTACAGGTCGAATCGCATCCTTACCTCGTGCAGTCCAAGTTGCTTCGCTACTGCCAGTCGGAGCAGATTGCATACACCGCGTTCTCGCCCCTCGGGGCTCCTTCGTATATTCCATTGGGGATGGCGACCGTTCAGGACTCGGTCATGAACGACCCCGTCATCGAAGGGATCGCCCGAGACCACGGTCGCTCACCAGCCCAAGTTGTCTTGCGTTGGGGTGTTCAGCGAGGGACCGCGGTCATCCCCAAGAGCAGTTCCCGCGCTCACCTCGAGGAGAATCTACAACTATTCGACTTCGAACTGAGCCGAGACCAGATGTCCGCGATCGACGGTCTGGATCGTCATCAACGATTCAATGATCCGGGCGTTTTCTGCGAGCAAGCCTTCGGTTGCTTTTTCCCCATTTACGAGTGATCGCAAACGTGTGCAGCTCGAGCGATTCCCTAAATCGATGCCGAGAGTTTGTGCAGGCGTCGATTGGCTAAGTCGACATAAAACGACTCTTCGTCCCCGCCGTGCTCGACGACTTTTTTGAGCCATTGCTCGGTATTGGCGAAGTCCTTATTCGTCCAGTAGAGCTGGGCGATTTGGAATCGGATGGGTTGCAGCGATGGCGCGTCCGGAAACGCTTTTTCGAAGGCTCGGAACGCCTCGAGGACCTTCGGCATGAAGATCGCAAATTCTCCCATCGCTCCATGGGCGATGCCAAAACTCTCTTTGTCCTTCCAGCCGATCAACGATTGCAACTTGTGCTCGTGCGCCAAACGAGCGGCGGCGGATTTCGGAAACTCTGCAATCGCTTTGTCGTACCAGTGAACCGAGGCCTCAATGTTGTTGATGTACGCATTGTCGACAAAGTAGCCGGGGTCCTTTCCTTCCAGCCAGGAATCGCCATTTTTGATGTACATCGACGCCCTCACCTCGTCGATGTATTCCGTGGAAGCCTCCTGCATGTTCTGCATGAGTTCGGGGATGAGATCCGCGACGAGTCGTCCTTCGTAGCTATCGGGAAACTCTTCGACGAGCGTCCGCCAGATGTTCACTGCGCTTTGGATTTTGTTCTCTTCAAAGCTAATCAACCCGAGCAAGTACACGGCTGCAGATTTCTCGAGAGAGTCGATCTGTTTTTGGACCAGGAAGTCGATCAAGGCCAATTGGGCATCATGCGTGAGTTGGCACTCATACAACCAGATCGCTTTTTGAAGGAGGGGCGCATACTGGGCTCGGGCGCCGAGGATTTCATGCGACGGGGACTCGACAACCAACATCGCCCGCGGATCTTTCGATCGAGTTCGGACCGTCGACGAGATCATGTCGAACGCCAACTGATCGGCTGCCGAGTCATGCGGTTTGTCGGGCGATGCCTGAGGGATCGTAATCTTGTTATGGCAGAACTTGCACTCAGCGGTTTTACCTGCCGCACCCTCCGGGGCTTTGAGCGATTTACCGCACCGTGGGCAATCAAAGGAGAGTGTCATAATCCGACTCACGCAAAATCAAGAAGGAATAGTACCGAGGGTTCGCCTCGGACCGGAACCCCTTCAAGATAGTCGAGAGCTAAGGGAGAAAAAAGAACGGCAGCCAGGGATTCAAGGGGGAAATTCACCGCATTTACCATTGTCAGTGGACTTCCACTGGGCGAAACATCACTTCGATAGGCTCGGTGTAAACCGTGATTGGGTCGGTGGCGGCGGTGGCGGCGCGGACTCCTGCGATCACCGAGTCGCATACGCGGTTGGTAGCCACAATTTCAATTCGCTTGTAGGGGATGGTATCGCCGACCGCAATCGTCGCCGCCGGCCCTCCCTGCCGTTTGCCCCGACAATCCTCGCTGAAGTACGAAGCGATCTCGTGCTGGCTACAGATCGAATCGATCGCTTCGGCCAGTTCGACTGCAGCCAGGATCGTCAATCGGCGCATCCGAATCCCTCCTGCCACGCGGGCGGATTTCGAATGCCCCGCCAAAGGACGCAGATTTTCGAGACCAGTAATTTTCAGCTCCAGCCCTTCGCTGGCGAACAGAAGCTCCATCTCAAGCAATTTCTCGATCGTGCTGTGATCGACCATTCGGGTATTTGAGAGATCAACCGTCACATTTTGTCGCTGAACCAGCCCTACGTCCTCGATCTGGCGACGAAATGGAATCCAATTGGAAAAAATCGCAGATTTGTGTGCGCGTATCAAGCAATGCTTGTCATCCAATTGCTCCACTTCCAAATACGGTTTGAAGATCGACGAAAGGGGGACGCCATTGGCCAAGTGCAGAACCATTTTGAGTCCGATTCCGATGAGTACTCCAATGAGCAAATCGGTGGCCAGCACGCCGATGATCGTGACTACGAAAATGAGAAGCTGCTCGCGTCCGATTTTGTAGACGTCGATGAACTCACGTGGATGGGCAAGCCGAAATCCGGTATAGACCAGCATCGCCGCCAAAGCGCTCAGCGGGATAAGGTGCAGGAAGTTAGGTAGAAGAGCGACGCACGCCAGCAGGAAAATTCCATGCCAAAAATTGGAGTAACGGGTTTTGGCGCCGTTATCGATATTGGCGCGGCTCCGAACGATTTCCGAAATCATCGGCAGACCACCAACGAAAGCGGAGGCCAAGTTACCGATCCCGACCGACAGCAAGTCGCGATTGAGGTTGGTTTTTCTACGATAGGGGTCAAGCGACTCGACCGCCTTGGCGCTCAGCAACGATTCCAGGCTGCCAATCACGAAAAACAGGAAGATCCACTTCCACGCCTTGAATTCGCCCAGCACCGAGAAATTCGGGAAATTTAGTTCCCGGAACATACCGAAGATCTGCTTGGGCATTGCAACCAGAAAGTTTTCACCCAACTGGTATTCATGGTTCGCCAGGACATACGAATGCTCATGGAGCAAGTCGAATGCCATTCCCATCGGGATTGCGACAGCCAAGATCAACCCTGGTTCCAATGGCGTTTTCGATTGCGTGGAAGTCCGTCATCAAGGTGGGAGCTCGCAGCAACTGCATCGTCCGAAGGCAAGCGTGCCCGATGATGTGAATCAATGCGAGGTAGTAGAATCCGAACCCGATTTCAACAACGATCATCCCGACCTGGGTCAGCGAGGCATAGGCGAGCGCAGTTTTAACGTCGCTTTGCACGCGAGAAATAATCGATCCTGCCACCGAGGATGCGGCACCGATCGCAATCACGATGATGCGCAGCGTCAACGAGGCCTCTAAGATCGGACTGACCCGCAACAAAAGGTAGGCCCCAAGATGGACGGAAAGGGAACCATAAAAAACCGCAGTCGATGGCGTCGGCCCTTCCATCGCGCGAGCCAGCCAACCGGAGAACGGAATCAAGGCCGATTTGCCGCTCGCAGCCAACAACAACAGCAAACCGACCGCCAGAGCATGCTCCGAGGAAATTCCCGTCTGGCCCCCCGGCCACGCTTGGTTTCCGACAAAGGCTGCAAAATCCCCTTGCCCTGTCAAATGATGCATCGACAAGGCCGCTATCAAAAAGGAGGCGTCGGCTAGCCGATACACGCTCCAGACCCGCTGCCCGTTTCGCGCGGGATTCTCTCGTTCCTGAAAGTAAGCGACCAACAGAGCCGACGACAGCCCAACCATTTCCCAACCGAAGAACAAGGTTTCAATAGTGCCCGCGACTGCCGACAAAACCATCCCATTCAGGAAGATCGAGTAGAGAAGGAAGAAACGAAAGAAGCCAGGCTCGCGATGCAAATAACACTGCGTGAACGCCGCGACAATGCCGCACAAAACCAACGCCAGAATCAGAAATGGCACACTCAATCGATCAAAGATAAATCGGATGTGGAAATGAAAATGCTCTGGTTCAATCGCCACCCAGTCCCCCGCATCGATGGATATAAACCGTTGACCGGAAACGAGCATCAGGACCAGAACGCTCACAGCCGTTGCCAGACTAGAAGCAACCGCGATTTGCGTGAGTCTCGCTACGAACGATTCGCTGATCCGAATCGAAGCCAGCGAGGTCATCCCTATCACCGCCAGCAGCATTGCAGGAAAGGCCAAACAGGCCAAGCCAAGCCAGTGGATCGTCGACTCGCAACTCATAGTTTCCCATCCGCGATGATCGAAGCGAATCCGAGATGGCCGCGAATTCCGCCACACCATCGAATCGAATTCGGCACTTTTGGCAGCGAGTCGAAAACCGGCTCGAAAAGTTCGAAGCGGCCCCGGCGATAAATCAACATCGATCCGCCCTTGGGGTCAAACAAAGCGAGTTGCACCCACTCGTTGCCAACCAGCAATCGAATCGCAGCGTTGGATTCGATGACACGATGCAGGACCTCGGGAGTCGACTGCACCACAAACAATAGCCGCAATGGTTCGTGGATCTCCACCATTTGGGCCGACAAGCCGGGCCGCAGGTCGCTCGCCGCCCCCGTCATGACCCCCGCGAGCGAAGCGATGTTGTGAGGCAATTTGGAACCGCAACCATAAATTTCGGTGTCAACCGTCGAGAAGAAATACTCGAGACTAATGCCTCCGCAAACCGGGACGACCGCCTGCAGGATCCGCTCCACAATGGTCCCTTTTTCATCGTCGATATCCGGGTCGTAGGAAACCAAAAATGCCCTGCGATCGAGAAATATGCCCCGGCTCCACGCGCGCTGGCCAACGATACACAGGGCGTTGGTCGCATGGTTGTACTCCGGACGCGCTTGCGATAAATCCTCAGACCTCTGCTCGACATGGTGCAACGCATCCTCGGGACTGAGTGTCGTCGGGGCAGACTCAAACCGACGACTACGCTCGAGAGCATTCCGTTGTCTCGCTTGCATCAAGTCCCTTTCCAACTTTCTGAAACCTATGCGATGGGTACTCGGGACGTGATCCAAATCGAAGTAGTCGATGCGGTCGCTGCACGTGTTGTGGTAGCCGCCGATGAAATGGACCGATTCCGGAACTGCGATCCCGAGTTCCTCCACCAAACGACGCACCTTGGGTTGATTCGCCATCCAAGCAAAAGCTCGCGCGTTCGGGCCTCCGCGACCACCACAACATGCTCCGCAGTTGTATGCCGATTCGTGAGGGTTGTTCAGACTGCTGGAACCATGACCCAGGATGAGCACGATCGGCGAAAAACCCGATGTCAGGCCGATATCCTGGAGCATTCGAACAACGATCCGAGCCATCTCAGGGAGACCGTAGCCCAGCGCCTCATCGTCTGGCCCTGGATTCGGTGACTCTCGCTCAAGATGCAACTCGGTGGCTGGTGGACGAACGATACCACTGAATCCCTGCCGCAATCGGGATGTCACACGCGGCGCCAAAATGCGCGCAACCAAGGGAAAGGTTGCCAAAGAACCGAGCACACCCGTGAGAATCCCCCCGGCAAGCGTTCGCGATCCCACGTGAACCCATCGACGGATCTGACCCATGCGCTTTCGGCGCTTAGAGCGGCGTTCGTCATCCTCTGCCGCTGAGAACATCGGCTCCTCCCGAACATAATGAAAGGGAGTCACATTCACGGGGCATTGCGGTCGGTAATGGGCCTCAGCGGCACCCCGATAATACATCGCCACTGCAAAAAAACCTGCTACCCCAAAGGTTTCGCAGCGAGGTTCGATTTCCTCTAGGTGTCGGCGAAGCGATTCCTCGCGATCGTCGATGCACGTGATGACTTGGTAGCACGGAACAACGCTTGTCGATCCAGTCGGCTCGGGCGATCCCTGTTCTCCAACCTGAGTCTGCACTGCGGTTTGCCATGAAACCTGATTCGCAACTCCCGATCGATGATGCGCGAGGATAGCGCTCAACCCCGCGACGCGATAATGACGCTCATACGCAGTGTGAAGCACGCGCCGCCGGGCCAGCCCATCGAATGCCCGAATCTCATCGATCAAGTTTCCCCACATTTCTTTGGACAAACCCAAAACCCATTCGGAATTCCATACCAACTCGCGCGCTACCTGATACACCTGGAAGGCTTGCATTTCGACACGCTCCCGCGCGCGGGATACCAACCCTGCAACTCGCTGGCGAACCTGAGCCAAGTCGCAGGGCCCCAAATGCTTTTTGGCGACGAAGGTCGCTGCGAGTCGATCCAATAGGAGCCGCACCGCCAAAAACTCAAGCAAGGTACCGTGCGGTGCGGGCCGAGCCGCCCACGGACAATCACTTTCCATCTGGCAAGCCATGCCTGCCCACCCCCAGAGTGTCAACAGAGTTCGCGAAATAAATGAGTCCCATTCCTGAAACTCAACACCTAACCGATCCATGGAATTCGCGATGAGTTCATGCGGGAGAATTCGCTGATCCGCGATCGCTTTCAGCTCACTCGGCAAAGACCTGGCCCATTCAGGGAGGAGCATCCATGGGTCCGAGTAAAGGCGAACAAAAGAAGCTAGGAATCCTTGCTCGCGATCAGGCAATGTCATCGTCGCAAACCCTTGATCGAGAAACGCTCCGCAGAAACGGATTAACACTTCGTGCACGAGTTCGTCCGAATCTTCTCCAAATGCTTCATTGAGCCACTCGGCATGCCTTTTACCCATCGTTGGCGATTGCCAATCCTCCGTATCGACCGATCGATTCGACTCTCGGCAGCGGGTTAAGCATGCGTCGAACAGCGATTGAAGCCATCGCGATTCCGTCCAGGGTCTCTCCGATGTCATACTTGCAGAAGCGAGCGTTCGCTGAATCGTTTGCCGATCGATGTGCGGTGGGAAAACCTGAAGAGTGTCGCTCTCGCTGAGCAGCCACTTCAATTCGCGAGGCGGCAGTTCAACCACCGGGCTACGAAGCATCGCCCGACGGAGCGCATATCGTGAAATCGCGGTATCCACTGGGTCCTGTGCACCGCTCCCCAAGTCCTCCATGAGAGCGACATCGATATCTTCGTCGTTAATCCGATTGCCGCGGAGTTCCGAATGGTATCGAGCCTCTGAAAAGTATGGCTCTCCACCGAAGAGACGCATCCCTTCCATCACCCCGTCGTGGAAGGGCTTATCTTCGAAAGCATGAAGCGTGTTGTGATGAACGAAGACTTGGATCGGACCTTGCGTCGGCAAATAGCGAATTGCATGTTCTAAACATGTATCGATTCGCGCGCAAATATCCGAAGCCGAGCACGCGGAATTGTCCGCGTCGAGCAAACGCATAGTCATCTTTGCACTCGCAATAGAACGTTTCGAAAACGTATTGTCCCAGACATCGCGATGGGACTTTGGATCATCCCCTAGGGGAACTCCAAGCCGAGGATTCGCGGTAAGACGCGAAACTTACTAACCACTCCATCGCGTTCACAACGCAATGGACCTTAGACGCGCGGAGGCCCCCGCGCTGAAACATCGTCGGCAAAATAACAAAGCGCACTCGGATCGGAGTCGCAATCTACAAAAGCCGTGGACGCGGGAGGCTGCACGTGAGCAGCGCGCGGTAAGCCATTCACCGCTTCGACAAAGGAATCGATGTCCGATTCCGATAGCGAGAGTTCCCCCGTGCTTTCTGACGAGAGGATCAGGACCGGCGCACCATCCACAACCAAACGTGGTGCAAGAGTCGAGAAAACGACTGCGAACACAAGAAGAAGACGAGCCCTCTGCGCAAAATGCATGTTGGGATCATAGTACTCGTTACCCGGCGAGTCAAGGTAAATAGGCTCGTGATCGCTCGCGGCGGCAGCTGCGGTTCGATTCCTCAAAGTTGCGATTTTGTGATCAATCATCGTTCTCGATTGCAAGGGTTCGAACATGAGCAAGAAAGGAACCTTGCGCTTGGGGTTGAAGTTCTCTCGCCACTCACCGCATCCATGCCTCCGTGTATGTCAACGGCAGCCCCTCGGTTCCGTCGGTAGCAACCCATGGCTACTGCGAAATGTTGATTACGGGTTTTTAATCGATCCGTCCGCGCTCGAAGCTTTGCTTGAGTGGCCTGGATGTGGAGCGTCCTTCACTGCTCGACGCCCGATTTACTTGTCGCTAGATTTCCTCCCTGGTTAAACTGGAGCGAATTCAAACTCCCTATCAACGAAGCAGATTGGATTGCAGCCGATGTCATCGTTTCCCTCTCGCAAGACGAAAGTGAAAGCCTTTCGCCCAATCATAGAAACGCTGGAGCCTCGACTGGCGTTGGACGCTACGGCTTGGTCTAGCTTCGGTGGCAATGCACAACACACATCGATTTCCACGGTAGCTTCACAAGCACTCGAAGCGGTCCACTGGAGCACCAAGGTTGACAACTTCCCCACCTCGCGCGCCGCGCACTACGGCGGCCCGCTGATCACTCTCAACAACACGGTGATCTACCCCTACAAAACGGGCAACACGCAGTCGGTGAACACGCCTGACTACCGCATCGTCGCTCGAAACGGGGTCGACGGTGCGCTCGTCTGGGATATCCCGACTCCCTACATTCCAGCTTCCTACTCTTGGTACCCGCTGAATCAACCTGTGCTGGCCACCGCTACCAACCGTGTCTACTTCGCCGGCAAAGGAGGGACGATTTACTATCGCGACAACCCGGATTCCCCCACGGGGACCCTCACGCAATTGGCCTTTTTCGGTAGCATGGCACACTATCAGGCAAACCAGGCTGCCTACGACAGCAACGTCTTTATCGATACTCCTTTGACCGCCGACAGCGCGGGGAATATTTATTTCGGCTTCCGAGTGACCGGCACGACGCCCACAGGACTCGCCAGCGGTATTGCGCGTATTTCGGCAAATGGAACCATCAGTCAGGCCGCAGGGATCTGGGTTTCTGCCTTTCAGGCGGCCGGTGGAGCCGATACTGAGATCGGGGCTGTTCAAATGAATGCAGCGCCAGCCATCAGCAACGATGGAACGACCCTCTATATCGTGGTGAAGAAAACCGGAAACTGGGTTTATCGGGGACGATTGGTGGGCTTGGATACGACGACACTTGCCACGAAATACAACTCGGGCATCCTCAAAGACCCGCGAGGTGCCGATGCCACGATCCTCAACGACAGCACATCATCGCCGATGGTCGCCCCCGACGGGCGAGTGTTTCTCGGCATTTTCGGCAATCCATACAACGGCTCTCGCGGCTGGATGCTCCAGTTCTCAGCCGATTTGCAAACCAAGTACACGCCTGGTGGCTTCGGATGGGACACGACTCCCTCGATTGTGCCTGCATCCATGCTGGGCTCGCAATATACGGGCACCTCGCCGTATTTGATTTTCACCAAGTACAACGACTACTATTTTGCGAACGGTGCCAATGACGGAGGCTCCGGCCAGAATCTAATCGCTGTCCTCGACCCAAATGCGACCGAAGTGGAGCACCACCACCCGGAGCAAAACATTTTGGTCATGAAACGTGTCTTGACCAAGCTTGGGCCCACGGCGGATTGGGACTACCCCAGTGTCCCCACCGCGGTACGCGAATGGTGCATCAATTACGGTGCCGTCGATCCTGCGACCAACAGCATTATCGTCAACAGCTCCGACGGCAAATTCTACCGATGGCACTTGCCCACGAACTCCTTGATCGAACCCTTGGCTCTGACCAGCGGAATCGGTCAGCCTTACACACCCACGGTCATCGGCGTGGATGGTTCGACGTATGGGATCCAAAACGGTAGTTTATTCGCGCTCGGTCAGACACCTCGAATGAGCATCAACAGCGCGACGATCGCCGAAGGGACTGGCGGAAAGACGACGGCGACCTTTGTCGTTTCACTGAATTACCCCAGAAGAGAAGCGATTTCGGTCCACTGGGCGACACAGGGAGGATCAGCGCTCCAAGGGACTGATTACACGGCAGGCTCCGGGACGTTGACCTTCAATCCCGGCATCATGTCCCAGACGATTACCGTGGAAATCAATCCCGACGCTCTGAACGAGTCTCAAGAAACATTCTTCGTAAATCTCGACACCCCAGTCAATGCCGTGCTCACGGTGAATCAAGCCACCGGGACAATCAGTGACGATGACGCCATCCCCAAATTGGCAATCAGCGACGTTGCAATCAGCGAAGGCAACAGCGGTAGCATGCCATACACGCTCTTCTCCTTCGCCGTGGCTTTGAATGCGCCGAGCGGACGAACGGTTTCCGTGCAAGCGGCTACCCAGGACTTGAGTGCATCAAGCGACGTGGGTGCATCGCGCGACTATGTCGCTTGGAATGGAGATTTGACGTTTGCACCGGGCGAAACGAGCAAACTGATCACGATCCAAGTGATCGGAGACACGACCTTTGAAAGCAACGAAACGTTCCAGGTGAAACTGCTTGCCAGCACGAACTCAACGATCGAGGATGACACAGGGATAGGCTCGATTATCAATGACGATGGCGTTCCGTCGATTTCGATCGACAGTGCCTCGTTTGCTGAAGGGACGACGCAGTCTTTTACCGTCTCCCTTTCCAATGCGAGTTCACAGCCGATTACGGTTGTTTACGCCACGTCGGACGGAGTCGCAGGATCAAACGATTACGTCTCCGAGAGCGGGACCTTGACCTTCGCACCGGGCGTCCTTTCCCAGACGGTTCCAATCCGAACTCTCGACGATGACTTGAACGAGTTGGCGGAAACCTTCTCCGTAAATCTCAGCCAGCCCGTCAATGCGTTTATCGCCGAGGGCACGGGGGTGGGCACCATCATCGACGATGACGCGTTGCCAAGTGTGTCCATCGTTGGTTTCACGGCGAATGAAGGGCAAGCTGGCACAACCCTTTTTCAATTCGATGTCGTGTTATCGGCCGTCAGCGGGCGAGATGTCCTGGTGAGCTATACAACGTCGGATGGCACAGCCAAGGTAGCCGAAAATGACTATCAAGCCGCTATCGGGACGATTCATTTCCTGCCGGGCCAACGGACGAAATCGATTCAGGTTGCCGTCAACGGGGACAATCTCAATGAGACAGACGAAACTTTTGGAGTGCAATTGGTCTCGAGTGATGGAAGCACGATCGGCACCGCCGTGGCAACTGGCACCATCATCAATGATGACGCGTTGATCCTCAGTATCAATGACGCGTCGATCGTGGAGGGAGATAGTGGTGTTTCGCTCATGAGGTTCACCGTTACCATGTCGTCCCAAAGCAGCCTTCCTGTGACGGTTGACTTTGGAACCGCAGATGGTACTGGGAAACAGAGCGATGGTGACTATGAGACGACGGCGGATCGATTGACATTTATGCCGGGTGAAACGCAAAAAACCATCGACGTTCGTATCGTTGGTGATTTGCGCAATGAAGCCGAAGAAACCATTTTTGTCCGCCTGTCCAATTCGGTCGGTGGAACGATTGGGGACGGCGAAGGTCGGGGGACGATCCAGGACGACGACCCGATGCCGTCGATTTCCGTCGGCGACATCAGTTTTCCTGAAATGGATTACAACACGGGCACCGTGAATCTCTACGTGCAACTGTCAGCGCCAAGCGGTCAGACGATCACCGTCGATTATCGGACCGAGAATGGCACCGCAACATCGACGTCCAATATCAAGGACTACATCGATACGTTTGGAACCATAACTTTCCTACCGGGAGAAACCGTCCAGAGAGTGAGCGTCGCAATCGTTGGCGATCTGCGCGTCGAACCGGACGAGACGGTTCGACTTCTCCTCTCGGATCCCGTCAACGCGACCATTTCTGACGATCTCGCGATCCTGAATATCTTGAACGATGACCGGGCTATGGTGACGATCACCGGGGCAAGCGTGATCGAAGGGGACGCCGGCACCAAGACCGTGCAAGTCGATGTTAGCCTATCCAATCCCAGCGACAGTCGAATCACCATCGACTTTGGGTCGTATGATGGATCGGCGGTTGCTGGCCTGGACTATGTAAGCCAGACCGGGACGCTGGTTTTTGAACCCGGCGAAATGGTAAAGAAGATCGACTACCAGGTCATCGGAGATACCATCGACGAGCCCGGCGAGGATTTCGAGGTCTACCTTTCGAACGGAACGGGACCGGTCTTCTTGCCGGACTACAGTGAGACCGACATCGACATCATCGATGACGATCCGCCCACCGCGGTGGCGGATCACTTCGACGTTCAACAAAACGATCCGGCGAATTTCGATTTACTGCATAACGATTCGAATGCGGGGGGGCCTTTCAACCTCGCTTCGCTCGAGTTTAGCAACGGTCCGCTTCACGGTAGCCTTGCCTTGAAATCCGATGGAACCGTCGATTGGCTCCCGGATCCGTCGTTCTTTGGCCGAGACAGCTTCCGCTATCGAGTCGCCGATAGCGAAGGATTATTCACCGGATGGACATTGGTAACCATCGATGTCAACGCTCGTCCCGTTTCCCGCGACGATGAAGCGTATGCCAGCCGAACCAATCCGACGACAGTCAACGTATTGAATAACGATCATGATCCAGACGACACCATCGATCACGCAACGATCGAATTGCTTTCGACCATCGACGCTTCGATGGGCCAGTTGGAGATCGTTTCGAACCAGAGCATCCGATTCACACCCGGCACCGCGTTTGATTCGTGGATTAGGATCCAGTACCGAGTGATCGATGCCAATCACGCGGCATCCGCGCCAGCAAGTGTCCTGATGGGAGTCTACAATCAGAACCCGGTCAACCCGCTAGACGTGGATCGAGATACATTCGTCAGTCCGTTGGACGTGTTGCTGACAATCAATTCTCTCAACGCAGAGGGAGCTCATCGGATTGCACCTGGCAACAACCAGGCTCCTTTTTACGATGTCAATGCGGATGGGTCTCTTGATCCGCTCGACACATTGACGATTATCAACTACCTAAACTCCTCACGAAGTCGAGGAGGAATCGGCGAAGGGGAAGGGGGCACCATCACTCGCGATGCAGTCCGGGAGCCCCTGCCCAGGGCGAACGGCGTGTCATTCGTGTCGACGCAACGTGGAAACATTCCCTCGCAGGGGAATCGCATTACTATGAACGAACGTTCACTCTCGCAGTCGTCGATTGCGACTTACAATCCCATCTACCGCAGGACCGTGCCATCGGGGCGGATACTCATCGAGCGCAAGTTGCGATTGGCGGATTTGGATGCAATCTTTGCCGAGATGGATTCCGAATAGTCAGGAATTCTACCCCGACGCCCGTACGTGCTGATTGGGCAACGCCAGCCAGCGTCCATCCCTTCGTTTCACCACGCATTATTGATTGGGTGTTTCGTGCGGACTTGCAAACCACGGACCCTACTGCAATCGCTGATAGGTCAACCAGTAGACGATCATCGGATCGTTGGGAATCATGAATCCGTCCACCATGAGTTCCATTCCAGTGGCTGATTCATCGGGTACCAGGGTATGGAACGGTTTGATCTCATGCACCATCGGAAACAATGCGCCCGACGTGAAATCCGCAACCGACGAATCGGTCGGGCTCATCTGAATCGGACCTGCATAGGCGCTCAGGCGGTACGAGGAATTCGGTGCGAGACCACGCAGCTTCACCGGTAGAGAGTCTCTTTTGGCATCTCCTCCCGGGACTCCCTTGCCTGCAGCGGCATCGATGCGATACACCACGCCTCGCCCTAACTCGGGAAAATCCAATTGCCATGTCAGGCCATCGTCCAGAACATGCAGTTGGCAGAGCGAACCGTCCCGCCCCTGAAGCCGTTTTCGGTAGGCAGGTTCGAGCCCAGCGTAATGACACATCGCTTCGAGGAATTCCGAAGGCGGCGCACCCTCGAGATTGCCCGGTTGCAGCTCCCAGCCCGGCCGACCATCAAACAATGTCTTCGATCGCGATGCCGACACGCCGGATGCTCGCGTAGGCATGACAAGATTGCCTGTCCAAACATTCTCTACAAGATCCGAAGGGCGAAATAATACCAGCGACCAAACCGGGTTGCGATAAACAACGTTATGGTCGAACGTCATGCCGGTCGAGCCATCGAGACAGATTCCTCCACTCATCGGGTTACCACTAGAATCGTGAATCAGGTTGCCGCGGATCGCGGTCCCGCGATGGGTAAAACTCGCATAGAGTCCTGCCCCGTCCTGGGTGACTCTCATGTCGTGGTAGATGTGATTTTTCTCGAAGATATTGCCTCCGACAAAATTCCAAGTCGGATCCTGGTCGCCTGGGAATACGACCCCGCAATAGGCAGTATCGTGGATCAGGTTGTGCGAAATCGTCGAATCCTTCATCCGAAACAACGCGATCCCGACCGCACCGAAGTAATCAAGCCCACAATGGTGCACGTAGTTGTTGCAGATCCGAAATCCCTCATATTCACCGTTTTCTGCAGCGGGTGCCGCCAGCAGATAGCCAAAGCCGACATTGCATTGACCTAAACCAATCCCTCCTGCTCCCGTCTGTTCGATCCGGTTTCCCTCAACGGTGATCTCTGCCGTCCGCTCCCCTAGTACCAATCCCATGCCACCCACCCGAGCAATGCCGCCATCGGTAAAGCTACAGGAGACCGCATTGGTCATTTCCACTGCAGCCTCGATGAATCGATGACCGGGATTCCCGCCTTCGCGAAACACCGGAACATTGCAACAGAAGAGACCGCCGTATCCTTGCTCGGGCAACGGCCAGTCGACATGCTCGATGTGCAGGCCGCGGAAGTGCAGATTTATTACAGGGTGCTCTTCGGTGCCTCGAATGGCTAAGAGTGTGTTTTGTGCCAAAGGAGCAGAGACGTTCCAGGAGTTCGGATCCTCGCCCGTTTTGGGCATATAAGTCAGGACTCCGGTTTTGCGGTCGAGATACCACTCACCCGGACTGTCGAGAAACTCTATCGCGTTCTCGAAATAACATCGTCCATCGGGCACACCGTTGAACCAATCATTGCCATAGACTTTCGGAGCCCACCGATGCGGCGTTTGAAGTGTCACGGTGTTGGCGGAAGGATCGACCGCCATCAGTTTTTTACGACCTCCTTCATTGTGCCGAAGGGATACCAATTCGATATCGGTTGTGTTCTGCCAAGCAGCGATTCCTCCATCGAGAATCGCTTGATCGTATTCAAACTCGCGCGCATGTCCAAAGATTCCTTTGCCCCCGGCGGTATTGACCTGAATCTCGAGTTTTTGATTGACAGAGTCGTATTCGATGGGAACGAGGGGTTCCGCTTCGCACCAACCGTGATTCGGGGTGCGTGCTCGGATCGCCCGCTGGCCATTCACGAAGAGTTGCCGCGGATACCATTGCCCTGCTTTGACTTCCGGAATAGTTGCGGTCCAAAGCCCGTCGGGATTCTTTTTCCATCCACCGATCGTACGCCCTCCGTCGAGGACCACGTGCCCGTTTGCCTCGGAGCAGTAAGTCACCGAATAATCGAGTGTGCCCGAGTCCTCAGGCCCAAAGACCAAAGGTTCAGGAACGGAGTACCTGCCTGCGTGAATTTCAACAATGACATTGCGGGTCAGTCCTTGTTGCATTTTTGCCCTTACGACGTCGCGGGCTTTTGCGATGGTTGCGAAGGGTTCCGCTGCCGTGCCCGGATTGCGGTCATCTCCATGGACAGCGACATGAAACGTCAAAGTGGTTGCAGCTGAAATGTTCGAAGAGAGATCGTTCGAATGGAGATCGATCGAGTAGCGAAACTGCTTGCTTTCAATAGGTAGCTCGACGAGGAATCGAATGCTCAAGCGAGTTGGGATCGACTCAAACAGTAAAGCGGGTTGCCTGTTGTAGTTGCATTCATGTTTATCCTTGGGGAGTCCCTCGATGACGGAGTACTGCTTGTCTTCCAAAAAAGGAATAAAGATCGCCAGTCGGATGGGTTCGATGAAGATTCCGGCTCGCTCATTGAACTTCCGCGTTTCCGAAATCTGGTCTGATTCAAGCAATTTTGCAACCAATCTCTGCGTGTCCAAATGCCATTTCGTCGGATAGCTTCCGGCGGCGTTCCGTGTGACCAGTTGGGTATCCAAGACGGAAACCAGATTGGATGCGATGGCTTGGCCAGGCGACAGCTCCGATAAGTCCTTCGATTTGGATTCCGCATAGGCGAGCAGATACGCTTGATAGGCTTCCTTTCTTTGCCCTCCCGTTTTCGAGTAAGTCGCTTCGAGCGCGATACCATCGGGAACATGTTCGATGGTCGTCCTGCTGAGATACGATTCCGTGATCGGCGCGCAGTGCTGAGCCACCGCGTCACTGCCAACAGCCCAGGTGAAGAAAAAGAAGAGGAGGCCCACAAGAGAAATGCGCTGCATGGTCAATGAGTAAGGGATAGGGGTAGGGTATGCGTAAGGAGACCGGCACGAAATCATCCGACCCATGCAAACAATCGAAAATGCTAGTCTCTCGTAGCCTGAGTCAATGGTCAAGGTTCCGAAGCGTTGACAGGCACCTCCGCCCCGTAGCTACCCTCACCAGATGGTGGTCTTGCATAGCCCCGTAGCTACCATCGCCAAGGAAGAACTAGTGAAGAAGAACTAGGACTCCTCCGCTTGAGCGGCCAAGATCTCGGGCTTTCCCAACCGTGCAAGCAATGCCGTCTCATCCTCCGAGGTTTTTCTATTCACTGGTTCGTTCTCCTTCATGTCTAGGCAATGACACCACAATTCATCCATGAATCGCTGGGCGTCACGAGGCGCGATGCGACGCTCTCGCAATGCGTTACGAAGCTGCTGGAACCGCAGGGGACGGGCGACTTCTCGACGGCTCTTGAGCAATCCCTCTTGCTCCAACTTGTGGAGACACAGCCGACAAAAGTCGATTTTCGTTTCCATGAGCCTGAGGCGCTAGCCGATTTTTGCACGTCGAACGAACTCGGCTAGCGCCTCGGGCTCATTTTTGTCGGCTGTGTCTTTGGAGAAAAGCTAATTTGTGCCACCCACGCATTGTTTGGCTACCAAATAGAGTTGCCCCGACAATATCGACAGCAAGCTACGCGAAGTGTGCTGAGACTTGGGCTGCTTAAGCCCGACGGGCTGGCATAGTGACTGCCGTGGCTCATCGAGCCACGGTCTGCTCGCCACTTGCGCTGAAAAAGGCCTGAAGGGCCGATACATGTGCGCCTGTTGAAAACAAGGACATGCACGGCGTTTAGTTACCGAGGAATGCTGGCAAAGGAGGATGGGGACGGTGATCAAGGTTTCCTTGCATAAAACGATGCCTTGACGTTGCCTCGATGCAATGACCGCATTCAGCCGCCCGTACCTTGACAATGCCAGTCCACGTTTTCATCGCATAGCCTCCGTCATACGGCCTCAGCCGTCAGGATCATCGAGCAGCGATTGAAGCCGTTCTCCGAGTTGGGCAGGAAACCGGGACGGCCAACCAGCATCGATCAGCCCAAGCTGGATCATGTCCTGAAGATGTGTTTGATCTTTGCGACGGTAACTGTTGAGTTTCATCTCGACCAGGGCTTCGAGTTCCACGATTCGTTTCTGATTGATTTCGATCGTTCGATCAACACTAGGTGTAGCACTGACATATTCGGGCCGAACTTTGCGGCCTGCGAGGAGTATGTGCAAACCTTGGCTCGGCTTTCCATCCGGGCCGTCCAAAAAAATAACGGTCCCCATCACTTCATCCCGAACGAACCCAGCGTTTTGCAGCGCATCGGTCGCACGGGGCAAATCCTCTTCGGCGAGAAGCAGGTCGACATCCCGGGTATTGCGGACGGCCCCATCGTCGATCGTTGCCACCCACGCCGCCACAGCGTTGCCGCCGACGACGGCATACGGAACCTGGGCGTCGCGGAGCGCCTTGCAGGCTCGATTCAATCGTTCCTGGACGAGTTCCACGGCGCGAAACATCCTTTCGAAAACATCAAGTCCGCTCTCGCGAACCATGCTGGCTAAGCTCTTAGAATCCATGCCTAGATTGTAACAAGTTGGCACATGAAAGGCGAATTTCGACCGTAAATCAAGCCCGGACCCATAATTTCGCGTGGATCCCATCAGCAAAAACGCCATGCGTTGGAAAAGTAAATCGGCTCGGACGCGATCCCCTCTCTCGGTGCTGAGCAGGAATGACACGTTCCATCGAAACTTCGGCGCATCTATTTGTTCCGACTCCTGTCGTGTGGGTCGGTTTACATCGCAACACTGTGAATCGTCATCCTTCACGAACCTTGACGATTGAAACGAGCAAAATGAATTTTAAAAATTTTTCTTGACTTGCGGTTTTGAAACGTTCTAGTCGCCGACGTGAATGATACGAGCCCCTCGCGGAGCAGGATGCTCCCCTTGTTCGCCCGAACACGATCGATGGATCGCAGCCTTTGTGCTTCGCTTCACAATTCCTGTTTTCTTTGAGGGTACCATGGCTCTTGCGCTCGTTGGCCGCCTCTGCGGACGGCTTGGCTCGGTTTTTGCACACACACACTGCGCAGCGCGATTCGCCGTTTAGCCGGTGCTCGCACCGAATCGCGACGCCGGTTTCGGTCTCTGTTCTATGAATCGCTCGAACTCCGAGCCCTCATGGCCGCCAACCCGATCGCT
>Ga0315904_10002318_pt1 | contig 29593 bp, 25 predicted proteins | sample LakEriMetagenome_6_FD_203529 | JGI IMG/M metagenome (GOLD analysis project Ga0315904, IMG submission 203529) | Freshwater fungal communities from buoy surface, Lake Erie, Ohio, United States - Buoy 12 MA120 | ecosystem: Environmental > Aquatic > Freshwater > Lake | place: USA: Lake Erie, Ohio...
ATCGATTCCTACTACAACAACCACCGCAAACACTCCGCCCTCGGCTACCAAACCCCAGCCCAATTTGAAGCCCAAATCCTCACCCTAAAATAAGCAACAAAACGGTCCAGAAATCCGTTGCATCTCAAAAACGCTCGTCACGATCACACTCGCAGTTCTGGTAACGGCAGCATGCCACACTCAAGAAGCTAAACAAAGGGAAGCGAATCCGACAGAGAAGGGAGAAGAGATGGAGATTCCTTCGACGTTGGCGGAAGCTCATGAGGAGTTAGAAAGGCAAATATCAAAGGAAGAGCTTGCGAACATCGACGCAATGAAAACTGAGGATGAGATGACGCAATATCATTTTGAATCTGGAATGGGCATGAGGAATTCTTGGGGATTGTGGGGCGATTCACCACTTGCGATGCACATGCGGTCTCTCGGGTTTACACATGCGGATGACATGTCCAGCGTGATTCTTGAAACTTTTTGGTGCAAGCGGCATGGGAAGGATCTTCGACTCAAGGAGCGGGCTGAGTATTACAAGGCATATTGGAAGGAGCACCGTTGGCCTGGAGATGATGTGGTTGATCCCGCCGACAAGTCTGCGGTGGATTGGAGCAGGGCCTTCGGTGCAGAGGGGAGGCCACATCGAATGATCTATCTCGGAAAGAGCAAGAAAACCGGTCGTTGGTTAGCCTTTGAACACCCAACGGGCGTTTACGTTCCCGACAATGAACTTTTGAAGGGGATAGAGAAGAGTGCAAATTGAGATTCAATTATTGATCTCTAAGGCAGTGATGAGTCCCCTTACACAAAAGCGAACAAAACGAGACACGCATCCACCTCTAGCCGTCCTGTTTCCATGCTCTTCTGTAACTACAGCGCTACCCTGTGATCGACGCTCGCCATCGCCAGTGGCAGTGCGCCAGCAGCTCCCGCAGTGGTGAAGCATTACTCCAGATCCAGCGCGATCACGGTGGCGATGGCATCGGGTGCCGTGGCGGGTAATTGGATCTCCAAGCCATCGGCATGGGGTTTCACATCGAGTTTGCGCGAGGGATCGGCGAGCAGGGAGGCGCTGCCGGCTGTTTGCTTGAGTCCATTGACCACGAGCTGTCCATCGGCGGGCCACTTGAAGACGTGCAGGTAGAGGCGGGTTTTGCCATTCGTTAGAGTGCGCGAGGTGCAGCGGCCCCATGAAGGGGCAGTTGGAAACGGGCTGGCCTGCGTGCCGTGGATGGATTCGCCGTGGGTCTTCATCCACTCGCCGATGGCTTGCAGGCGCTCGATGCTGGCGGCGGGGATTTCGCCCTCCGCGGTGGGGCCGACGTTGAGCAGGTAGTTGCCGCCCTTGGAGGCGATGTCGATGAGGTTTTGAAGCAGGGTTTCCGCGGATTTCCATTTTTGATCACGTTTGGAATAGCCCCATGTGTCGTTCATCGTCATGCAGGATTCCCAATCGACGCCGGGCAGTCCGTTGGCGGGGATCTGTTGTTCCGGCGTGCCATAGTCGCCGGCGAATTTGGAGTCCTTGTTCATGCCCTCCATGCCCTTGCGGCCCTTGTCCACGCGATTGTTGATGATGAGCTTGGGATTCTTCCGGCGCAGCCATGCGTAGAGGTCCTTGCCGCGTTCGTGCGTCCACGCGTCCTCCCATTCGCCATCGAACCAGAGGATGCCAATGTCGCCATAGCCGGTGAGCAGTTCTTCGAGTTGGGCTTTAAGATAGGCGGTGAACTTGTCCATGTCTGGCGCGGGATTGTCCGAATTGCCGCGCCAGGGTTTTTTGGTGCCCCAGTCCGGGTGATGCCAATCCATGATGGAATGATAGAAACACAGCTTGATGCCATGTTTCGCGCAGGCTTCGGCCAGAGGCTTGAGCAGGTCTTTTTTGTAAGGCGTGGAGCCGATGTCCCAGTCGGTTTGTTTGGAATCCCAGAGGCAGAAACCGTCGTGATGCTTGCTCGTGATAACGACGTATTTCATGCCCGCGTCCTTGGCGAGGCGCACCCAGGCGTCGGCATCGTATTTCACCGGGTTGAACTGGTCCTTGAGCGGCGTGTAATCAGCCATCGGGATTTGCCCCTCGGACTGGATCCACTCGCCGAGGCCCTTGACCTTTTGGCCCTTCCATTCGCCGGCGGGCACCGAGTAGAGGCCCCAGTGGATGAACATCCCGAAGCGGGCCTCGCGGAACCACGCCATGCGCTGGTCGAATTCCTCCTTGGTTTCCGCCTGGGTGAGACCGCTCATGCAAACGAGGGCCACGAAGAAGAGAGCCAGTGTTTTCATCAACCCGGATACTTCGTGAGAGGCCGCGATCTTGCAACGCGCAAATGACGCGCAAATGAGGCTGGAGGATAGGCAAAGAGCCGCCTACCAGTTTCCTCGCATGGAGCCTTTCAAAAACGAATTTTCGCATGCCAAGGCGCGCCGCATCGGCGAGGCGTTGAAACGCGCGCATCCGGCGTTTCCAATGGCGCGGTTCAACAAGGGTCTGGAGAGCGCGCTTGAGCCGCTGGAGTTGAAACAACGCATGCATCTCATCGCGGACCGCATCGAATCCGTCCTGCCCGCGCATCCGCCGGAGATGTTTTCCATCCTGGTAAAATCCCTCGCCATGGATGAATGCGACACCCGCGGCCTGCGCGGTTTCCTTGTGTGGCCGCTCACCGAGATCGTCGCGCGCCGCGGCTTGCCGCACTTCGAGGAATCGATGGCCGCGCTGCGCGAGATGACGAAGCGTTTCACCGCGGAGTTCGCGATCCGGCCCTTCCTGCGGGAGCATCGGCAGCGCACCTTGAAACAACTGCGCGCGTGGTGCGGCGATCCCGATGAGCATGTGCGACGCCTCGTTTCCGAAGGCAGCCGTCCGCTGCTGCCGTGGGGCGGCAATCTAACGGAACTGCTGGAGCCGCCGCATCCGACGCTCGCCCTGTTGGAAAAACTCCACCGCGATCCCAGCGACTACGTGCGGCTTTCCGTGTCGAATCATCTCAATGATTTCAGCAAACATCATCCCGCACTGGTGATCGACACGCTCACCCGCTGGCGCGACGCGAACCCGGACGATCCGCGCTTGGCGAAACTCGCCCGCCACGCCTGCCGCACGCTGCTCAAGGCCGGGCATGCGGAGGCGCTGGAGTTTCACGGCTATGGCGCGGCGAAATCATTGCAACTCGATGTCTGCGAACTCGCCCAAGACCAGGTGAAAACCGGCGGCAGCCTCGGTTACCGCATGATCCTGCGCAATGCATCGAAGCGGCCGCTCAAAGTGATGTTCGACTACGCCATCCACCACCGCAAAGCCAACGGCAGCCTCAGCCCGAAAGTCTTCAAAGGCCGCGTCCGCGAACTCGCGCCCGGCGAAGTCTGGGAAATCACCGGGAGCCATTCCTTCAAGCCTGTCACCACCCGCGTCTATCACCCCGGCATCCACCGCTTCGAGCCGCGGATCAATGGCAAGGCGTTTCCGGGGAGGGAGTTTGTGTTGGGATGATGGAATGGAAACGCTTGTAGCGCCGCTCCATGAGCGTCGATGCCAATGAGATACCCTGCGATCGGTTGTTTGACCGACGACGGCCGCAGACTGCCGCTACAGTGCGCTCCATGTGTCTGACGGACATCCCTTTCCCGCCTCATTGTCATGCGAGTCACAGACTCGCGGTCCCGGCGACGCCCGAATTCCCGCTTCGTGTTATCCCGCGGACGTGCTTTTCTCCCGCCCGACCATGGCCGCGTTCATTGCAAACTCCGACTACGAGGAAAAAGACAGCAATCCGATCCATCTGAAACCCGGCGACGAGGTGTGCGTGGGTCCGACGGACCGCGCGTGGCCGGGCTGGGTTTGGGCGAGCGATGCCGATGGCAACGACGGCTATGTGCCGGAGGAAATACTCAAGTCATCGGGCGATGGTTGTTTCACCGCGGTTGAAGCTTTCGATCCGACAGTGCTGACAATCCGGCGCGGCGATCCTCTTGAGTCATTGCGCCAGATCCACGGCTGGCACTGGTGCCGCAATGATCGCGGACAGGAGGGCTGGGTTGCGGGTTATCTGCTGCGGCCGGCTTGATGGACGGCAGGCGATCTTGTTACCCGCGCAACAAACCGGACGCAGCCCGCGTATCCGCATGCATGAGGATCCTCGCATGCCTGATTGCCACCATGATGACGGCCTTCGCCGCGTCGGGTGAAATCATGGTGTCCGAGACTCTTGAAATCTCAAGAGTTCCCTCCGAATTCCCCGTCGGGTTCAGTCTGCTCACGACACCTGAAAAGCAATATGCCGCGTATTATGACGCGGAACGAAACATGACGGTGGCATGCCGGGACTTGGGTTCCAGCGAATGGACCCGTCAAACACTGCCTTCCAGAATCGGATGGGACTCGCACAACTATGTCACCATGGCATTGGATGGCGAGGGCCACCTTCATGTTTCGGGCAACATGCATGCGGTTCCGCTGATATATTTCCGCACCGAAAGGCCCGGTGACATCACCAGCCTCGGACCCGCGAAGATGATCGGCGAACTCGAGGAGCGTGTCACCTATCCGCGATTTTTCCACGACAACGAAGGACGCCTTGTTTTCACATACCGCCACGGCGGTTCGGGCAACGGCATCAACCTTTACAACCGCTACGACACGAAAACCCGCGCATGGTCGCGGCTGCTCCACACTCCGCTTTTCGATGGCGAGGGACTGCGCAACGCCTATCCCGCAGGACCCGTGCGCGGGCCGGACGGATGGTTTCACGTCCACTGGGTCTGGCGCGACACGCCCGATTGTGCCACCAACAGCCATCTGTCATATGCCCGCAGCCGCGACCTCGTTCATTGGGAATCCGCCTTCGGCCAGAAGATCGATCCACCCATCCGCCATGACGGGGCCGCGCTGGTGGTGGACCCCGTTCCACCCGGCGGAGGCATCATCAATGGCGGACACCACATGCTGTTTGATTCCGGAAACAAGCCGGTCTTCGTTTATCATAAATCCGACGCCGGCGGCAACATGCAGATCCACGCCGCCCGCCCTGACGGGGGAAAGTGGAAACACCGCGTTCTAACAAAATGGGACCGGCCCGTTCCGTTCGGCGGAAAAGGCAGCATGCCCTTCATCGGCATACACATCGGCAGTTTGGAGCGCGCGGAAACCGATGTTTTTGTGGTGCGCTACCGCCACAAGGATTATGGAACGGGTTCGCTGGCGTTCGACGCGCGGACCTTGAATCCGACAGATAAACCCGCGCCGGCCGCCGCCGCGATCCCGCGCGCGCTTGTGAAAAAAGAAAGCAGTTTTCCCGGCATGGAAATCCGGCGCGTGGAAGGGCAGGGAAGCTGCGGCGAACCGGGCGTGCGTTATGTTCTGCAATGGGAAACGCTCGGACCCAACCACGACCTCGCGCGGCAGCCGCCGTTTCCCGCACCGTCCACGCTGCGCGTTTACAAAATCACCGAATCTGCCCGTCCGGACTTGCAATCAGAGTAGCAAACCCGATGGAAAAAGAAGGAGGGTCGCACTTTGGGCGACCCAATGCGGGCCACAGTCCCGCACTCCTCATGCTTGCCACTCGACTTCCTTGGCGTCCTTCCAGAGATCCTCGAGGCCGTAGTAGTCGCGCAACTCCTGGTGCATGATGTGGACCATCACATCAATGTAATCGAGCACCACCCAGCGGGTGTCGGCCTTGCCTTCGGCGTGCGCGGTTTTGACGCCGTGTTCCTCCTCCACCTTGCCGGCGACGTCGCGCAGGATGGCGCGCAGTTGCGGCATGGAGGTGCCGGAGCAGACGACCATGTAGTCGGTTAGATTCGAAAGCCCGCGCATGTCCCAGACGCGGATGTTTTCCGCCTTGGTCTCATCGGCCGCCTTCGCGCATGCGACGGCCAGTTCTTTTCCTTGAATTGACATAAGTTCCCGTCCGGGGGGCGGCACCATAGGGCAGGGGCCGCGCGGCACCAAACGAAAAAGTCCGGCTTCAGACCGGCTCCAGCGTGCCGACTTCGATCCAGCGGATGGCATGGCGGGTGAGTTCGCCGCCATCGGCGAGGCCGAGTTTCTCGCGGATGTGGGAGCGGTGGGCGTCCACGGTGCGCGGACTGATGCCGAGCCGTGTGGCGATCTCGGGGTTGCTTTTGGCCTGGCCGATGAGTTCGAAGACTTCCATCTCGCGGTCGGTGAGGCATTCGAGGGGGAAACCGGGTTTTGCATTGGCCTTGCCGCCGGAAAGGGAGCGCAGCAGGCGGGTGGTGACGGCGCGGCTGGCGAAAACCCCGCCGTCCAGGACCGCGCGGATGGCGTCTAACAAACTCTCCGGCGGAGTGTCCTTCATCACATAGCCGCGTCCGCCGGCGCGCAGCACGCGCTCGGCATATATCATCTCGTCGTGCATGGATAGCACGATGATGGGAATCTCCGGATGGGTGGCGGCGAGGTCCTTGATGAGTTCCAGGCCGTTGCGTCCGGGCAGCGTGAGATCGGTGACGATGAGGTCGGGTTTTGACGTCTCCACCATTTTGAGCGCCTGCTGGACATCGCCCGCCATGGCGCAGACGCGCAATCCCGCTTCGGCGTTGATCAGGCGCGCGAGGCCTTCCAACAGGAGCGGGTGATCGTCCACCAGAAGGATGCCGCGGGATGTGGTTTTGTTGGCCATGGTGTTGGGGTCAGTCGGGTTCCTTGAACAGGTCGAGAAATCGGTCTTCGAATTCATGGAACAGGCCGAGGCGGTCGAGTTCCTGTTTGAGTTCGTAGGCGCGGGAGCGGTTCTGTTTGGCGGCGGTGAAGAGGTTTTCGATGTGCTCGCGGTCGGCCGCGGAGGGTGCGGCGGTGGTTTCCACGGCGCCCGCATCAGGCGGATGCTCCGTAGGTTCGCGGGCTTCGGCGACGGCCTGTTCCATGCGGACGAGGAAGTCCTCCATGGTATTCTCCACGCTGACGGCGTGCTCGCGCAGTTCGTCGAAGTCCAGTTCAATGCCGGTCATGGCGGTGAAGAACTCCAGCACGGCGAGGGCGGCCTTGGGATAGGGGACTTGTGACAACACATGCGGGATTTCGCCCAACAGGCATCCGCCGGGCAGTCCGGCCGCGGCGGCCGCGCCAAGCAGCACGCCGTTGAGTCCGCTGATGGTTGCGCTTTCCAGGATGTCCATGTCGAGCTGGCGGAATTCCTCGAGTGTGGCGCGGTCGATGGCGGCGCCGAAGACCCGGGGTTCGTGTTTCGGGCGCATGGCGGTGGCCATGGCTGCGAAGGTGAAGACACGCCGCACGCCGAGTTTCACGGCCGCCTCGACGAGATGTTTGCAGAACGCGCCGCCACGCGACGGCGGTTGGGCCTCGCCGATGAAGACGATGAGGTCGCGACGCTCTTTCGGGTCGTTCCAGAGGAACATCCTGCTGCGCGGCAGGCGGTTTGCGAGAATGATGCCATCCTTCACCTCCACCTGCGAGGGATCGAAATAATCGACGGCGGACAATTCCGCCAAAAGATGCATGCCGAGCTTTGCCATGAGATAGTAGCCTGCGGTAATGGCGACGCCTCCCATCCCCGGCCAGACGGCCAGCAACCACGGATCGTGAAGTTTTTCTTCCGCAGTCATGATATCAACATCGTGTGTCGTGGGTGAACGTCATGGGAGGGCGGAGCTGGTGGCGGGCACCGTGCAATTGACCGTTGTCCCTCCGTTTTGCGTCATGGTGAAGGCGAGTAACGCGCCGATGACATCGGCGCGGTAGTTCATGATGCGCAGGCCCATGCCCTTGCGCCGCGGGTTGGGTCGCGGCATGCCGCAGCCGTTGTCTGCCACGCGCAGTCCGGTGTGGCCGGCGGCGACTTCGAGCGCGATGTCGATTTGCTTGGCATGGCCGTGGTTGACCGCATTGGTGACGGCCTCGCGCGCGATGCGATAGAGATGGGTGGCGGCGGTGTCGGTGAGCGGCGGTTCTTCCGCGGGTCCGGCGAAACGACAGGTGACTTGATACATTTCGGAAGTGCGGTCCGCGAGGTCGGCGAGCGCGGCGATGAGTCCGCCGGATTTGAGCGCGACCGGATGCAGGCCGCGCGCCAGCGAGCGGGTGAGGCTGAGCGCGTCGTTGAGCAGGGCGGTGATCTTGGCGGCCTGGCCGGCCTCGGGCGAACCGCCGTTCTGGAGTGCTCCGGCAAGCTGGTGGCTCATGTAGGAAATGCCGACGAGACGCTGGCCGAGATCGTCGTGCAGGTTGCGGCCGATGCGTTGCTGCTCGCGCTCGCTGATTTCAAGAATCTCCTTTTCCAGCCGGTGGCGGGCGGCGATTTCCTTGTGGAGTTTTTCGTTTGTTTTGCGCAGGGCGGCGGTGCGTTCATGGACGCGGGCTTCGAGTTCGCTGTTGAGCTTGCGGATGAATTCCTCGGTCCTGACACGGCCGGTGGCGTCGCGGATCGAGTGGATGATCATGATACCCTCGCCAGTGGCAAGCGGGCTGCTGCCGATCTCCACCGGGAAGCCGCTGCCGTCCTTGCGCCGGCCTTCGAGCGTGTGATCGCCGTGTTTGCGTCCGTTGGCGGCCATTCCGGGGACGAGCAGGTCGATCGACTGCCCGGGCAGTGACGAATGGCGATAGCCGAACATGCGGCCGGTGCGGGAGTTGGTGTATTCGATCAAGCCCCGCCTGTTGACAAGCACGATGGCATCCGGTGCGGCATCGAGCATGCCGCCCAGCAGTTCGGTGACATGTTCGCGTATCATGAAATCATAGGAAGCGTGCTTCCAACTCCGGCAGCGGACTGCGGGTGAGGTCTGCTCCGACCGCAGACAGCAGCGATTTGCGCGCGGCTGCAGGCAGCGCCTCCTCCAAGCGGCCGAGGATGGGTTGCGGTGCGGCGAGAATCCAGCCGGGGTAGCCGTCGCCGGAGAGCACGCAATCGATGCGCGCGGCCATTTTGCGCAGCGCGCCGCGTTCGATCTCGTCCTTGAGATGGTGCTCCTCGCCATACGACATGCCGGTTTTGAAACCGACGGCCACGCCGCGCCCGAAGCGCCCCGATTGATCGGTGACGGTTTCATGGATGGTTTTGACGTGTGTTTTGCCGGATTCGCCGGGTTCTTCGACGAGGTGTTCCTTCTCTGCGGGGTCTTCGCCCGCCTCGCGATGTTTGAGAACCCTGAGGTTGCCGAGGTTGGCGGCGATGATGATTTTTTTCATGGTTCGTTGGTGTTGGTAAAAGCGCATAAGCGTCCCTCACATATTGTTCCGCCCGATGCTCCGGGCGGAGTCCGATGATCAACCGCGCGGATGATCAGACTTTTTTCGTCCGATGGAAAAAATCGGACCAATGATAGTTCCATACGTGCAGCCATGGATGGTGGCCGTGCTCGTCACTGGCCATGTAGGCCGAGTAGGCGACGCCGGCGATCCAGGCTCCGGGCACGAATATCATCGATAGCCCGAAGGTGCCCAGGGCCATCAAGGTGGCGACAAATCCGATCAGCACGTTGCCAATGGTGAGGATGCCGAATCCGGCAAGGTAGTGGTGCTTGTAGAGATGCCCGAGACCGGGTATCAGACTGAACGCGGCTGCGACTTTATTTCGATCCACGCGTCTCCATGCTTCGAGTAATTCTTTCATGGTTCGACAGGGGTTATTGAGACGGATGAAACATCCCATTTGGTCTCACACGGCGCAAGATAAATTCCGGCCAAAACTGACAAACCCGGCATCTGCCGGATCGACCGCGCTAAACCCCGCCATCCGGTCCGGCGAACCGCTTGCGGGCGGCTCGTTGCCAATCCGCGCGGATTCCCCTCTCCTCCCGCAAGTCGCGCGGAAAACCACCATCCGCCACGCAGGCGCTGCCTGTTCCGGCTGGAAACCCACTCCATCAAACCCGGCTCCCTCTCTCGAAATGGTGGCCGCGGCTGCCGTCGTGCCGTTTCACATCATTCATCAATCAAAGCAAGCCGCCCCGATAAATCAAGGACTTGGCGAAATTTCCGATATGCCGGGCATGCATATCCAGTTCATTTAGCCAGATGAATGATCCTGAAACCTTGACCCAATCGACTGCTCGGAAGCATCATCCCGCACGGCAAGAACACATTGACTTCCAGAGACTTCACCGCTTTCTTCTCAAACGAAAGCTCCGGTTGCATATCAGACGGAGCTGATATGCGATTGGGCGAATAAAGACTGTTGGCTATATTAAAGTATAAAGATGAGACCATTTCGATTAGCTTTGTTTTCTTTTCCAATACTTCTTGCCTCGTGCGAGAAGCATGAAATCGGTGCGGACATCTCTGATGAAAAAAGAGAATCCAATATGCACGTGGAGCAGATCCCATACACGGCAGACTTGTCCAAATCAGGCGCATACCTACACCTTAATCTCATATCGATTTATGTGGTTTCGAATGCCGATAGCGTAATCCAGCTGACAGTTCCCTTTTCAGGTGCCGACATGCCGAAGACCAACGCTCCGATCGACAAGCAGAATATTACGGCTACCCTGTATACTGGACCGAACGTAACAAAGTTTGTTTTACCCGCCGGAGCCGCCAGTCCGCCGCCACAATTTGATCAGAAATTGTATTCACGTTATACGGCTACTGGGGGAATAATCACATACAGCTTAAAACCAAATGGCAAACTGCCGCCAGAGTGCAATATCACCATCACAGCCGATCAAATCGAATTTATCGACGGAATTATCTACTCGATTGAAGAATTGTCTATGATCGCATATCCGCCTCCGCCCTAAAAAATTAAGAAGCCAACAAGTCATGGCACATCAACGGGCTACGCCCGTGTGTGCATTCAAACGTGGCGGAAGACGAGACACGGCTTGGTCGTGTCCGGGGCCGCGGGTGCTTGGCGCGGGCATGAGGCCGCCTGAGGGAAGAGCGGGATGCCGCGGCCTGTTCCGGTGAGTTGTCATTTTTCCACATGCTCCATCTTCATCATGCGGACCGGGATTTCCTGTCTCGCCATTTCCGGCATGGCGGCTAAACAGCGGCGGCATGAAGGGCGCGCGATGGCTGGGAGCGGCGGGGTTGTTGCTGGCGACGCTCGCGGTGGGCGCGTCCGGCGGGGAATCGCTGTTACGAGCGTTGTGGCCGGCGGCGGTGGCCATCGGGGTGATCGTGCTGCTCAAAGAGGCGGCGGTCGGGCTGGCCTGCGGTGTGATGGCGGCGGCGCTGCTGCTGGCGGGCGGCGATCCGGTGAAGGCGTTGCGGCTGGGCATGGTGGAACATGTGTTTCCGTCGATGCAGGGGCCGTGGCGGATTGGCGCGCTGGTTTTCACGCTGATCCTCGGGTCCTTCGCGGGTGTTTTGGAAAAGTCGGGTGGTTTCGAGGCTTTGTTGCGGCGCATGCTCTCGGGAGGGAAGGATGCGGAGCGGAGGTTTTTGGGCGGCGTGTATGGCGTCGGCCTGCTGTGTTTTTTCGACGGGCTGGCGAGCAGTCTTCTCACCGGAAGGATCGGGCGTCCGCTGGCCGACCGCTCCGGTGTCTCGCGCGAGCGTTTGTCGTGGGTGGTGGATTCGACCGGCTCGCCGGTGGCCTGCGTGGCGTTCATTTCGACGTGGATCGCGACGCAGTTGAGTCTGATCGAGCAGGGCTTGAAGGACGCGCCGTTCAAGGTGGAGCCGTATGCGTTGTTTTTCCAATCGGTGCCGGCCAATGCCTATTGCCTGCTGACGCTTCTGTTGGTGCCGCTGGCGATATGGACCGGCTATCAACCGCGTGTGATGAGGCGTTTCAAGCCACTGGCTCCGGAGGAAATCGATGACGCGCCGGCGGATGCGCCGAAGCCCTGGGTGGTGCTGGTGCCTTTGGTCGTGCTGGTCACAGGCATTCTCGGTGGTTTTCCATTGTTGTCGGGAGAGCGCATCGACGTGCTCTCGGTGGAGGGTTGGAAACGCGCCTTCAGTGGTGATGCGGGACCCTACGCGCTGGTGTTCGGGAGCTTGGCGGGCTGGGTCGCGGCGATGACTTGTTTCCCCGCGAAACGCCGGCATGAGGCGGTCACGGCAGCGGTGCATGGAGCGGGTTCGTTGATCCCCGCGCTGGTGGTGCTGATTCTGGCATGGTCGCTGGGCGGAATGTTCGAGGCGCTCGGGACCACGCGGCACATCGCCGGGCTGCTTGCGGACGGCGCGCCGGTCGGCTGGCTGCCGCTGGTGATTTTCCTGATTGGCTCATCGATGGCTTTCACGACCGGATCATCCTGGGGAACCATGGGCCTCCTGATGCCTCTGGCACTGCCAGCCACGCTTGCCGCTGCGAGCGCCGCCGGGGTGTCGACGGAGGAAACCCGGACATTGGCTGTCATGGTGATCGGCGCGGTGTTCGGCGGCGCGACTCTGGGCGATCACTGCAGTCCGTTTTCCGATACCACCATCGTCAGCGCGCTGGCGAGCGGCTGCAAAACAACGGATCACGTGGTCACGCAACTGCCATTCGCGGGCATGGCCGCGCTCGCCTCATGCGGGGCCTATGCGCTGATGGCGGTGGGCATGGCATCCGGCTGGGCGACGGCCGCCGCGGGCCTTGCAATGTGCGGATGGGTTTGGCTCATGGGAAGGCGCTGAAATTTTCAAAAAATTCCCTCCTTGGTCGGCAAATGTCTTGCAATGCGCCGATCCGCGGGTTTCTTCTGCGCCTCCAACCAACCACCAAGGACGACCCGGCCCCGCGCTGGATCCATCCCCTAAGACCATGAGCACCAAAGAAATCAATCCGAAAGACTACCAACTCCACGAAGGAGACACCGGCAGCGCGCCTTACCAAGTGGCCCTGCTCACCCAGCGCATCGCGCACCTCACGGAACACCTCAACTCCCACAGGAAGGACTTCTCGTCCCGCCGCGGCTTGTTGACGATGGTTTCCCAGCGCCGCAAACTTCTCGACTACATCAAGAAGGGGTCCGAGGAGAAATACCAGCAGGTCATCCAGGGCCTGGGTCTCCGCCACTAACACTTTCCGCAAGGCAGCCACGGGACAACCCCCGTGGCTGTTTCGCGAAACGGCGCGGGCGTTTACGGTCCGGCCCGCCGCCGCCGACAAAACCCATCCCCCGCCATTCGCGCGGTGCGGGATTTGTCTCATGAACCGAATGCCCGCCCGGCAATCCCGCCGTGCGGAATGTCCGCAAGAAACAGAAGAAAGAAGAAAACGAAAAATATGAACATCCATAGCAAAACGATCGAGGTCGGAACCAACCCGATGACGATCGAAACCGGCAAACTCGCCAAACTCGCCGACGGTGCCGTCACCGTCCGCTGCGGAGACACCATCATCCTGGTGACCGCCGTTTCCGCCACCAAGGTAAAACCCGGCCAGACCTGGTTCCCGCTCTCCGTGGAGTATAAGGAGAAAGCCTCCGCCGCCGGTGTATTCCCCGGTGGTTACTTCAAGCGCGAAGGCCGCCCCACCGAAAAGGAAATCCTCACCTGCCGCATGACCGACCGCCCGCTGCGGCCGCTCTTCCCGAAGGGTTATTTCTACGACACGCAGATCGTCGCCATCCTGCTTTCCGCCGATGGTGAGAACGACGCGGACGTGCTCTCGATGAACGGCGCTTCCGCCGCCCTCTGCCTGTCCGACATCCCCTTCGCCGGCCCGATCGGCGCGGTGCGCGTCGGCCGTGTCGATGGCCAGTTCGTCATCAATCCCACTCACGACGAGCGTGAAAACTCCGACCTCGACCTCATCTACGTCGGCAACAAACAAGACGTCATCATGATCGAAGGCGCTGCTGACGAGCTTCCCGAAGCCGACTTCATCGCAGCGCTTCATCACGCGCAGACCGCCGTGCAGAAGATCATCGCCGCGCAGGAGGAACTCGTTGCCCTCGCCGGCAAGGCCAAGCGCACGTTTGATCCGATCCTCGCCAAGGACAACTTGTTAGAGATCGCCTACGAAATCGCAGGCAGCCGCATCGAAGGCGCCATCTACGCGCCGACGAAAACCGAGCGCGCCAAAAAAGTCGGCCAACTCCGCGACGAAGTGGAAGCCGCGATCAAGGAGCGTGCTCCTGAAGCCACCGACTTCGATGTCGAGCAGGCCTTCGAATACCTCCAGAAGAAAGCGTTCCGCATTTCCATCATGGACAAGGGCGTGCGCGCCGACGGCCGCAAGATCGGCGACCTTCGCCCGCTCTACGCCGAAAGCAGCCCGCTGCCGCGCGTCCACGGCTCCGCCATCTTCGCCCGCGGCGAAACGCAGGCCCTCGCGATCTGCACGCTCGCTCCAGCCGATGAGAAGCAGTTCATGGACAACTACGCCGGTGGCGAAACCGAAAAGCGTTTCATCCTGCACTACAACTTCCCTCCGTTCTCCGTCGGTGAAACCGGACGCATGGGCGGCCTCAACCGCCGCGAGATCGGCCACGGCGCGCTCGCCGAGCGTTCGATCGAGCCGGTCATTCCGGCCGTCGAGGATTTCCCCTACGCCATCCGCGTTTCGTCGGAAGTCACCGAGTCCAACGGTTCCACCTCGATGGCCACCGTTTGCTCCGGCACCCTCTCGCTGCTCAGCGCCGGCGTGCCGCTCATCCGCCCCGTCGCCGGCATCTCCGTCGGCCTCGTCACCGAGTGGGACGGCGAAACGATGAGCAAGCACAAGTGCTTGTTAGACATCATCGGTTCCGAGGACTTCTACGGCGACATGGACTTCAAACTCTGCGGCACCAGCGAAGGCGTCACCGGCTATCAGCTCGACCTCAAGCTGCCCGGCCTGCCGCTCTCCATCCTGGAGGAAGCCATCAAGATCGCCAAGGACGCACGCGGCACGCTGCTCGACAAGATGGCCGAAGCCATCTCCGCTCCGGCCGAACTCAGCCCGCACGCCCCGCGCATCGTCAGCCTGAAGATCCCCGCCGACCGCATCGGCGAGCTCATCGGGCCCGGCGGCAAGAACATCAAGGGCATCCAGGCCGAGTCCGGAGCCGAGATCAACATCGAGGACGACGGCACCGTTCACATCTACGCCTCCAAGATGGAAGGCCTCGAGCGCGCCAAGTCGATGATCGAGCGCATGTTCCAGGAAATCGAAGTGGGCAAGGTTTACACCGGCAAGGTTGTCTCCATCACCGCGTTCGGCGCGTTCATGGAAGTGCTTCCCGGCAAGGACGGCCTCATCCACGTCTCCGAGCTGGCCGAAGGCCGCACCGAAAAGGTCGAGGACGTCGTCAAGAAGGGCGATGTCGTCACCGCCAAGTGCCTCGGAGTCGATGAGAAGGGCCGCGTGAAAATGTCACGCCGCGCCTGGCTCCGCGAACAAAAAGCCGCCGAAGCCGAGGGCGTGACCGAAACCGTCACCCAACTCGCCGACTAAGAAGAAGCGACCATCGAGCGCGGACTTTAGTCCACGATCTTACAATCACCAAACCGGCGTTCCCGCAAGGGAGCGCCGGTTTTTTTCGTGCGGGGATTACAGCAAACCCAGTGAAAACAGGCGTTATCCCATCCTGCGGCCGCTCCCGTTCGTGCCCTGTCCTTCGGAAAAAATCCGGAGCACGCCGCGAAAGAACCCGACACCCTGTTGGAAATCCTCCGCTTCTACCGCATGGAGTTCGGCACTTTTCCCGCCGGGCAGGAGAACCATGACATCATGAACGCGCTTGCCGGCAACAACCCCGCCAAGCTGCCGGTTTTCCCGCGCGATCATCCGCGCATCGATGCCGCCGGCAATCTTCTCGACGCCTGGGGAAGCCCGTTCATCTTCCACCCGGTGAGCAGCCAGCTTCTCGAGGTCCGCTCCAAAGGCCCCGATGGCGAAATTTTCACCAAAGACGACATCGTCGTCGGCAACCAACCCGGCCCATAACTCCATGTCATCACTCCGACGCCTCATCATCGCCACCCGCAACGCGCACAAGACCGCTGAAATCCGCGCCATGATTGGCGGACGTTTTCAAGTGCTCGATGTCACTTCGTTTCCCGAGTGCCCGGCGATCGAGGAAACCGGCAACACGTTTCTTGAAAACGCGCGCCTCAAGGCGTTGGGCATCAGCCGCGTGGTCGATGGCTGGGTGCTTTCCGACGACTCCGGTCTTGAGGTCGATGCACTTGGCGGCGCGCCGGGTGTCTGGTCGTCCAGCTATGGCGGCGAGGAGGGAAACCATGCGCGCAACAACGCCCGCTTGTTGGATGACATGAAAAACATCAGCGGGCGCCGCGCGCGTTTCCGCTGCACCATGGTGCTGGCCGCGGACGGTGTGGAACTCGCGCATTTCAGCGGCACCGTCGAAGGGCGGATCATCGGCGAACCGCGCGGCGCGCAGGGATTCGGGTATGACCCGCTGTTCATACCGGACGGTTATGAGTCCACCTTCGCCGAACTCGGCGACGACGTGAAAAACACCCTCAGCCACCGCTCGCGGGCTTTGGCCCAAGTCATGACCTGGCTCGATCAGCAGGCATGAAAATGATTTACATGTCTTAACAAACGGGTATTCTGACCGGCGTGAAAAACTTGGCTGTCATCCTGCTCGCATTGTTACCCTTGCTGGGTTCCGTGGTTTCCTGCTCGAACCAGGTGAAGGCCCGCAAGCCGGTAAGTTATCGCTTTGAACACGGCCGCACCGCGCTGCTGAAAGACGGCATGGCCTATGCGCCGCGCAACGCGCCAATCGAGGTGAAGCGCGCCATCGCCGCCGGCAACCGCCTGCAAGGAAAGCCCTACAAGTGGGGCGGCGGCCACGCAAACCATCATGACAGCGGCTATGATTGTTCCGGCACGGCTTCCTATGTTCTTCGCGAGGCCGGCTTGCTGAAAGGATCGATGCCATCGAGCGGCTATTTCCGCTACGGCAAAAAAGGCGAGGGCCGCTGGATCACCATTTATATCCGCAAGGGCCACGTTTTCCTCACCGTCGCCGGACTCCGCCTCGATACCGGCGGCCCGGGCGATCGCGAGGGTCCGCGTTGGAAACCTGAAACGCGCCAAAGCGTCGGCCACGTCATGCGCCATCCGCCGGGCCTGTGATGGCTGCGGACTTGATCGGGAATGGAAGTGTCTCAGTGTGAGGTGACTTTCCCCAGCAGTTCGAAAAACTGTTTCTTGCGAGTGCAGTGGATCTCCCGGTCCACCGGCGGGTTCTGATAGTCATTCCCGATGGAAACGATCATTTTGTTCCCCTGCTAGCAGTAGCCCTGCTGCTTGTCGCGCCAGGGACGGTCGTCCTAGTTGTGGACGAATGGATTACCGAGCTGAAACAAGCTTCCCTGATGGCTCGGTGAGATACATGGGTTCCGCTCCGCGATTCTCGAATGGCCCGGGCGTGGGGGTCGGATCGCGTTGTTTCCCGAAGAAGTCGGTGTCCACCTTGAGCGGAGTGCCGTCAGGGTTCACGTAGGGAAGGTTGGGAATGCGGGCATTTCCCAACATATCCGTGGTGACGGCACGGGTCACGGCGTTTTGAAACGCGGCGGGCGGGGGAAACGTGAAACGCACGCGTCCGGAAACGGTTTCCACCCTCGGCGCTTCGGTCGTATCCGCAACGACCAGCGAGTCCGTTTCGTTTTTGTAGGGCAGGGCGTTGTTGAGATAGACATTGCCTGCGGCATGGATGGGGAACTTGCGTGAGTCATAGACGGCAAGACCGTAGCTGGCTTCCATTCCCTTCCACTTGGGCTTGTCTGGCGGAGTCTTCGCTCCGACGAAGATGTTGTTGTAAAACCGGCTGTCGCCACCGGTGATGTTGGACAGGCCGGCCACCATGGTGGAATGGGTCGGATGCCAGGGCGTCGAGCGGTTCGCCACCGGGTTGCTGACGATGCTTCCGGTGAAGAGGTTGTGCGCGTAGGCGCCTCCCTGCGACCAATCCATGAGGCTTATGCGAGAGAGGAGGAGATTGTTGTCCACCAGGAACGGGCCGTGGTTCACTTCGAGGAAAATGTCCTCATCGAGGTTGTCGTGGAGGAGGTTTCCCGTGACCCGCGCGCCCTGCGCCATCCAGTCGAGCCAAAGGCCGCGCGAGGTGTGGTAGATGTGGTTGCGGCTGATCTCGGCATCAATGGCGGCGTGGATCTTGATGCCCGCCTGCTCCGCTCCGCCGAACAAGCGCCTGACATGGATGTCATGGACGATGTTGTCCGAGATGACGCTGAAGATCGCTCCGAGGCTGCCGACGATGCCGGCCTGCTCGCAATGGGAGACACGGTTGTTGCACACGATGTGGCGGCCGATGTTTTCCTTCGTCCACGCGATCGGATGGGCGTGTGCGCGTTCGATGGTTTTCACATAACCCTCGGCGGTGTCGGCGGAGCTGTTGTCGAACTCGTCGCCGTGCTTGCCGAGAGTGATGCCCGTGCAGGCGGAGTGGCTGACAGTGTTGTCCTCGATGATCCAGCCCTTGCTCCAATGCGTGCCGATGAGCCCGATCTGCTCGGCGGTCGGCGGTGCCCACGGCGTGGCGGCGTGACGCAGGGTGAAACCGCGCACGGTGATGAAGTTGCGGCCGGGTTGGTCCGGATAGAAAACGGTCCGGCGCACATTGACCTCCACGAGTTGCTCGTTCGGATCGACGCCTTTGAACTGCGCCCAGAGCGTGGTCATTTCACCTTCGACCTTGCCGAACCAAAGCGGTGTTTTGCCGACGGGTTTCATCACGTCGTCTTGTTTCGCGGCTTCGGTCAGCCACTCGCCGTTCAGATAGACGGCGCCGGTGTGATGCTTGCGTCCGCGCGGCTCGAACCAGTCGCCCTTGATCTCATCGGCGAAGGGATTGAAGCCGCCGAAGAACGAATTCGGCAGAGTCACTGTCCAGAGATCGTCCTGCACCTTGACCCAGCCTTTCACAACCTCGGAGCCTTTGATCTCCACATTCGCGCCCGGCGCGGCTTGGTAGACGATGCGCTGCGTTTCGGACGAGCCGCCGCGCGGCGGGTTCACCCGCTCGCGATAAAGACCTTCATGCACCGTGACGACATCGCCCGGCTGTGCCAGTTCCGCGGCGCGCTGGATGCTGCGCAGCGGTGATTCTTTCGTGCCGCTATTGTTGTCGCTGCCGGTCATGGCAACGTGAAACTCCGAGGCTGTGACGAGCTGCGGCATCAAGCCCAGCAGAGCGATTGCGATCTTCCTGTCCATGGCCTGCCTTCCGATACGCGGAGAATCCGGCCCGTCATTCACGGGCTGACGTTTTTGAAACGGCAGGTTATTGGTTTCCGGGTTGTGGTTTCGGCACATCCGGTAACTTCAACACCTGTCCCTGTGCCAACAGCCGCCCGCGCAGGACGGGATAGGGCAGGTCCTGCACGGCGACGGATTGTTTCGCCGCAAGTGCCGCCGCGACGCCCGCGCCCTGGCCGATGACCATCCAGGCGCCTTCGATGCGCAGGGACGAGATGCCGACATGCGTGCATGACAGCGCGACGGGCACTAACAAGTTGTTGCATTGGCCGGCCTTCGGCAGGATGGAGCGATACGGCACATGATAGGCGTAGCCGAGATTGGTGCCGGGAACGCGCACCGGGAAGATCGTGCCCTCGTTGATCACGCCAACGTCTTTCAACGCGACACGCTGGCAGTCATGCGAATCGATGGGGAAAGACGAAATCGCGATCGCGTCATCCTTTACCGGCGAGTCGATGATGTCCTTCTGGGAAATGACATACATGCCTTTCATGCGCCGCGACTCGCGCACATAGAGCGCGGGCGGGAAATGGCCGGTTGCCGCGAACTCATCCTTGCACAGGCCCAGGGCGGCATACATGTCGCGGAGTTTCTTCGGCACGACGGGATCGGTGCGGAGGAAATGGATGAACTCCAGCGTGTATTCTTTGTGCGTCTCCCAGATTTTCGCGCGGCCCGCTTCGTCGGCGCTGTGCCAGTCGTTGCAGGCGCCGACAAGGCCCAGCGAAATCTGGCCGTGGATTGAGTTGTTGCCGTCGAGTTTCCCACCGGGCAGCGGATAGAGATCGAAACCCGTTTTCGCACCGACCTTGAGAGCACGGCGCGCGAGTTCGAAGCGTGCGGGGTCGTAGTTCGCCGGTTTAGGCATGGGAACCTTGTTTTTCGGGTCTTTCGTCAGGCAGAGCCGGAAGCTGTAAGTCATGATGTTCTTGTCGCCCGCTTCGTCCGGACCCGCATCCTTCGTAGTGACCAAAGGCAGCGGCTTGCCCGCGTCATCAAGGCCGTTGATGTCCATCTTCGGCTTTGGATATTGTTTCCCCGCATAAGACTCGCCGAACTCGGCGCGGCCCTCGCGTCCAATCGTCCAATCCACTCCGGCGGCGGCCATGAGGTCGCCTTCGTAGGAGCCGTCCACGAAAACCTTAGAAGAATAGGTGCCGTCTTTGGTGACGAGCGTAGTGATGCGCGGACCATCCTTGGTGACGGATTCCAGATAGCGTCCGGTTTTAACCGTGACGCCAGCTTCCTTGAGCATGGCATGCGTCACGCGCATCGCCACGTGCGGCTCGAAAGTCCATTTGGCGGTGTTTTTGAGCTCCGGATCATAAGGTGCCGGGAGACCGCGTTCGGTATAGTCCTTTACGATGCGCCGGTGCCACTCGTCGAAGAGACCCATCAGGGTATAGCGATGCATTTGGTTCGAGTCGCAGTGGCTCAGGCCGCCGGTGCTCAGGCCGCCGATGTGATCGGTCGGCTCTAACAAGATGACCGACGCCCCTTCACGCGCGGCGGCGATGGCCGAGCAGAACCCGCCCGGCGTGGAGCCATAGACGATGACATCGGCGGAATCCTGCGCGTAGCCCGCGACGGTGCCGGCGGAAAGAGCGATGGCGATGAGAAAGCTGCGTGGGTTCATGTGGGTTGTTGGCTGCTGCAAGTCTGTGGAAACGGATACTGCTGGTAAATCCGAGTCTTTCCCATGGCTGCGTGGAGTTTTCTCGCGAAAGATGTTGTGCCGCTGAAGCAGCATGGGGCGGTATCGCAACAACCGCCTCCCCAGGGGAACGTCGAATAGCGAACATCCCGCCGCATGAATGTCATGGAAACCCGGACCACCTGCCTGTTTTCACCGGTTATCCGGATTTGAAGTGGTCGGGGCGGCCAGATTCGAACTGACGACTTCCTGCTCCCAAAAGAGACCGGATTTCCGTAACTCCCTGATAGTCAGATTAACATTTCGACCAATGTTCATCATGATCGGACAGTTCTTGTTTTTTAGGGTGGATTCGGTGACCTTCCGGCATGCTCCGGCCCGCTCGTTTCAAATACACACAAACTGAACGCGGCTGGCTGGTGAATGTCACGGCCAAACACTCAGCCAGCGGCAAACGGGAGCAGCGCTACTTCCCCGCCCAAAATGCCAGTCGTCGTCGCTGCCGTGGCTTGCGATGACGGAAAAATTCATGCAGCACAGATGGCAGTGCTGCGGATCCCATGAGATATCCGGAATTCCCAGGCAACGTGAAGAGCGTGGACACGCGGCCGTTATTCAAGGCCGGCAATTCATCACCCGGCGGTTATGCCACAGTTTATTGTCTGAATCGTTTTTGGAAATTGGCGTCTGCGAAAAAGCCGGAGATCATGTGATCCCGATTTTCCACATGGGATGGGTCAAGACTCCGGACAGTCCGCGGCGCTCGCGAAATGTGAAAGGCGCATGGAACTTCGGGACGTTTCCATGGTTGCATGATTAGGCGTTGTTTGTCGTGCTTCACCAAACCCAGCCATGAAACCCCTTCCGGCCATCCTGTGCGTGCTATTTCCGCTGGCGGTCGCTGCCGCGCCCAAGCCGCCCGAGCCTCCTCCCTTGGAAAAACCCAAGCCGCCACCCGCGCAGGTTTCCTCATCCGAGGGCATGCCGCCGCTGCCGTATCCGGTTGTTCCGCAGAAACGCCAGGAGCGCAAGAACCCGCCGCATCCGCCCGTCCTGCTGACCAAGATCCGCACGAACGATCCCGAAGACTGGGCGCGCACGCCGCACGATCTGAAAAAACTCCTCGAATGGATGAGCGGCGAGATGGGCGCGAGCTTCAGTTCGAACATCAAGACTTGGGCCGAAGTCTCCACCAATCCCCGCGAAAACCCGGTGCTCTACCGCTCCGGCTACAAGCCGTTCACGCTCACGCCCGAAGAAGCCTCCCGCCTTCGCGAGTATGTCCGCAACGGCGGCACCATCCTCTTCAACGCGCTCGTCGGCCATCCGGATTTCTATCAGTCCGCCGTCGCCGCCGCGCGGCAGATCCTGCCGGAAAATCCCGTCTATCGGCTCCGGCTCGATCACCCGGTGTTCCGTTCCTATCATGAAATCAAGCAAGTGACATACCGCCAGCGCGCCATTGATGACGGCGTCGTTTCGGATTCATTCCCGTGGATCGACGGCGTGGACATCGACAACCGCACGGCCATCATCATCTCGCGTTTCGACATCGCCATGGGCTGGGAGAAAAACCGCCACGACAGTTGGGGCTATGAGGATGCCGACGCCCGCCGGCTCGGCGCAAACCTCGTTTCCTACGTCACCGCCATGCAGGAAGCCGGCCGCAGCGCCGGTAAAAGCGTGGAACTCGCCGACGCCGCAGGCAGCAAGGCGGGCAGCCTGCGCATCGGCTGGATCGCCCACGTCGGCCCATGGAAAACCCGGCCCGCCGCGATGCCGATGCTGTTGCGCAAACTCAATGAAGCCACCGGCACGCCCGTTTCCTTCGAGTGGCGCGAGGTGGCTCTAACCGACGCGTCGATGTTTGAAACCCCGATGCTATACATTACCGGCACCACCGACTTCGCCCTCGGCGAAAACGAACGCGCCAATCTCCGCCAGTTTCTCCTCAAAGGCGGCGTGCTCTTCGCCGAAGCGGGCGACGGCCGCCCCACTTTCGACTCCGCCTTCCGCGCCGAAATGGCGAAAGTGCTGCCAGACCACCCGCTCACACCCGTGCCCGCGGACTCTCCGCTGTTCCGCGAACCCAACAATGTTTCATCCGTCAAAGTCCGCCCCGCCCTCGCCGCGCAGCTCGACAACTGCCGCAGCACCGCGCCCGAACTGTTCTCCGCGGAAATCAATGGCGCCACCGCCGTGATCTACTGCCCTCGTGATCTATCAGCCGGCTGGGAACAGGCACCCGCGCCCTACGCCATCGGCTACGAAGCCGCGGACTCCACCGCCCTCGGCGTCAATATCCTCTTTCACGCTCTCGTCCGGTAGATTCCCAATTCAAAATCCAAAATCCAAAATCGGGCATGCCCGGCTTCAGCGACTTTCTATCAGCCGAATCGATGCGGCGGCTCGACCACCTCGTTCTCGGTTCGCGCTGGACGGCGGAAGGCGGCCGGGCCGGCCGTCATTCCAGCGTGTTGAAAGGCGCGAGCGTCGAGTTTCGCGATCACCGCGACTACGTGCAGGGCGACAGTCTTCGGCATCTCGATTGGAAGGTTTTCGGTCGCAGCGAGCGCTACTACATCAAGCAGTTCCAAGAGGAAACCAGCCTGCGCGTGCATCTTGTCATCGATGCCTCGGCCTCGATGGACTTCAAACACTCCGGCCGCATCACCAAGTTCGGGTTCGCTCGCGAACTTGCCGCGGCGGCCGCCTATCTCGCACATCACCAACAGGATTCCGTCGGCCTTGTCATCTATGACGATCAAGTCCGCCGCTGGCTTCCGACCAAAGGCGGCTCGCGTCACATCCGGCATTTCCTCGAATCCCTCGCCGCCCATGAACCCGGCGGCCGCACCGATACGGGAAAAGCCCTCGAAGCCCTCGCCGAAGGCATGGCCCGCCGTGGACTCGTGCTGATGATGTCGGACTTGTTAGATTCGCCCGAGGCCGTCTTCCGCGCGCTCGCCCACTTCCGCCGCCGCGGCCATGACGTGGTGCTCGTGCAAGTGCTTGATCCCGCCGAGCTCGATCTCCCGTTCGACGGTGTCTCCGACTTCATCGACATGGAAACCGGCGAACGCCTCGAAGCCGATGCCGCCCTCGTCCGCCGTTCCTACCGAGAGGCCATCAATGCCGCCATCGAAGGTTTCCGCGCCCGCTGCGGTGCCCTGCGTGTCGAGTTCCGCATCGCCACCACCGACCGCACTCCATCCGATTTCCTCAACGAACTCCTGGCCGACCGCAAGCGCCTCGGCGCATGACTCATGGGTTTCCTCTCACCGCTTTTGTTAGCCAGCCTCGCCGCCATCGCGGTGCCGTTGTGGCTGCATCTCCGCAGGAGGCGGAGGCAGACTCCGGTGGAGTTTCCATCGTTGCGCTACCTGAAAATGGCGGCGGCGCGGATGAAGCGTCAGGCGAAGGTGGAGGATCTGTGGCTGCTGTTGTTGAGGCTGTTGCTGGTGGCGCTTTTGGCGGCGGCCTTCGCACGACCGGTCGTGCGCTCCAGTGGAGGTTGGCTGGGCGCGGGGCGATCGGTGGAATCCGTGATCGTGATCGACGCCACCGCAAGCATGGGCTGGCGCGGGGAAACCGGCAGCCGTCTCGATGCCGCAAAGCGCCTGGCACGCGAGTGGATCGACGGGCTCGACCGGTCCGATGAGATCGCGTTGTGGGTTCTAACGGACAAACTTGAGCAACCAGTGCCGGTTCCCATTTCGGACCGCACGCACTTGTTCGATCAACTCGACGCGTTGAAGCCTTCCGAAGGCTCGGCGAGCCTGGTTCCGGTTTTCACCGCCGCGCGTGAATGGGCGGAGACCCGCAGTGCCGGGCGGAAGGAGTTGGTGGTCATCACCGACAACCAACCCGCCGCATGGGATTGGCAAGCGGAGGGATTTTTCCGCAACTCCTGGAAACGCGGTGGAGCCAGTCTGGTGGTTCTTTCTCCGGATTCTCAACAGCCTTCGAACATCAGCGTGGCCGCTGTGGACTGGGAAGGGAAAGCGGTGCGCGAAGGGACCTTGCTGCAAGGTATTGTGAAACTCGTGAACCACGGCGACTCCGCAGTGAGCGATCTGCTGGAAGTCCGCTGCGGCGATGAGGTGTCACTACGCAAACCGGTGGAACTCTCCGCCAATGGATCGATGGATGTGCCGATCTCTTTGGCGGTTCCCGCGCTGGACGGACCGGTTTTCAGCGGTGAAATCGTGCTGGCAGGCGACGCCCTTGCCTGTGACGACCGCTGGTATTTCTCCATTCCCTCGCGTCGGCCGATGAACTCGCTGGTCATAGAGCGTGGCGGCGGTCTGGGCGGTGGCATGCGCCCGTCGTTCTTTCTAACAAAAGCGCTGGCGGCGGGCGGAGCGGGCAAGGCCGACTCCATCGAAGCCTCTGCGTGGAGCAAACAATCCACCGACGGCATCGACTCTCTGTGGTTCACCGGCGGAGCCGTCACCGACGAGGCCGCGTGGCGGAAAGCCGTGGCATTCGCGGAAGCGGGCGGCACCGTCGTTGTCACAGGGGATTCACAACCCGACCCATTGCCAAAGGACTGGCCGGTGACCGCGGGCGGGGAAGCCAACCTGCCCGCCGGGCGGATGGCGACGCGTTTGTTGTCACCCTCGCATCCCTTGTTTGAAGGAGTCTGGAACGAGCAGGCTCCCTTCCCGCCGCTGCCGCAGAAGATCGCACGGAACTGCGAGCCCGCCGCTGGCACGAAACTGTTAGCCACGCTTGCCGGTGGGTTTCCCCTGTTGGTCGAACAACCGCGGGGCAAAGGCCGCATCCTGTGGCTCAATGCGAGCGCGGACCGTTCATGGGGCGATCTTCCGCTTTCACCGGCCTTCGTGGTGCTCGTCCAACAAATGGCACGCGCCAGGGAACTCGCGATGCAAACCGCCACCTCGGCATGGGTCGGCGAGGCATGGCCGGATCTAACAAATTTTGCCGGTGATGCCGCATGGTCGATTCCTGAAGAGGCGACACGGGCTTTGCGCGGCGGAGTGTTTGATGCGGTATCCAAAGATGGAGCGATACAATGGCGCTGCGCCGTGAATGTGCGGCGGGCCGAGTCGGATCTGCGCGCGATGGATGCGGCGAAACTGCAAGCCATGCTGCCCGGTCGCGTGGTAGCCGGGACCCAGGGCATCCGGGAATGGCGCAGGGACATCCTCCGCGAAGTCCCGCTTTGGCCGTGGCTGCTGGCGGCGGCAGCGCTCGTGTTTCTAGCAGAAGGGTGGGCGAGTTCATGGTTCGCGAAACGCCGGGAAATATCTTCCGGTGGAGAAACGCCGAAGTGGTTCGGAAGGAGGGCCGGCGCATGACCACGAATATCATCTTCTGGCTCCTCGCCGCCGCGGTGATCGGTTTCACCGGCTGGACGTTCCGTGGTTTCCGGCGTGATCCGGATCGCCAGCGCGCGGCATGGCTTGCCGGTTTGCGTGGCGGCGCGACATGTCTATTGGCGCTGGTTTTGCTCCAACCGCAGTTCCGTAGGAAGGAAACGGTTGTCGAGAAACCATTGGTCGGCGTGCTCGTCGATGCCTCGCAAAGCATGAACGATGGCGGCCGCGCCAAGGCTGCGCTCGATTGGCTCGACTCGGACACATTCCGCAAGGCACGCGAAACCTGCGATCTCCGTTACTTTTCCATGGATCGCGATCTAACGGAAACCGTGCCCGGCGAGATCACCTTTCAAGGCACCGAATCCCGCATCGGTGCCGCGCTGGACGAGTGGACGCGCCGCTGGGGGCGCGAAGGTGCGGCAGGCATGGTTCTGATTTCCGATGGCCTCGATACGGGCGGCGGGGCACCCGTGAGTTTGGATCTGCCATGCTGGGTGATGGAGGTGGAGCCGCCCGGAGCGGCCGCCGCGGCGAGGATTGCGGTGTGGCAGGTCGAGCCGCAGCGCCGTCCGGTCGCTGGCGCGGAAACCAGCTTGCGCGTCGTGCTCCAAGGCTGGGGCGTGGATGGAAAAGACATCCCGGTCGAACTATGGAGCGAGGGCCGCAAGGTGGGGGAAAAGCGGATTCGTTTCACCCGCCGCGGCGATGTGGTGGAGGCGATGCTTCCGCTGAAACCGGAAAAACCCGGCTCCTATCCGTATGAAATCCGGATCGCTGATCCGGCGGCCGATGCTTCCGCGAAGTCCCAACCATTCGTGATCGCCGTGCGCCAGGAAGGAAGAAGTGTCCTGCTGCTTTCCAACACGATCGGCTTCGAGGGCAAGTTCCTGCGCCGCGCTCTAACAACCGACCGCAACCTGCGACTCGACAGCTATGCACGCTGGCCGGACGGCCGCTGGGCCAGCTTCGCCGATGGCGGAGGGAAGGCGGGCGACACGCTCGATCTCAGCGCCGCCGCTCTTTCCTCCCGAGCCGCCGTGGTGCTGGCGGATGTGAGTCCGGACGCGCTCAATCCAGCCCAATGGCAGGCTCTCACCGACTATGCAGCCAAAGGCGGTGGACTCGTGGTGCTGGGCGGACTGAATCTGTTAGCATCGCCACAGGCGGCTTCAACAATCGGCCGCATCCTTCCGGTGCCAACGCCCGCGCCGCATCGCGACGGACGTTTCGGCGTGAAGCTCACCGATGCGGGACTGCGTCATCCGGTTTTCGGCCCCTTGTTTGAGGCGGTGAAGGATTTCCCGGCGCTGCAAGGCGCGAACTTCGCCAGCGGCGTGGCGGGCAACGCCCAGGTTCTCATGGAGTCAATCGCTGACGGGCAATCGCGCCCCTTGGTGGTCGTCAAACAACAGGGCGGCGGCCGCGTCGCCGTGATACTCAGCGATACACTCTGGCGCTGGCGCGTCGCCGCTCCCGGATGGACGGGCCGGCTTTCCGCCTACGATACGTTCTGGACGCAGATGCTGGATTGGCTCGCGCCCGATCAGGAAGGCCTGCAAAGCGGCGGGCGCATCGAACTCACCGCCGACCGCCCGTTCTATCGGCAGGGCGACAAGGTGACCGTGCAGGCCGAATGGATTGGAAAAGGCGCGGCTCCGTTCGAGTCGATGACAGCCAGCGTGAAAAATCCGGACGGAAAAACGACGTCTGTTAGAATGCAACCCTCCGTCTGGCAGAATCCGGACGGCCGCCGCGTGACCGGCTTCCGCGGAGAAACCGATGCCGGAACCACCGGCATTTACGAAGTGGCGGCACACGCCGCATGGACCGGCGGCGAGGTGGAATCCACCATGCGCTTCGCCGTGGCCTCCTCGCCCGAGGAACGACGAGGCGAAGCACCCGACGCCGCATATCTTCAAAGCATCGCAAAACAAAGCAACGGCGGCTACTTCCCCCGGGGCGAAGGCGACAAATGGCTGGATGCACTTCCCAAACCCGGGCGCAAGACCGAACGCGAAGTCGTCACCGATGTTTGGAACCATCCCGTCATTGTCATCCTCTTGCTCGGCTTCTTGTGCGCCGAGTGGTGGTTCCGTCGACGCAAGGGGTTCGCTTGATTTGTCATGAACCCAACGCCACTATGAAATCCATGAATGTGTTTTTAACCATCGCCATGCTGGTTATCACGAGTGTTCTCGCGATGGGAGAAAAGATGAACCTCCTTCCAAACGGCAACTTCGAGGGCAAGGAACCGCTGAAAGGCTGGCTCACGGATTTCCCTGACGAGGCCTTCTACAAAGGCAACTCTCCCTATGTGAAAATGACCGAGGTGGGCGGCCGCCGGGCAGTGATGCTCGATCTGCCCGCGGGTATTGCGGGGAATCAAGGAGGCAAGATCGAGAGCGTGCCGGTGCCGGTGGTGCCCGGAGCGACGTATCGCGTGGAGGTGGATTGCATGACTTGGGATTTTTCCGCGAAGATCCACGCGGAGGCTTGGAGCACCGACCCGAATCCGGGGCAGAAACGCACGATTTTCCGTCGGGCTCCGGCGGATGGCAGGCCTGCGTTGATCATGTGTTACCGGGCGCAGGTGCCATCGCCGCCGGGCGGATCGAAAACGTGGACGACGGCGGCGCGCGATTTCAAGGTGCCGGAAAAAGTCGTGGTCGCGGGCAAGGATCAGAAGCCGGAATTCATCTCCGTGAAGGTGGTCAACTACGCGGCGACGATGGAGGCCGGGAAATCCTATTTCACAAACTTCCGTCTCTATCTCGTCGAACCGAAAGCCGGGGAACAAAAGAACATTTCCAAACCGTAACCGAAACCGGTGGTCCACAAACCCACAAGCACCGAAGGCAATTCGCCTGGCAAGATTCTCAGGCGTGCGGGCCGTGCGTTGAAGATCGGCCGCGGGCTGACCTCGCTGGCGATCGGTCTCGTCGCGGCGGGAGTGGTGCTGGGCGCGTGGCTGGCGGTCGATGCGCGGGTGCGTTTCGGCGCGGTGGGACGGTGGATGGGTTTTGTTGCATTCGCGCTGCCGTTGTTGGCGGCGATGGTCAATGCGTTGCGGACTTGGATGAGGCGCATGGATGAGGCGGCGCTGGCCCGCAGACTCGAAACGGCGACCGGACGCACGGACAACGCCCTCGTGAATGCGGTGCAACTGGACCGCGTTTTGGATGGCGAATCCCAATGGCGCGGAGTTTTGTTAGATGAGCTGGCGGGATTGTGGCAGGGGATTTCCTGGAAGCGGATTTACGATTGGCGGTTGCTCCGGAGGTGGGCGGCCGGCGTGGCGGCGATGGTGTTGTTCGGACTGATTCTGTTTCTCGTGAAGCCCGCCGAGTTCCGCCAGCGGGTGGGCCGGGTTCTGCTGCCGGCGAGCGAGATCGCGCCGATCACAAAGACTCGTATCGTGGATGTTTCACCGGGCGATCAAGTGGTCTCGCGTGGCACGATGCTGACGATGAAGGTGACTCTCGATGGAGAAGCGC
>Ga0315904_10002323_pt1 | contig 29536 bp, 28 predicted proteins | sample LakEriMetagenome_6_FD_203529 | JGI IMG/M metagenome (GOLD analysis project Ga0315904, IMG submission 203529) | Freshwater fungal communities from buoy surface, Lake Erie, Ohio, United States - Buoy 12 MA120 | ecosystem: Environmental > Aquatic > Freshwater > Lake | place: USA: Lake Erie, Ohio...
CTTTAAAAGTCGGCTTGCCATTCCTTCGGTGATGTCAAAACAGTTTGAGCCAGATGAGTCGGTGAATTGGTTAGCAGCAGGAACGCCAGGAGGGCAACGCAATTTTCCAGCAGCGTCTTGCCAAAGGCCAAGGGCAGAAGCCGCTCTTGTTGCTATCTCTCCGCCAGGTACCAACTGACCAATCGTTCGTCCGAGAGACTTCGTATCAAACTCGCCAGTCCGTGGATTGCGCACAACATCTGAGTATGTGACGCTGACTCCGTTTTTCTTTTTCTCACTGGCCTGAAACATTCGGGCATTTGTTTGGTTTGGCTTTAGTTCCTTAATGGGGTCTATCCAACCAAAGTTTGGGTACTCGTCACTTCCAGTCCGTCCCCACTGGGCAATCCAGGGAATAAAAATCTGCCCTGTTTTCTTTTTTGCATTAGGGTCAAAAACAGCAAGACCAAATCTTTTGTTTGGCCCTTTGCCCTTCTTGCGCTTTTCTTTGTTGTCGGCTGATGGCGGCTTCTTGCCAGTATTTTTGCCTAGTGCTTTAACTGAAAGTTCGGCGTCAAAGGATTTTGAAACAATCTCTTTTTTGGATGCAAGGAATTCAAGAGCGCGTTCGTCTGCTGATTTTGGCGGTGCAAACTTCTTGCTTACAAGCATGCGTGTAAGGCGAAGTGATTTACCCGTCATGACGGGCTCCAATTTCTAGAATCTGTTTTTGATTCTTTTTAGAGGTTGTTATCTTCTTCGGCATTGAGCAATTCAAACTCAAGCAGTGATGCCATGAAACTGTTGTCAGCGACTTCAATGCTGTCGTCATCCTTCTTGCTCATTTCTGCGCCACCAGCAACCCAGTTCGCTGGAATCATGCTTTCAGCACCGAGTTCTTTTGCACGCTTCATGATGTGACGCTTTGCAGCATCCTTGTCCTTCGCGCGACCGTATGCGGAAATGGCATTTTGCAAATCGCTCTTGCTTGCGATTGGGTACGAACCATCTGGCAGTGCATTCCCCTCTTTTGCCATTGCAGTGCGCTGGTCTTCTGTGAATGCACGCTTGAGAGCAATCTCTGCTGCTTCTGCCTCAATGTCTTCTGCTTCTTCTGGCTCGTACTTGTCGTATCCAAGTACTTCACCGTCAAGAGCAACGAACACATCGTAAGACTTGCCATCAATGCCGTCAATTTCAACAGCGTATGCGTCGTAGCCTTCAAACACATCTGGCTCTACAGCAACTACGCTTCCCTCAATTGACTTGACCGCAATTTCTGCTGCTTCGTTGAAGTCAATGAGCATCATTTCATCAAGAAGTGACTTTTGCTCAAATGCGTCTTGGTCAAGTTTGTGCCAACCAAGAACTTCGCCGTTTGTTCCATCAACGAAAACTTCTACTGCACGACCGTCTTTTGCTTGAACATCAACGACAAACATGTCTGCTTCTGCCGAGTAGCCAGAATCAAGAACTTTTCCTTCAAACATGTCTTCTGCAAGACCTTCAACATGAAGCAGTCCTGGCATTCCCTTTTCGGAAACACAGCCACCTGGGCAGTCGTCGCACACGCCAGTTCCGCCTGGGTAAACCTTGCGGTCAACGGCGCAGAGGTATCCAGTGCGACCAACATCTGCGGACTTCATTCCCATTGAGGCAAGACGACGAGTGCGCATTTCTTCCATGTCGTTTGACGCTGGCATTTCCTCTTCGTCTTCTTCTTCCTCTTCTTCGTCTTCGTCCATCATCGCCATAGCAGGCTTCTTCTTTGGCGCTGGAGCAGGCATTTCCTCATCTGAAGAAATGTCCTCAGTCATTTCCTCTTCTGGCATTTCTTCTTCGTCTTCTTCCATCATTGCCTTCATTTGAACAGGCATTGCTCCGCACTTACCGCAAACTTTTGCGCCAGGGGTAAAACCGCATTCATCGGCACCAAGAGATTTAGCGCACTTGAGCACCGAACCGTCAGCATCAATCTTTACTACTGCTTTATCGCCGTACTCGCCCATTTTACTAACTCCTTAGAAGTGTTGCCGCAGAAAGAAACGAAGTCGCTGACGCGACAACATCACTAACCTCGTTATATGAAAATTTCTATTTGACAAATTATACTTCACCGCGTGTTATATGGCGGAACTATCGCTTTAATCGCGATTTCTTGTCAAACTAGTTTCTTTTCGGTTTTTCTGCTGATGGAGTTGCTTTTTCTATAAATGTAGACATTGACGACTGTGCAATCTTCTCCAGAAGTTCAGCGAAAATATCTCCTCGCGAACCGCCTTTTTCAATCTGTCGGTCAAGAACAGTCATTACAGCATCAAGGATTGAGTCCGCTTCGCTTTGAGTGACATTCAAGGTTCCAACATTGGTTCTGCGGGAGCCAGTTTTTCCAGACTCTTGACGCTTGAGAAGCGTGGACAGCCTAGTAAGAGCGTCAGATGTTGCCTTGTCTTTTGCTTCTCGTATTTCCTTTGGAAGCGAGTCTTCAATTTTCTTCCACCATGTGGCTTCAGCGATAATTTCCGTGCGTGGTTCAACTTTGCCCCTGTCGGAACGCAGTCCGCCTGGTGTCCTGTTCTGACGAACCATACCAGCACCAGAAGTCTTACGGCGTGAACGGGCATCCTGATATGAGCGAGCAAACTTGAGCGAGTTTTCAAACCTATTTGGTATGTCTGTTTCATCAAAACCACGAACGCGAGCAGATACCGCCCGCTCGGAGAGGTCTAGTTCTCCTTCGTCGCCCCTATCGGCCGACGATGCACGGCGTGCCAGCATCTTGTCCAAGGCCTCGTTGACGGTCGTGAAATAACTCCTAAACTTTCCAGCAGCGCTAGAAATCTTGTCTGGCTTTACTTCTTGACCCTCTTCCTCCGCCTTTGGCTTCTTTGGCTTTGGACCGTATGAAGTGTTCAGTTCTTTGAGGAGTTTTGCAATGGCGTCTTGCGCGTCATTTATGGCTTCTTTAGTTGCTCCATCACCAAGGGCATTGTCAATCTCGGAGAGGGTTCCGTCCACCAGTTCGGCGACATCGTTCTTTCCAGTCTCGTTAAGTTTGGCGTTAGTAGCGCGAAGGCGTTCGGTCAATTTGCCAATTACTCCAGCCTCGTAGGCATCAACTTCTTCTTTTTCGTCATCGGTCAGAGAAGCGTAATTTTTGCGCAATAGAGCCTGGTCTATGGTGAGGTCGTCATCACTTTGCGGTGATGCCTTTGGCTCTGGCTTTGCTTTTGGCTTCGCTTCTGGCTTTGGTTTTGGTGCTTCTTCTGGAGCAGATGCTGCGCGTCCAGCCGCACGCTGACGAGCCTGAGTCCTTCGGTCACGCCTGTCCATTTCTTCGTACACCTGTGCAAGAAGTCTGTCTCTGTCTCGTGTGGCCAAATTGGCGGTAGACGAGGATGTGGCAAGCCAATTTTCTTTATCTTCAAGGGACATTAAATCCCAACCTTCTGGCTTCACTTTCTCAAACGAGTACCCAGCGAAGTTCTGCTGTCCCTCTTTCTTTGGAGCCGCAGCACCAGTCGGCCTACCAGCGCGACTACGGGCATTATTCTGTCCAAACGCACCAGTGGTTTTCATTTCGTTCAATGCGTCTTCAAGGAATTTGTCAACAGCCTCGCCGTTTGACTTTCGCTTGCTTATTTCTTCAAGCGCTGAATCAAGCATGCTTGGTGAAATGTTTGGGTCGCCAATGTATTTGCGACGCTCAATCTCGTCAAGAAGGTTCTTCAATGGTCCTTCTGATTCGCTTCCAGAAAGTTTTTTAATTCCATCAAGCATTTTTGTTGCTTGCGTGCGAGTGAGGCGAACATTTAACTTCGGTTCAGCCGTTGGAACGGTATTTGCCCTTCTGGATTGAAGTCCAGTTGTCATCGCTGGCTTTGCTGGGGCTGGCATTTCACGCCAAGTTCCATCAAAAATCATGCCGTCGCCATCAACATCGCGACGCTTTTTCGGGTCCAGGACTCCGTCTATCTGGGTGAGAGCGCGCGTTGCGCGCCTACCTTTTTTTGGACCACCAGGCCCTATTCTGCGCCCGATACGCCCAAACAAAGACTTTGTTGCAGTCTCAATTGCCTGGTATGCGTCAAGGTCAATGTCCGATGTGATTAAGATTCCGTTTTCCGTGACAAGCGTTTCAACTTGGTGGTATTCAAAAACTGGGTCAAGGAGTTGCTTTGCTTCAAAAGCGTGCTCTGGGGCGCATTCAATTAGAAGTTCAGACTTTTCAGTTGTCTCAACACCAATGATTTCCTGAAGGGTCCGCACTACTGAATTAAGTTTTTCAATTGCATCCGACTTAATTGACATCTTTTCATCGCTATCAATCTTTTCAAGCAACATATCAATTTCTTCTTCAAGTGATTTCTCGGTGCCCTTTGGTCGTACTGCCCCAAAGACCAAACTTGCATCTCCTGTTGGAGGTGGTGACGCATACTGCATCGCTGGGGACGGGATATTTGGCTTTCCGCTGATTCCAGGAATTGCAGTTGGGCCAGAAAGATTTGGCTTTGGTCCAACGCTTGGAATTACGGAAACTGGCTTCTGACCCATTGGCTCTGGCTTGCCGAACATGAACTGCTCGCCGTCAAAGTAGTAACTGAGTCTAAATAATCCACGACCTGGCTTCATGAAAACAACAGATGATTCAGTTGCTTTAAGAACATGAATTGGTCCACCAGTTCGGCTCACCAGTTCTTGCTGAAGTCCTGCACGACGGTCATCTGATAGAGGTTGCGCAATACCCATTGCGAATGGGTCGCGAGGCTCTTGTGGACCTTCGTCTTCTGGTCGTGCAATAACAATCGTGCTAGGCATTCCCATGCCGCCCATCATGTGCATCTTCTCTTCGTCGCTCTTAACGGAGATTGTTCCAGTCAACTGGTTTGCACCGTGAAGAACTGGCGAAACCTCGTAAAGTTCAACCTCTCTTAGGAGGTTTGCTTGGCGCGTGTTGTCAAAAATTGCATCAAGCGTTTTGTATCCAATTGACCACTCTTGTTCAACTCCGAAAAAAGCAACATTGGCAAATGCCTCTCGTCCTTTTTCTGAGTTGAGATTGAATTGTACTTTTGCGAACAAGCCACCAATTCCAGCCATCTTCATTTTTGCTGGAAGGCGCGGGTCGCTAGGTGGAACTTCGTAAATTTCTAGAACCTTACCGATTGGGTCATTCCAGTTGTGGCCCCAGACAACACGAGGCTTGCGACGCATAAGGCTCTTTGAAAATGCTCCTGAAAGAACAATGTCACCAACGGAGTCTTTATTGCCAATTCCAGCGACGAAACATTCAACAATGCCTTCTGCTTGGTCAATGTTCACCTGACCAGAGTTTGCTTTGAATTGAATTTCGTTGTACATGATGCCGTCCTTGCGTACTAACGATAATAAACGACAGATGCCACCAATTGCAGCAAGTATTTCTTATAGTTTCAGTAAACTATATTAATTACTGAAATTAACTTGCAAATCCCCATGCGCGTCGTGCTTCTGCACTTGAAAGTTCGTATTTCGTTTTAGCCAATAGGTTTGTGAAAATACCTACGCACGAAGCCCTAAACACTGTGCTTCTGTTGTCTTCGTTGGGAACTGGAAGTGCCGCCATGTACGCAGATACGAGTTGTTCGTGAGTATCAGCGTTGACTTTTTTGAATCTAGATATGTGTGAATCAATCTGGGAAATGACATCAACCTTGTTGAGTGATTTCTTTGATGTCTCTTGAGAGTCTTGGATGATTGTTGCAATTACTGGACGAATATCTTCTTCCATCTGCTTATCCCATGTCTCAACAGAGAAGATTGCCTCAATATCCAGAGTTCCAGCGGCAAGAGCCTTCTTTGACTTCATGCCGTTAACTTTTTCCATTGTCACTCGCTGCTGGCGCTCAATCACTCGCTCAAAACTGCGGCCAAGGATTTCTTTCCAGCGCTCAAGTTCAAGATTTTCCTGTTTTGTCTCAATTCCACCAAACGGTTCAGCCGATGCGACCGCGCCTGGTGGCGGAGCCATTCCTGTCTCTGGAGCCGCTCCCGCTGGGGCGCCTTGTGCTGCTGCGAGAGAACCAGCCATGGTATTAGGGTCAAGAGGGCTTGCCATGCTTCCATCTGGTGCAACTTCAATTCCTGGAGCGCCTGGTGCCCCTGGTGGCATTCCTGGCATTTCTGGTGGCATCCCTGGAGCGCCTGGTGGCATTCCTGGCATTCCTGGCATTGCACCTTGTGCGGCTTGTTCCATCTCTTTTTCGGTGTTGGCAATTGGCGTAAGGTTGGGATTCATCAACAGAGAATCAGCCAAGTCACTCTTAACGGTCTTGCGACCAGTTGAGCCGCGATACTCATTCGCGCTCAATAGACCAGCATTGAATTCGTCAAGGTGATAGCGCGAGCGTTCTTGTTTGTAAAGAATCAAAATTGGAACATTTGATGTATCAAAGTCAACATAGTTCACTTCATCTAATTCGTCCAAAGCACGACCGAGCAGGTCAAGGTGCGGGAGCATGGTCTCGTTCCAGAAAACACGATGTTCTTCTGCTGCGTTGCTGAAGGTTCTGCCAGAAGCATTTCCAATTACTGACTCTGGGACACCAAACGCTGCAAGAATTTCTTCTTTTTGAATTTGTCGCATTTGAACATAAGCGGCATCTCGTGGGTTGGCTGATGTATCAACATAGTCAACACCATCGTCTGCGGAAATAACAGTCGTTGAGCCAACTCTCGTCAAGTTGCCTCTGAATCTATTGCGCAATTCATCTTTATCGTCGTCGTCAATTTCGCCCTTAACGACAAGGATTCCGCCAGGACGACCATCATTCAAGAGGTAGTTCCTGTTATAAACTTTCGCCAAGTTCTCAATCTCAATCGCTACGCCAGCAGATTCCATTGGTGTTAGCGACAGGTATGGGTCAAGCGGGTGCGGACGACGAACCCAACATACATCTTCTGGCTTGAGGATTATCTTGTCGCCTTGAGGCATCGCTACTTCGTAACCAGAAACGAATCTGCGTGGGCATGGAATCGGTGATGTGTGTTGCGGTGGAAGCAGGTTGAGTCCAATGATTCGTCCATCGCGTCCTCTTACCTTTTCAATAAATGCACCGCGCGTGCTGAGCATCAATTGTGAAGAGAGTCTGTATCGGAAAATAAATGAGTTTTCACCGATGTTTGACTTTGTATTCAAGATTTCAAGGAGTGGAGAGCGAAGCGCACGGCGACCTGTAAGGATTTCACCGTCCCTAGAGTTGTCTTTTCGCAAGATGATTGGAAGTCGCGCCTGGTTTCCAGCAATAGCGTCAATACACCTTGAAACCCAAGTGACCTTCTGCATACCTTCGCGGTATGCACGCTCAATGTCCCACATGTCGTGGTAAGCATTGCCAGCAAGGCCAGGGTTCATTGCTATGGGTGCGCCAGGACCTAGAGCCTTGCCACTGGGCGCGGACGCGCCCTTATTAGATGTTGATGAGTTCCACGCCATAATTCTTACTCAGCGCCCAATATGTATCCGAATATGCCGCATGTCAAACCTGCTACCAGGAATCCGATTGGTGGTGCTATGAGAAATCCTCCAATCGCTGTAAATAGTATAAATGATGCCATCAGTAAATTCGCGAAGGTTGGTCTAGTGAACTTTGAACCAATTGCCTTGAATATTTTTTTCATCGTGTACAACCTAGCGCACAATTGTGACATACGATAGAACTTGTTGGAGACGAATGTGACTAATTGGGCGAAAGTTTTAGAGTATTTGCAGCCGAAGGAGCCCCTCTATGTACCAGAGGCTCCGTCAATAAATCAACGAGTTTTTCTAAGAACTTACTCACTTGAGGCACTGTTTGGTGGTGCCGCTGGTGGTGGAAAGTCATCTGCTCTTCTCATGTCTGCACTCCAGTATGTAGATGTTCCTAATTATTCTGCGATTCTCTTCCGTCGCACATTCGCTGACTTATCGCTCCCTGGAGCGCTCATGGACCGCTTTAAGACATGGGTGAGTCCACACGACGACATCCACTGGAATAACAACAGTTTCGTCGCGACCTTCCCTTCTGGAGCCAGAATTTCGTTTGGTTATCTGAATAACACTGGCGACTATCTCCGTTACAAGGGCTCCGAGTTCCAATTCATCGGAATGGATGAGGTTACGGAAATACGAGAAAACGACTACAGGTACATGTTCTCCCGTCTCCGCCGCCCGAACAGTGGCCCATTATCCGAGGTTCCACTGCGAATGAGGTGCGCATCTAACCCTGCCCCAAACTGGGTGCGTCAAAGATTTATTGTTGAGGGACAAGAAAAAGGGCGAATCTTTGTTCCGTCGCGACTGACCGACAACCCTGGAATTGACGCTATTTCATACCGTCAGGCTCTATCAGCCCTTGACCCTGTTGAACGACGCCGTCTTGAAGAGGGTGACTGGTGGTCAACGACCCTCGGAAGCATGTTTGAGCGAACATCAATAGTTATTATTGATAATGAAGAAATACCGCCAATCACATCTTCGGCAAGAGTCGTGAGATTCTGGGACCTTGCAGCAACAGAGCCAAATGCCGCCACGCCAGACCCAGACTGGACGGTCGGAACATTGATGATGTTTGACCAAGGAATTGCATACATCCTTGATGTCAAGAAAGCCCGTGTCAAAAACGAAAAGGTTGAGCAGTTCATTGCTCAGACCGCCTATGAGGATGGGAAATTAGTGCCAATCCGAATGGAGCAGGAGCCAGGCTCATCTGGCAAAGCCCTCATGGACCAGTACGCCAGATATGTGGTTCCAGGCTACGACTTCGGTGCGGTTCGCTCCACAGGCGACAAGGTGACTAGGGCTAGACCTTTTGCAGCAGCCGTTGCTAACGGAAATGTCAGGGTTGTGCGTGGAGCATGGCTAAGCGACTGGATGGACGAATTGTCCTCATTCCCAGAATCCACCAACCACGACGACCAAGTTGACTCCGCCGTGGGAGCATTTACACATTTGACAGGATTGGGGTTGCCGCAGAGGAAAAGAGTCAGTATCGTCGTCTAGGTAATTATTACTAATACCTTAAGCGAGGACATATATGACTATCAAATCACTGGAGGATTTTGCTTCGGCATTATCCAACTTGAACAAAGAACTCACTGAGTACATTGACTCAAACCCAGACATTGACGAAGCGGCAGAGGGTCTTGCAAAATTGAACTTTGCAAAGCGTGAACTTTCTGTTATCTACGATTCGTTTGCGCACGGTGTTGGAAACCTCATGGGTTCTAGCGGAATGATTGAGACCGCAAGCGGAATCACAATTGAAAAGAAGACAGCCGCTGACAGAAAGAAGTGGCGTCACCCTGAACTCGCGACTCGCGTTGCTGAGCGACTTTCGGAAATGTCGGTTGACATGGATACTGGTGAAGTTGTCATGAGCGCACAGGACATGGTCGTCAAGTTGCTTGACTATGCAGCAGTTTCTTATTGGCGAGTTGGGAAACTCGGCGAAATTGGAGTTAACCCTGACTCGTACTGCGAACAGGGCGATTACAAAACCAGCATCATCATTAGAGAGGCAAAGTAATGAACGACATTTACCCACAACTCACAGAACCATTCCCACGGGAAATGGAAAAGATTCTCAACAAGGGTGGAACCGCTCTCACATACATTCCAGTCAGCGAAGTGATTACTCGTTTAAACAAAGTGCTTGGCGTGGACAAATGGTCATTCAAGATTGTTCGTTGTGAACGCGACGCATCAGACCCAGATTTCGTTGTTGCTCATGTTCGCCTTGAGTGGATTCCGACGGTGGGAGAAGACTTCAACATCGTTACTCGCGATGGATTTGGTGGACAGAAAATCAAGCGCACCAAGCAAGGCCAAATTGTTGACCTTGGCGATGAATTCAAGGGCGCAATATCTGACGCTCTCAAGAAAGCAGCACAAACGCTCGGCGTTGGTCTTTACCTTGCTCGTAGTGAAGATGCAATTGAGATTGAGCAAGTAATTGACGCATCAAATGTTCCGCTCTCAGAACACGAGCAACGATGGGAAGACTTCAAGGATGCTTCCAAGAAGTTGACGAAAGATGAGCGTGACAGGCTTGGCGAATACTGGAAGCAGGAGTATGGCGACAAGCCGAAGCCAACCAGTGCAAAAGATGCAACACAAGAAATTCTTGACTTCCTCTACACAAAATTAGCCCAAATCAAATTGAAGGGCGAAGTAGTTGAATCTGGAAAATAAAGACCTAAAACCACCACCGCATCTTTCTCCTTCCTCTTTGGCGACATTTGAGCAATGCCCGCTGAAGTTCAAGTACGGGAAGATAGACAACATTCCAGATGAATCTGGAAAAGAAGCATTGATGGGCAATTTTGTTCATGATGTTTTGGAGTTGTTCTACAAATTGCCACCTGCTGACAGAACGCTTCAAGCCGCTAGGTATTTAGCCGCTGAGTGTTGGAACAAGGAGTGGGGCGACAAGATTGCAGTTGTCGTTCGTCGTGCTGACGAAATAAAAAAGATTCGCTGGCAATCATGGTTTTGCATTGAGAATTTGTGGCTTATTGAAGACCCATCAAAAGTCGTTCCTGCTGGGATTGAGCACGAACTGAACGACTCTCTCGGTGGCGTAACGCTGAAAGGCTTCATTGACAGATTTAGCAACGACGCTGATGGCGGCTTGGTGATTTCTGATTATAAAACTGGCAGAACGCCAAATAAGAATTGGGTTTCTGGAAAGTTTGAACAGTTGCGAATTTACGCTGCCCTAATGAATCTGACTTCTTTGTTCAAGGCATCGCAACTTGAATTGCTATACCTAAAAGATGGTGTCAAATTCACTGAACAGGTAACGGATGAGTCGCTTAAAAACACGGTTGACAGGGTTGTTGGAATCAAAGAGAAAATTGATGAACGCTGTGTGAGCGGTTCTTTTGAACCAATAAAATCAAAACTGTGCGATTATTGTTCTTACAAATCAATTTGTCCAGCATGGAGTAGAAAGTAATTTATTTATGAGTTCATTGCTAAACGACGATGCATTTGCGCGCCTCGTGTCAGAGGATGTAAAGAATAAAATTTCTGCGCAACAACGAAAAATTTTGTTGGAGTCCAGAAATTGGGCCAGGTGGCAAAAGGCGCTCTTGCTTCTAATTGACAACTTGCAGTCTCAGATTGACGATATTGATTCTGATGCTGAAGCAGACAAGGAGCGGTACGAAGCACTCGGGGAAGATGGTGTTGTTTTGGCACAAGAAGCAGAACTTGCGTACTCCTTGCGCAGAACAAAAATTGAACGGTTTATGTTTCATGTCAATAGGCGACTTGACGAAGTCACAAAACTTATTGACACTGGAAGCGACGACCACATTCAAGCAATGGCTCAAAACGATGCTGCTCAAGCAGAATTCTTTCGCAAAGCAATCATGAAGCACAAAGACCTTTTGTACGAATATGACCTTGAAGAAACAGCAATAGACAGGGCGCTGTGGGACGCGCTTGATAATCGCTGGACATTTGAATCAATTGACGGAATCTAGTGATTAGGAAGCGAAGCAAAAAGAAGGAAGCGGAGTACGAACTTCGCCGACCACTAGTTAAGGCTTTGCTAGAAAAGTATCCATACTGTCAAGCATGTAAAGTGTTTGCTACATATGACGAAAAAACTTTGTTTAATCAAAATCGTTCTGTTGACATACATGAGTTAGTCCGCCGTTCACAAGGTGGTTCAATACTTGATGAAAATAATTTGCTTGCAGTTTGCAGACCCTGTCATAACAGGATAGGAAATTATCCACAACTTGCTTTTGATTTAGGACTTGCAAAGCACGGCTGGGAACGGTAGTAAACTTGTAATCCTTAGGACCGTTATAGGCGCAAGGACAGGGTAGGGAGACTTACCCTGTTCTTGCGTCTTTTATTTTTTACCCGTATTTATTGGGTTTGCGTAGTAGTCTCGTCTTATGAGCACTTTAAGATTTATGGGAATTGACCTGTCCCTTACATCAACTGGTGTTTGCGTTGGTGGCGAGTCTATGGCTATTGCCTCAAAGCAAAAAGGGACTGCAAGGCTGATTGAAATTTCTGAAAAGGTACTTGAACTCGCCATGTCGTCAAGGCCAACGGCAATCCTAATAGAGGGGTATTCTTTTGGCTCAAAGTTCAGCAGGGCTCATGCAATTGGCGAACTTGGCGGAGTGGTTAAATCCGTCTTGGTTAAAAATGGATTCCCAATTATTGATGTCCCCCCAACCTGCCGTGCCAAGTTTGCCACTGGAAAAGGCAATGCTGGGAAAAAGGAAGTTTTGTTTTCCGTGTTTGCAATATCTGGCATAAATTTTACTGGCCCATCCGCCGACGACATGTGTGATGCGTGGGTTCTGGAGCAAATGGTTTTGGCTCGGCTAGATGAATCTCCATATAAATGGTCGGATGAACAACTTTCAGCACTGACCAAGGTAGATTGGGAACCACTATTCAGTGCACTAGAAAAGGGTAAATAACATGGCTAGAAGTGGACCTATCAGTCAGGTAGAAATTGAAAACGAACTTCTTAGACTCATGGACATGCTTGAAGAAGAAACCGAAGCATTTGAAAAACTTGCAGAAGATGCAGCAAAAAAGGAAGCGCTTTATAACGCCAACTGGGCAAAAGAATACCTTTCAGCAAAGGGTTCAATCAAAGAGCGCGAAGCGTGGGCTGACTACAAGATGAGCGATTTTGATTATGACTACAAAATCGCCGAAGCACTCGTAAAAGCAAAACGAGAAAAACTCCTATCAGTGAGAACCTCAATGGACTCACTGCGAACACTTAACGCAAATGTGAGAGTACAGGTATGAAAAACGGAATTCACGAATCTCTTAAATCCCTGGCCGTTGACATCAATAGCCTTGAACAACTTGAGGGCAACCCGCGCAAAGGTGACATTGACGCAATTGCGGCTTCATATGAAGAATTTGGGCAGGTCAAGCCAATTGTTGCTCGTAAAAATGGCGATGGAACAATGACCGTTATTGCTGGCAACCATCAACTCCAAGCCGCAAAGCGTTTGGGTTGGGACAAGATTGCCTGCATCTTTCTTGAGGGTGACGATAAGCGCGCAATTGCTTATGCTCTTGCCGACAACAGAACAATGGAACTTGGTTACACAGATGATGACTTGCTCAACAATCTGCTCTCTACCGTCTCCGATGACTACATAACGCTGTGGGACAACCTTGGCTGGGACGAATTTGAGATTGCCGCAATTGATGAGCGAGCAACAATTCGCGAAGTTGAAAATGCAACTGGTGGTGCCTACATCGCGCCAACAATTGTTAATCCACTTACGACACAGCAGCAGGAAGAGTACAAAGAAGAATTGCGCTCACTGGTTGAGGTTGATGAAAATGAGGAATCAAAGATAGTCGCCAACCCAAATCACGACCAAAAAGAAATCGCAATCAAAGGCGCTGCTGCTGCTATGCCAAATGCCGCTCCACAGGCGATTGTCCAGTACACGATTGTGTTTGACACACCTGAACAACAGAGCCGCTGGTACAACTTTGTGCGTTGGTTGCGTAGTAATCCATCAATTGATGGGAATACGACAGCAGAGCGTTTAATGAATTTCATTGACGAACACTGCGAGGTCTAGTGACACGCCAACGACTGTTCCTTGACATGGACTGCGTTGAAGCAGCGCGTGCCCGCATTCGCCATGTCTACGACACCTTTGACACTGTTTGCGTTCAGTTTTCTGGCGGCAAGGATTCAACAGCCGTTCTTTATCTTGCAAAAGAAGTACATGAAGAGCGTGGTCTTGGTCCAGTAAAAGTGATTTTCCGTGACGAAGAAATGGTTAGCCCAAGAACGGTTGAATACATTGAGCGTGTCAGGAACTATGACTGGGTTGATATGGAGTGGTACTGCCTTCCATATGGAACTGAAATTTGGGTTTTGGGACGGCGCCAGTCAGCAATTTTGTGGAGTCAAAAACGCGAACGAGAAGGACGGCTCATCAGGCCAATGCCATCATGGGCAATCAGGGCTGAACATTTTGGGCTAGATGCTTCAAAGCCATTACCAGAATCTGTTGACTACTACACGATGCAGGGCAAGCAGGGAAGCGTTGCCTTTATTACTGGCGTTAGGGCAAACGAGTCAATGATTCGTTATCGCTCTCTGGTGCAAAAGTTGCACGAAAACTACATTGTTACCCCTTATAAAAACAAAAAAGGGATACCCCTTAAGTTTGCAAAAGTGATTTACGACTGGCAAACAAACGATGTGTTTAAGTTTATTTCCGAAGAACATAATGCAGAATATTGCTCTTACTACGATGTTGCAGCAATCACGGATAGCAATAGTCGTGTTGGTATTCCACTCCACTCGGTTGCTATTCGCCGCATTGGCGATGTTGTTGCAACAGAGCCAGAGTTCTACGACAGGCTTGTTGAGGTGTTCCCGTACATTGATGCTCAACGACTTTACTGGTCTTCGGTGGATATAGATTTAATCGTGAACAGGTATGCAAAACTTGGTTTTGATGGAGCGAGTTACTTCATTGACGATTATATGATTGGCGACCACAAAAAACGCCGTGCAAAATCCTATGTTGCCGAGTTCAGGAGAAAGCATCTTGCAGACCCAAAGTCGTACACGATTTATCAATTGATTAGAACAATGTTGATGGGCTCGCTTGGCGCTTCGGTAGCAGCGAGTCCAATAGGACCAAAAACAAAAGTTCACACAATGCGTGAATTGGAACTTGGCGACGATGGTCAAGATATTGACGGAAATTAAAAACAGATAAGGGTGAGGAATTTTATGGAAATTGAATTGGTAGATGTATCGGTGCTCAACAAACCAACTTGGCACGCCACGCATGTGCTTAGACCAGACCTCTTGGTCTTGTCTGGTTCTCTTGCGGACTACGGGTTTATGTCTCCAATCATCGTGCAAAAATCAACAAATACGATTATTGACGGGTACCACAGATGGATGCTGGTCAAAGAGAATAAGCACATGAGCAAAAAATTTGATTGGCTCGTTCCAGTCAAATATGTTGACTGTGATTCGCTGGAAGCCAGAGCGATGCACATGCGTCTCAATCGCGGCAGGGGCGCCCTTGTGGCCCACAAGGTTTCCGACATAATCAGAGAACTGATTGCATCTGGAGCCTATGAGGAACAAGACTTTGACAGGATGCTGTCAATGAAATATGACGAACTTGAGATTCTTATGGACGGAACAATCCTCAAGCGGAAAAAAATCTCTGAACATAAGTACTCCAGGGCATGGGTTCCAATTGAGGCTCCTGCTGGAACTGTTGACTCGCCCAATATTGAGTCTCCTCCAAATTCGGATAGGTAAAATTCAAAACTCTCTAAAAGTGCTACAATCTGGTATCGCTTTTTTGAGGAGTTGCAATGATTTGCTATCTGGATACAGAAATTGGTGGTGACGAAAACGAAGGTCGCGACGAAGGTCGTGCTGGAACCGCTCGCCGACTCATCAACCTTGCTGGAGAAACTGTGGGCCGCCGACGAACTGGTCGCGCCCGTACTGCAACGGCTGCTCAGATTTTGAGCGAATCAGCAGCAGCACGCGCTGCCCGACGACTCCGAGATAGGTTGCGCGCTCGGCGCAATCGGGGATAACTATCCCCACTTCTCCAGACCTTGTGGATGGGGGTTTTTAAATGCTTGTATCAGTTGCTGAACTTAAGACATACATGGACATCTCCCTGTCCCTACGGCAGGAAGACGCTGCCGACATAATTCTGGGTGGATTGCAGAGCGAACTTGAATCTTATTTGCGTCGCCCGATTGAGCCAATTGAGTTTGTTGATGAAGTCCATGTTCTTGAATCCGACCACATAGGTCTGCCAATTGGTTCAACCTTCTACAACGAGGGCTACCAACAGACGGACATTAACCCAAATGGAATTCTTACTTACAGCACTCCACCGCCAACAATCTATTTAAGAAATTCTCCAGTCATTTCAGTCAAGAGCGTTATTGTCGGAAACCTTTCAACCGATGGTCTGCTGCTTGGAGAAGCGATTAAGCGGACATCAACGATTACTCGCGCCGTTGTTACTGGCTCCACTGTTGTTTATACCTCTGCTAACGATTTTACCGTTGGCCAAACTGTTGATATCCAGGGAATGTCGTACGCCGCTTTGAACCTTGACCTCAAAGTCATAACAGCAGTTACACCAACGACATTCACTGTTACTCAAAGTGGACTAACCGCTGGCACATACATCCAGTCGGGTACGGCAGACGCAAGGGGCTCGGACTATACGGTTCGCCGTTTTGGTATTGATTTCTATCGTGGATACGCAAATGACCGCGTAACCATTACCTATACCGCTGGTCTTGATGGCGAAAATATCAAGATGTTTAAGTTGATGATTCTTCGCGCCGCAACAAGAGAAATGCAAAACATGCACGACGATGTTGTCGGTGTTAAAGACCTCAACCCTCGTGGTGTCGCTGTTGCTGAAACTGGGTTCTTGGAAAAAGAACTAATGATGGTGAAACGGTATAGACGAAATAGGATTGCCTAATGCGTAATTTTGATTTACGCCTTGATGTTGACGAATCTGGACTTGAGGGAACAGAAGAAGAACTAAGGGACATGCGCCAAAGAGCGCGTAACCTAAAACCAGTCTTTGAAAAAGCAGGACTTGCTTTACGCAAATATACAAAAAGCAACTATCTGTCAAACGGACTTGAAGTTGGTGGTTGGAGCCCACTGTCTCCGAAGTATGCCGCGTGGAAAGCAACGCGATTCCCAGGTGCTCCACCAATGATACGAACTGGAAGACTTTTTAATTCGGTTGCTGTTGTTGGACCTGAAATTGATGCTCATGACACATGGGCGTCATACTCTGTTGAGGGTGTTGAGTATGCAAAGTTCCATCAATACGGAACAACCAAGATGCCAAAACGACAGATACTTTTTGCACCAGAACTTTGGACAAAAGAAATTGCCGACATGGCCGCAGACTTTGTAGCGAACGGAAATATCTAATATGCCAATCTACGACAATCCGCTAATGCATGGTGCCCAGTTTGCTAAACAATATGTTTCTAATTATTTACAATTAGATATACCGCAACGAGTTGTTAGATATCGCAACGGGTGGGACATAAGCGACACTGAACTTCCATCTCCAGCAAAGTACTTAACATACGAGCCATTGGCGCTTGATGACTGGCCAACAATTATCACAGTGGCAATCAATACTTCTGGATTTGAAAGAATCGCCTATGACGGTCCAGACCCGCTCTACAGAGTTGACTATGTAATGCGCACATATATTTGGTGCAGAGCCCTCGGGTCGGAAGAGGCAACAATTGCCAGAGACAGGCTCACCACTGTTGTTCGTTCAGCCCTGCTTGATTACCCGTGTCTTCAAGCGACAGACCCACGACAGTCATTTCAGGTAATGATTGACGAAGGCTCGTTGCGTGAAGAATTTTCAGACACAACACTTCTTAAGGGCGACAGAGTCATGTCTGGCTCGTACCTTGGCTACACGCTGAGCATTAACGAGGTCGTCACTCGTCAAGATATTGCCGAATTGTCTGAGATTGAACTCAGTGTTAGACAACAAAATCTTTCTGACACCGACCTCCCAACTGCTGATTGGCCTAGTTGACTTCCATAGTCCATTTATTGGGTACAATTGGCTACTGGTTTTAACGATTGGAAACAAAAATGGCACATTTATTCGCATTGCTTGACACTGTGGAAAAACAAACTAATTTTGATAAGCCAAGCAAAATTGTAAAGAATGTAACTCCTGGACCATTCGTCATAGACGAAGATGGTCGCCAAATCCACTCTCGTGGAGTTGCTGCTGTTGATGCAAATTGCAAAATTTGTGAAGCAGGAATCAAGTCTGGGGCATTGGTCGTTATTCGCGAAGTAACATCAAGCAACTCTGCATCAAAAGTAAAACCAAAAGAAAAAGAAGTAGTAAGTGCACCAGTCGTTGAACAAGAAGTTCCAGAAGTTCAAGAGACAGTTGCACCGACTAGTCAGCAATAGTCTGTACAATGGGAGAAATAACACGGCGTTATCTCCCGCGAGGAATTTAGGAAGGTGTCATGCCAGGCGTAAACATCACAACAGCAGTAAGACAAGGTCCATCAGCACCAGCATCAGTTGAAACATCACAGATGTTCGCTGTTGGCTTGGCAGAAAGTGGCCCTGCAGGGGAAGCAACGCTTGTAACAAGCCTTGCAGAATTTGAAGCAGTATACGGTGGCTATGTTTCATATGCCTACCTGCACCCAACAGTTCAAACCTTCTTTGAAGAGGGTGGCACCCGCGCTTACATTTCGCGCGTAGTTGGACCTGCTGCGACAATCGGCGCAATCTCCTTGAACGAGGGCGGCGTTGGCGGAGACAATGTCATGACGATTCGTGCCAATGGTGCTGGCGACTGGAGTGACAATGTCACTGTTCAGGTAACCGCTGGAACCGCAACTGGAACATTTATCATCCTTATCCGCAAAGATGGCAACTTGGTCTACAGCACTGGAAACTGCTCAACAACCGCACAAGCAGTTGGACGCATCAACAGCAGCGCAGCAGCCTCGGCAATCGTTGTAGCAACAGACCTTTTGGCAACTGGTTCACCACAGCCTGAAGTCATGGCAGCGACAGCGCTTAGCGCTGGAAGCGATGACCGCGCTTCAGTTGTTGTTGCCGACTATGTAACAGCATTGAGCGACTTCTTGGATTCATACGGAACTGGTGTTGTTGTTTGTCCAGAGTCAAGCCACACGACGGTTCAGACTGGCCTTGCAAACCATGCCAACAATTACAACCGTCTTGCATTCTTGCATGGTGCCTTTGATGACACGATTGCAGAAACAAAGACTGCTGGATTTGCGCTTTCGGCTGCAGATGTAAACACCGAGCATGTTGCTTACTTTTACCCTTGGGTTTACATCCCAACATCAACGAATGGAATCAACCGTTTGATTCCACCAGTTGGATACGCAGCAGCAAAGCGCGCTATTGCACATGTGCAAACTGGCGCACATCAGCCTGGCGCTGGATTGATTTCAGCAGCACGCTTCGTAAACGGCGTCGCAACTGACATTGACAAGACCAACGGAGACGCAATTGACGATGCTTATGTAAATGCAATCCGTGTTATTAACAACACGGTTCGCATCTACGGAGCACGCAGTATGTCCTCGGATACCGACAACTTCCGCTATATCACAGCGCAAGATGTTGTTAACCAAGTCGTTATTGAAGCCAACCGCTCACTTGAAGACCTGCTCTTCGGCGTGATTGACGGACGCAATACCGTTTTTGCAAGTGTTGAATCAAAACTCTTTGCAATCCTTGAGCCACTCCGTGTCAACGGTGCTTTGTTTGAAGCATTTGACGCAACTGGAAAGCGGATTGACTTCGGTTATACCGTAAAGTGCGACTCAACGCTGAACCCAACTTCGCAACTTGCAACTGGCCTTGTTAAGGCTCGCGTAGGATTGCGTGTATCAAGTGTCGGCGACAAAATTGAAGTTGACATCATCAAGTCAAACCTGACTAAGTCAGTCGTCTGAGCCACGGAGGAATAAGACATGGCAAAGGTATCCCAAAGGCAAGTAATCGCACGGATTGCTCCACACAATTCGGCAAACATTCTTGAAACTAAACCACCAAAGTGGGAAGCATTCAAGTTCGCTCAGGTATCTGGTGGAGAAATCACTGCTTCAGTAGAAAAAATCTACGAAGGTGGCGCTTCGTCACCAACGGTTCTTTGTGCTCCATTTGACATTGGCGACATTACACTCACCGCTCACTACGACTTTGAAAAAGAAGGCGTTTTGACCGATGACAAGAACTATGTTGACAAGAAGTTGGCAATCCTCCGCACGATGGTGGGCAAGGCTTACTACGACATCACGGTTGAAGTATTCAACTGCGACCTCAAGGTTCCTGGTCTTGACCGCATCTACTCCAAGTCACTCCTTGTTGGTTTGACCGAGCCAGACGGCGACTCGTCATCTGGTGCACCTTCAACATTTGCTTTGACCTTCTCGGTCTCAAATGTTGCAAGCCAAATCAACCAATAAATATACGCTTTTAGCGCAACTGTTGACAGGCTCACTATTGGTCCTGTGCTAGTTTGTCGGCTATGACAAATTCAGAACTTTATTCAGAGCAAACACCAGAACAGCCAGCGAAGAAGGCTGTCCCAGCAAAGAGCGCGAAAGAACAGACTGTTCTTGACCAGTTGACCGCTGCAATTAAGAAAAAAGTTGAGCGACCAACAGTTCACCTTGAAGTTCCAGAACGACCTGGCGTCAAGTTGATTATCAGTCCAAACATCTCACAGCAACAACTTCGCTCATGGCGCCGCAACGCTGGTGAAGACACCAAGAATGGTTTGGATTCATTGAAGTTCGCATGTGCAGTAGTGGGTCACACTACAACTGGCATCATCTTTGGCGACGAAGAAGTGTTTGACGATTCAGGCAATCCTTTGACATTTGCATCCGACCTCATCATGGAGATGACAGAAACAACTCGTCCACACCCAGATTGCGTTCGCGCATTCTTTGGTGTTGACCCGCACACAGAAGGTGCAGCGCTTGCAATTCTTGAAGCCGCTGGATATTCGGATACGGTGGACACCGTGGACCCTACGAAGGAATCTTCAGCGAACTAGTTGAAGATTCCACAATCGTAAACGCCGCTCGTCTCGGCGAATTGTGGGGGACAAGTCCAATAGAATTGCTCAATTACACCCAAGAGCAATGGATGATAATGATGGCATGTGCTAAAGTTATATCTAACGACCGCGAGCGAGAACGGCGCGAAAGAGACAAGTAGCACTCCACTCGGCCCGCCCTATTAGAGAAAATCTAAATATGGCTGACCAAAACCCATCTATTAAAATCAGTTCGCGGGCTGACACTGGGGCGATACTAAGAACAATTGGTAGCGTCAAAGGTCTAAGGCGCGAAATAAAAGGGCTGTCCAAGGACATGCTTCTTAATGCTGCTGCATCAAAATTGATGGGTAGTTCTATGGGTGGTGCTGGCAAGCAGACCGATAGATGGAAAAAGGTTATTGACTCAACCGACAAAGTGATTCGCAAAATGGGCGCAATGACAATGAAGGGTCTTGTGTCAATGCTCAAAATTGCAACAATGCAAATGGCCGCTCTTGGCGCAGCAATGGTTGTCACCCACGGTGCATTTATTCTTGGAAGATTTGCAGTCAAAGCGTATCAAGTCGCCATGCAGGGGATGGCTGGAGCGGCTGCTGGACTAACTACGGCAGTTGCAATTGCTTCAGCGGCGGTTCGCGAACAGCAGGCAGCGATGTACGCATACAAGACCAAGACCGCAAAAGAGTTTGGCAGTGGACTAAACCAAACCAGAATGGTGATGCGTAACCTGACGATGGACGCAGACCTCGCAAGTCTTGGAATGGAAAACCTGAATAAGGCATTTGCCACGGTTTCAAAGAATCAAAATGTGTCCTTCAATGCAACAAGCCAAAAGTATCTAAAAGGATTGATGGACTTTGCTTCTGCTGGTCAACCACTTGAACAGGGCGTAGAAAAAGCAGCGGAACTTGTAGCGACATTACAGGATTCAAAGAAATCTTACGCTCAGGTTAAAGCCTCAGCAAAAGAACTTGGGCCAGCAATGGTTGAGGCAATCAAGCAGGCCGACAAGCAGGGAATCAATACCAAAGAAAAATTTATTGCCGCAATGAATAGCGGAAAGTTGTCTGCACTTGGCGGTGTAACTGGGCAATTTGACGCAATCAACTCAACGCTATTTTCTCAATTTAAAAAATATTTCACCATGCTAAGAGGAAATCTTGCTGACTTTGGTCAAGGATTTTTAGGTGATACAAAAGTCGCTCTTGAGACGATGTACAAGGCTGTTGACAAGGCACTAAGAACCACTTCTGGGAGCGTTGCCGCGTGGGGTAAAAATGGCGGTCTTCTTGGTGCGCTTACATCTGGAGTTGAAAAACTTTCAAACTTCTATGTAAAACTAATTAGAGATTACTTGCCAAAATCCGTTGGGATGTTTAAGCGTCTTGGGGAGTGGTGGTACAACTTCAAGGCTGGGTTTAAGGAAATAGCATACAACCTCAAGCCATTGATTGAAGGCGCAAAAGTTCTTGAGAAGTTGTTCGCAGCAATGTTCAAACCAGTTTGGAGAGAAATTAAAGCAGCAACAACTGGCCTTAACTCAATGCTGCAAAAGCAGGGCAGCCAATTTGAGAGATTCGGCAAAGCAGTTGGAGAACTGATTGGCACATTTATTAAGTTCTTCAGCAAAGTTGGCGACGGACTTGGAGAAACGCTTGGAAAATTCACAAGCGTAATTGAGACCCTGACCGACGCACTTCAAATGCTTTACGATGTATTTGGCGGAATGCAAAAGATGTTCGGCACGCAAGGTGCGTTTATCGCCGCGATGGCTATGGGCCGAAGCATGAAGACAAACTTTGGTGGATACATCAGAGAAAAAACCCAGTACATGAATGTTGACGCTGGAACGGTCAATATTAAAGGCGCAGCAATTGGGGCGGCAAAAGGATTTATGACTGGCGGACCACATGGCGCAGCCGCTGGAGCGCTAGGTGGCAGTGGTTTGCTTGGTCGCGCTGGTCCTCTCGCTGGAACTATTGCTGGCGGAACAGGTGGTCTGTTCTCGGCTCGTGGACTTTACAACAACTTCTCCAACAACGGGCTAAGAGGTGGACTGGGAAGTTTGCGCCAAGGCGCTGTTTCTTCCATCAAGGGGATTCCAGCAAGCGTAAGAGCATCAATTAACGGACGCCTTAGTACTGCAACAAGTGGCATTTACGACTCATACAAGATGGGCGGACTGCAAAGCGCAAGACAACATTTTGCTGGTCTAACAAGACTGAGAATGCAAGGTTTGTCGCAAACTGGTCCTGGTTTTGGTTCAATGCTTGGAAGGTTCCCGACCCTTCCAGGAGTTGGTCCAGGTCCGAGTTCTGCTCCATCAATTCCAGGTATTCCCACAATGGGTGGCGGACCATCTGGTGGTGGCAGTGGTGGAAATAAATGGAAATACGGGAGTACAACAAAAATTCCAGGCAGCCAAGTAACTGGTTGGCGAAAGATGACTGGACGAATGTTTAGAGAATCTCGTCAAAGAGCAAACGATAAAGCGGTAAATAAAAAAGGCCTAATGGGCGGAGGAATGGGTTCCTTTGGCGTCTCAATGGGACTCAATTATCTTGCTGGCAAAGCATCACCAGAACTGCAGGGTGGACTGAACGCTGCATCAATGGCCGCTATGTTTAATCCAAAACTTGGTTTGGGAATTGCTGGCGGCACATTGGCTTTGCGAAGTGGCAATACTGCAGTCGCCGCAGGTGGAGGCGCGCTTGGTGGCGCAATGCTCGGTGCCAAACTTGGTGGTGCACCAGGAGCGGTAGTCGGCGCTGCACTCGGTGTTGCAATGGGAGCAATCATGGCCCCAATCAACAAAGCACGCGCTGAATCTAAAAAGATTAAAGCCTCCGTAGATGATGTGATGGATAACATCGTTAATAACTTCATGGTCAAAGCAGCCCTTCTGACACGAACTGGAACTGGTGAATCAGAGAACCTTAAGGCGATGAAAGACTTCGCTTCGCAGGCGCGCGGCAGGGCAACCGACCTGAACAAGCGTGGAAAGGCTCAGACGAAAGTCGGCAACCGACGCGGTATTGGAAACACCATGCTTATTGGCGCTGGTGTTGGCGCTGCTAGTGGTGCGGCAATAGGTGCTGCAATTGGCTCAATCCTTCCAGTCGCTGGAACGATTGCTGGAGCAGCAATTGGCGGTGTTCTCGGTGGAATAACTGGAGCGGCTGCTGGGGTTCTCACATTCGGCGCAAAACAAATGTTTGACTTCTTTGGCAAAAAACAAAAAGACGCCGCAACAAGGAAGTCTCAAAAATCAGAACTCGTAAATATGTTGCAAAGTGGTCTTATCTCGCAGGCACAATACGACGAGTACAACAAGAACGATAATACGCGAGGAACTGCCCTTAAGCGATTTGCTGATAGAAGCGATGCACAGGCAACTGCTGCACAAAGACTAAATACCGTTTACGAACGACGCACCAAAGTCATTGAAGATATGACAGGAATGAGCGGCAAGGAAATTGACCGCCTAGCAATGTCATTGGGCGTGAATCTGTACGACGCAACAAAAGACTTTAACGAGGTTCTGGTGGAACTTGGTTTGACTGTTGTCAAGACAGCAGAACAAATCAACATGGACCTCAATCAAGCAATGGTTAATAATCTCACGGTATTTGATGAGGTTGTAAAGCGCCAAAAAGCGCCATTGATTCTTGACGAAGCGGCAAAGGCATTCTCAATGAATAGGCGAGCCTCTGGTGGTGGACCAGTTGACATGGAGGACCTCGGCTCTTTCATGAAGACTGCTGCAGAGCAGATGAATATCATTAGTGGTGGCGACACCATGAAGACCTACTTTGAACTGCGCAGGCAGTTTGGCGAAGGCGGGCAGGCCTACTCCCAAAAGGGCGGACCTCTTGAGGGTATGGGCGCAGACATTTATGCAACTGGAAGCGCCTCGCGTGTAGCGATGAATGATTTCTTCGGCAAGCAAGACCAAGCAATGCAGGGTGCGCTAAAGGGCCAATTCACCGCAAAAATGGCCGAACAAGGAATTATGCTTGGGGCAGGCGGCGTGCAGAGTATTGCAGACCAATTCAAGGGTCTTGACCTTGACTCCCAGCAAAGATTTGCCACTGCGCTTAGCAGCGGTGAACTTTTCAACACCCAGGGAAGCATATCTTCCGCCCTTTCCAGTTACGGAATATCAATCAATCAACAGGATGTCAAAACGCTTAATACTGAAGATAAGGCTTTCTATTTGGCTGACCTAACCGAAAAGCAGGCCTTGGTCGCAGACGAACAGCGCAAACTTATTGAGGAACAACGGGCTTTCTACAGTCCTGAATCTTCGCAGCGCCCAGAATGGTGGAGCAAAGAAGCCCTCACGGAAGTGTTTAAGGCTGCTGGCATTGATGACACATTTACTCCGCGAGGCAAAGGAATTGGCGATACAACATCTTCACGACTTGTGCAGACACTATCTCGCCATAGCATGATGAATGCTGGTATTGCTGGAAAACGAAACATTACATCGTCATACAGAACAACTGGTCTTGGCTCAATCAACTCTGACCATGTGACTGGTCGTGCTTACGACCTAGTCGGCAATCAACTTGGTATGTATAAGACAACAGTTGAACGAAATGGCGGATTTGCTGAATTCCACGGTGGCTCACAAAACCGTCACCTTCATGTGGTCCCAGGCCCAATGGGTGATACATCAGTTCCATCCATGAGCCGACCTATCGTGCAACAAGTAAATTCAAATGATTCTGCTCGTAGCGGTGGAAATACAATTAACATCAATGTCAGTGGTGGAAATACCGAACAAATTGTTCAGCAAGTAAAAGCACACCTTGACAGAATGAATCGCGAAGAAATGTACAGGAGATAGTCATGGCATATCAGGGCCAGACCATAAATATCGGTGGTTTCACTTATTTGGAAACAGACTATGTCATTACAAATTTCAACGAGGAAAACAGAAAAATTTACGGTGATAAACCAAAAGTTTTTGTAAGAAGCAACGATTTAACAACCAATTATGTTATTGGTATTAAAGATAAAGTTTTAACAGCAGAAGTAGTCAACAAAAATACGGTAGACCCAAAATGTTCTGTCTCTGGAACCAAGGTGACTGGCAAAGATGGGCGGCGAGATGTTGATGATGTTGTTTATACGGCAACTCCAGTATTCAAGGCAAGGGGCTTAATAAAGGCTGGGCCACTTGCTACGACATATGCAGAATACAAATTAGGTGAAGAAAAACTTACAAATATATCTTTGCAAGATTTGCTCAATAGGTTTAATGCATACCTAGCAAGCGGCGCCAGGGGTAGTTACGATTCTGGACTAGCACTCTGGTTTAAGGCACCTGGGCGCTCTGATAATAAATTTCAATTATTGCAAACTCGCGACGATGTTGTAAGAGCCTATCAATCGCATTTTATGCACGAAGATGAATTGAATAGGCAAGCGGTTACATCAATAACTGGAGCAACTGGAACTGCATTTTATTCTGCTGGAAATGGTGGCTATGTAGGAGAAGGCCAAGGCTTGTGGAGTATGTATAAAAAGCGCGGTCTCAGCGATGATGCAATCAGACGCGAACTGCTTGATATGGGTTATACGCAGGCTCAAATAAATATTGCTCGCAATCAGGCGTCAGTTGTATCGCTGCAATCGCCAGGGGATGATGCAAATAGCGGCGCTGGCGGCGTTGGCGGCGGCGCTGGCGGTTCAGGTGGCGGCAGCGGCTCAGGAGGCGGAAACGGTTCTGGGGGCAGACAGGGAACAGTTGACAACGGGCTATTTGAGTATATCCCTGGAGTCGTCTCAAGTATACAGATTCAAAGAAGTCGTAACATATTTGCAGACAATTTAACATCTGACAGAATCTACAAACAAGCAGATGATGCTTCTGACTTCATGCTTGAACCACAAATGTTTCAAATTTATGCAACTAGTTCAACGACTGGAACCACAAACTATAGATACAACAGATTTGTATTTGAACAAAAACCAAATGAAGTTCAATATGCTGGCCTTGGAGGCGAGTGGGTAAGTGTTGACAGAAATGGCGGATTTTCTTTTGTTGACTGGAAAAAATTTCAATTATTAACTATGTCTTTTTCTTTTGTCATTGCGAACGAGGATGATGGGCTATTGACTCATGTTGAAAAGAAAATTGAAACTTTGCGTAGGATTGCGCAAACTCCCTACCCAATTACATTTTACAATTTTGACGATATGTTTACCTCCCAATTCAGATACGACACTGGGAATACACCTCGTGGAATCCAATTTGTTATAACAGATTTGTCAATTACGGCGCAACGACGAAATTCACTGATGCAAATTACTCGGGCACAGGCAAATATTACGGTTCAAGAGTTTCCTATGGAAAAACAAGATTTAATATCAATGCCAAAACTTGTGCATACTCCTCCAAGAATTCCTGGACAACCAACCCCCGAGACAGAACCGAGTCAGCAACTAATCAGTGAAAATCTTTCAACTGGATTTATTGACGATAAATGGCTTAACCCACCTCCGACGGAACCAGTAGTGGAGCCATAATTTATGCCATCTGGTCCATCTAATTCAAGTATTACGGTTGAGTCTCCCGACATAGCAGAATTGTCGTATGACGACATCGTTGCTAATCAACCCAGGTACGAATTGCAAGGTTCTGAAAGACTAGTTCCTTTAATTTTTGTTTATCCAGAAAAATCTTTTGTTACGACTCTGCATAACAACATTTTGTCACTAAAAGTCAGTTTTACGCTTGATAGTGCTTCTGCATTGACATTTGATGTAGTTGACCCAGGTTTTGAAATGGCGCAAAGAAATTACTTTCAAGTCGGTCAAACTGTAATTTACAAAAGTCAAAATATCCGCAATGTAAGCAGAACATCAATTGGCTTGGCCCCAGAATATTGGGGTTACCCGTTTGAAATCGCCGATGTCACATACGAGCAGTCAAATGGTGCTTCGCCGATAGTGAGAATTCAGGCCTACACGAAAGCAATACAGCAAATGAAGAGGGACAGAAAACCAGGTGTAATAACTGGAACCAGTACTTCATTTGTTGAAAATGCAGCACGAAAATATGGCCTTGATTTTGTTGGCCAGCAGACAACAAAGACGGCAAACATAACCACCGCTTCAGGTGACAAGCAAGCAGATTCTGTTTGGGATGTAATAAAAAGAATTGCTGGAGAAAATAAATTTGTTGTTTTTGAAGCAGATGGAACGCTTTACTTCGGAAGCCAGAAATGGCTTTTACATAAATGGGGCCTTGAAGAATATACCGTTCAAAAATGGGTGCCTAAGCAAAGAAAAAATGTTGACGAGACAAGGTATCACTCGTATCTGACATACCCATCAACGGTTGACAATCTTACTGGGGTTGCCTATGACACATTCAAGTTGTTGCAACTCCCAACCATGCACAAGGCAGAAAACGACCCACATGAGACTGACGGCTCCTGCATTGTTGAGCGGACGAACGGCGTAAGACTGCGCCCTGGCATGACTGCATTTGTTGGGAATGTACCGTTCCTGAACGGCAATTACCTAATCACATCGGTTGATTATGAGGAGATGAGTCCAGACCCAGTAAGCGTGCAGTTTAGGACTCCTGAATTGACAGACAAGGAAATTAAACAAATCAAACAAATTGATGTTGGTGTAATATATCCAGGAGCAATTGAGTTCCCGTCGTCATTTAATAATATTGCACTTTCTGGGTCTTTTAATACTGCTGGCTCACAGCAATCAAACACCACTAGACAGTAACTGGAGGATTTATGCAAAACGATATTCACCGCGGCAGGGCAGTCTCGTATGCGGCAAGCCTTAACGGCGTTTTCGTTGGGACTGTTGTTTCCGCTTCCAGCGGCCTGCCTTCAATCAGAATAAGTGCGCTTGGGGACATTGTTTACAAGGATGTTCAATTTGTTGGCCGAACTGAAACCTACGCTCTTTCCGCTGGGGACGAAGTTCTTTGCACATTTGTAGACAACTCAACGGAGAGAATATTCATAATTGGTGCAGTCTCTAAAAAACAGGATGTATTCGTAAGCCAGGCTGATTTTGATGCACTTGAACTTCGCGTTCAAGCGCTAGAGGCATAGCAAGCGTTGTGAGATAATTGATTTGGTGAATTTATGGACATACTAAAATTTCCTTTATCGTTTGACAATGACGGCAGCATTTCAAAACTGCGTCAAAATTCAGACGGTTATTTTAAGCAGTTGATTAGTTTCTGCATTTTGACTGAGCCAGCGTCATTGCCGCTGACTCCAGACTTTGGCGTATATGACCCAACTTTCTCTAAAGTGTCTCCAGAAAAACTTGCCCTATCGGCTTCAAAATTTATTCCAGAAGTGCAAATCCAATCACTTGGTGGAACAATAAGTTCAGATGACGGAACAATTTCTGTTAAATTCATTTACAACAGGTAGGAACAAAAATGCCAATTGATTTCACTCAATATATTGACTTGCGGCCACTTGATGTCCAGCCTGCAGATATTTATTTGGACTCAATCGCTGTTGCGCGTGCCGTCCTGCCAGACTTCTCGCTAAGAGTTGGAACACCAGAAGATGCAATGTTCCAGGCAATCTCATACATGACAGCACTAAATGTTGGCGCAATAAATAGAATCCCAAACTCATTGATGATGGGCATCACAAAGATGATTGGCGCTCCAGTTCATGAGGGAACTCGCGCCACCCTAACTGCTGAAATTACTGCAATTTCAACAAACGGAACAACCATCCCATCAGGCACCATCCTCGCTCAAGAGGTGGTTCAGAATGAGCAAGTTGTTCAATATTTGTACTACACGGACGATGTATTGGTAATCAATGCGGTTGGTATAGATGACCCTCTGCCAACTGGGACCGTATCGTGCACATCAGTCACA
>Ga0315904_10002324_pt1 | contig 29532 bp, 27 predicted proteins | sample LakEriMetagenome_6_FD_203529 | JGI IMG/M metagenome (GOLD analysis project Ga0315904, IMG submission 203529) | Freshwater fungal communities from buoy surface, Lake Erie, Ohio, United States - Buoy 12 MA120 | ecosystem: Environmental > Aquatic > Freshwater > Lake | place: USA: Lake Erie, Ohio...
AAGTCGTAATCAACTTCTGGCATAGAGTCAATGAGAGACTCAAGCTCTTTGCCAATTGCTTCAATAGAGCAGTAGTCTACTACGAATTGACGAGCCTTAATTCCAATCGCTGCACGTTCAATCGAGGGCATATTATAAACAGCAAGTAACTGTTCGGCAATGTGATCAGGATCAGTAGACGCTTTGATGAATTGAGTTCCAGGCTCTCTATACTCTGCCCAATTGAGTGGCAAGCCGCCGCTTTCTTCAGTGCAATACTCTTCGCCGCAAGAATAATTTGTGACGAGCGTAATGAGTTCCGTAAGCTTTGCTTCTTGAATTGGAATCTCTTGACCGCCACTTGTAAATGGATGGCAGTATACGTCCATTAGGTTGTAGATTTCGTTCAGTTGAGCTTCGCTTACTCCATGATTAATGTTGGTTGTGCTTACTGTTTTCTTGCCGCCACATGCTGGGCAGTCGCGATCTTGTCCTACAAATGGAGCAATAAAATAGCTCTTGCATTGTTTGCAGAAATAGGTCGTGAGAACATCTTTGCTGTCGATGCCTTTTTCTTGCAGGAAAGTTGGAATGTCCCAACCCTCAGACCAGTGAGTGTGAAGCAGTAGTTTAGCGTGAGGAACTTGTTGTTTAAATTTTTTGAAACCATCCAACAAATTAGGAACGCTTTTTCTAAGCTGATTTCTAAACACAAAGCCCACAATATATTCATTAGACAAATTAAACTTCTGACGCAATGCAGCTCGTCTATGATCGTCCATTCTATAGAATTGATTTACGTCTAAGCTTCCCCTCAGAGTTTTAATATGATTATAACCCATTCTTTGAAACGCTTTCTCCGCGAAAGAAGACCATACATAGTAGTGTTTGATTTTGGGCGCAGCATCTACAGCAGACTGTAGGATAGGCAAGCTATCAAGCGTAGTCCAAATCATCGAGTTCACTTTATTCCACCATGGTTTTTCGTAAAACCCATCGAATGCCCAAATATCCTCAATGCCAATATAAACATCTGGTCGAACAGTATTGATAATATCGTCGATACCAAAAGCGCCATACGCTGCTTGACGTTGCTTGTGTTGGTCTTGATTGATTTCTGCCATTTTTTGGACATCTGGCAAAGAGCCATAAGTAGTCCATGGAGTGCTATCAGTTTCGGGGCAGCGCTTCATCAAGCCATTAGCAAGCTCAAAGATTTCATACTTTCCTGTATTAAACAGATAGCGCAGAATATTCTTTTTGTGCTTACCAAATCCAGTAAAGGCTTTGCAGAAATTTGAATGAGCTAACACTCTTTTTTTTCTAGGAGAGTTCATTTTAATTATTGATCATCGGAGCGGTTTTGCATTTGAGCGTTTGAGCGAGCTTCGTAAAGTTTGTGCAAAATCATTTTGCAAAACTCACGAATAGCATAAGCCTCACCAGGCTCGATACCAATACCAAATTTCAAAGCTGAATTTTTAGTGATGGAAAATGAAAAAGCTTTTGTACCATCATTTTTCTGATAAGGTTTAAAAGAGATGGTTGTCTTATTTGTTTCGTGGGTATGAAATGCTTTGTATTCAGCATAGTTTTCAATGGCGTTGATAATGCCGCCAACCTCAAATTCATTTAGTTTAATGACTACTGTTTTTTCGGGGTTTTTTGCATTCTCAGCAAACGAGCCGTTTTTGGTTTTTTCATCCCACGAATGCTGCATAATAGCGTTGACATAGAGACATGGATCTTTGAATTTGCCAGTAGTGCCAAGACGGAAAGCGAATGCGCATCCGCTCGATTTTGAATTGGGTTTATAGAGTTGAATCATACCTGATTTTAAATAGTGCGTAAAAATTTTCCACATAAAGTGTAAGATAAGATGTGCCTTATTTAAATCATAATATTCCCACGATTACTTGCCTGTTGCGTAATGAATATCTTTTTAATCACGAAAAAGGACGTGGTGAGTATACTCCATGTGATGTTCATTCTGTAGCGTCAATTGAAAAGAGAGTTCCTTTGTTTGAGGCATTCTTAACCAATGGAGTCAATTGGACTCGCAGACCTATTACAGCGTTTTGCTGGAAACCTTGTGATCCAGTGCCGCTAGAACATGCTATGTATTGGGATTGTTTTAGTCCTTATGTTGATGTTCAGGTTCGCACACGAATGAAAGGATTGAGGGCTTTATTGATTACCCCATCCAATACCAAAGAAGCGGGAGAGTATATGTTCACTCTTGATTGGGGATGGGAGAACAAGAGTATCTTGGACACCAACTTCTCTGAAACGCCAGAACATAAATGCGCTCATGTATTCAAGATGGACAATGGTAATTTTTATGCTTACCCGAACAATCGTATTGTATGGCATGACAATGCATGGGTGGATAAACCAATTGACAAAAACCCAGGATATAAAATCGACTTGACAGTATACAGTGTTGAAAACAAACGCACACTATTCACTGATTACAGTTACATGACGGAATTCACCACCCAACCAAAAGATAAAGATGTCTCTCAGTAAGAAAGAATTAACAAATCAAATACGAAATGGCATATTAGTAAAGCTAGTGCCAAGTTCTATTGTCGGGGCGGGAGTTGGAGTGGTAACTCTTACTGAAATTCATAAAAACGAAGTTGTTTTCGCGCCAAAAGATTTGCACTTTATTCGATGGACTGAGGTTGGCGATATTGAGCATGGTGTTTTAGACCATATTAAAAAAGTTTGTAACAACAATGAATATGGCTTTTGGATTGATTGTAACATTAATGATATTGGCGCGGCTTATTTCGTAAATCACTCTGATGATCCAAATTTAATTCACGATAAACAATGTGATATTTACTATGCCGCCAGAAAAATTGCAATAGGAGAAGAACTTACGTGTAAATATTCTCCAGACGAGATTGATTGGGTGTAATAGTTGTTAATGAGCGCATCATTGACAGGGATTTATATTGAGCAAAGGGCATGTTTTAATTTGACTGCGCAGTTGCAGAAAAACGGCAGCGTTTACAACCTTAGTGGGGCAACCGTCACGGGACAAATTCGTCGTGATTTTGATGATGAATTGCAAGCTGTGTTGCATACTGAAATACTTAGCATACCAAGTGGTATAGTAAAAATCAGTTTGGATGGCTCAGCCACGGCAAATATTGATCTAGCTCCTTGTAGTTGGGACTTGTATGTCGATAAAGAGTCGGAGTGTCCAGACAAGTTATTGTATGGGCCTGTTTATGTAGCAAAAAGCAATACTAAATAAATATGTCTGATTCTGTTGTTGTTAATGTGATTTCGCCTGAAGTAACCAATATCAATGTTACTGATACTGGCGAAAACATTTACATTAATCCTTTGACACTTAATCAAGGCATTATTAATCACTCAGTAACGCATCAAAGCGGTGGAAGCGATGAACTGCTTCATAATCTTTTGGGCGGATTGCAGGGTGGCTCTGGAGGTAACTACTATCACTTAACATCAGGTCAATATGCTAATTTAGTAACTGGCGCGGTCATTCGACCATCTGATACTGGTGCTTTTTATCCTAGTTATAATCCTTCTGGTTTTATTACTGGAGTTGATTTGTCGGCGTATGTGACAGGTGATGTAGTGAGGCCATCAGAAACTGGCAATTTCATCACCACTTCTCAGACGGACGCATTCTATCCAAGAAGCAATCCGTCTGGCTTTATAGTTCCATCACAAACAGGAGCTTTTTACGCTGCTAGCAATCCTTCAGGATTCATCACAGGCGTTGATTTATCTGCCTACGTGACAGGAGATGTGGTAAGACCATCTCAGACAGGAGCATTTTATCCTGCAAGTAATCCATCTGGTTTTATTACTGGTGTTGATCTTTCTGCTTATGTTACTGGTAGCGTGGTTCGTCCTAGCGAAACTGGTAATTTTATCTCTTTTGCTGCTTTAACAGGTGATCGTGGCGATATTACAATCACTGGCAATAGCCCAACTAACTTAAATTTTTCAATAGATAGCTCGGCAGTTACTAATACCAAGATTGCTGACGGTGCAATCACTACCGCCAAAATTGCAAGCTTTAACGTCACTACAGACAAGCTTGGAAGTCTTGCGGTGACAACCAATATTATTGCCTCAAACGCTGTTACCAATACTAAATTGGCAGACATGGCTTCTCAGCGTATTAAAGGTCGTATTTCTGCGGGAACAAGCGATCCAGAGGATTTGACGGCTAGCCAAGTGAGAACACTTATTGATTTCGACAATACTGTTAGCGGTCTGTTGTCGGGATATGTCACTGGATCAGTAGTGAGACCATCAGAAACGGGAGCGTTTTACGCTGCTAGCAATCCTTCAGGATTCATCACGGGTGTTGATTTATCTGCCTACGTGACAGGAGATGTGGTAAGACCATCTCAGACTGGCGCTTTTTATCCAATTTCCAATCCTAGCGGTTATGTAACTGGAAGTGTTGTGAGACCTTCTGAAACAGGCTCGTTTATTACAATCTCTCAAACTGGAGTATTTTATCCAACTTCCAATCCAAGTGGATTTGTAACTGGTTTGGTCGTGCGACCATCCGAAACAGGAAGTTTCATTACCACGGCGCAAACTGGCGTTTTTTATCCTGCTTCTAATCCTAGCGGTTTTGCAACGGCAGTTGACCCAGTTCGAACTACGCTTACTGGCAATGGCATAGTATCTGGTTATGCAATCAGTGGAGCAAATAACCTAATTAATCCAAGCGCTTTAATTGTCGCAATTGACGGTGCGTTACAAGAACCAAGTGTTGACTATACTGTAAACAGTGGACAAATTACATTCACAAGTCCATTGCCAAGTGGTAGTAAGGCGGTTGTGATCTCTCCAAGTAATTCACTAATCGCTGGACAGGTCGTGCCAAGTGATGGCAGTGTAACAAGTGCTAAGATTGCGGGTGGTCAGACTATTAGCGATTTGACGTTAGCATCGTCTACGACTTTTAATTCAACTTCTTACACATATGGAGCAGGAGCAGCATCAGCGCACCGTGCTTCACTTGGTATTGTCTCTGTATCGGCACTTATTCCTGTTTTTTATGCGTATGCAACGCTCTATACTTATAATGTTAGCAATCAAACAACAAATAGATTATGGAAAAACACAACAACAATACAGAATGCTCCCGCTATAACACCATCGGCAAGTTTTACAAAAGGAGCGAGAGGTGAAATTATTGCTTCTGGTAATTCATATACATTTAATAATATAAATAACCCATCGCCGTCAACAACATACGAAGCACCATACACCCTTTTAGTTGTTTTACGTCCAATAGCTCAGACTACAAATAATGGCATATTTAGACATCGCAATTGGGACCCAAATTATACAACTGGTAATTTACTACAAGCACGATTTTTAGGTGGCACTTATCAAATTTTAACATCAAAGGTTGTCCCTACGACTGATTTTGTGTGTATTGCTTATACTGGAAATAATTTAGTTCAAAGAGCTGCAATATGGCATAATAATGAAATCGTTTCAGGGAGTAGCGAGGTGACAATGACAGCGAATCAGTCTCTCATTGATATGACAATCAATGCTGGTAGTGGTGGATCTGCCAGCGGAGTGGAGTTTGTGGCAGCACAGGGCTTATATGGAATGTTGAGCGAAACAGATTTGCGAGCGTATGCTGAAGCATTTTTTAAATCAGTTATTAATTAAATAATCACAATGGCAATCACACAAATATCAAACAATGTAATTCTTGATGGTACGATATTACCAGCTAAGTTAAATATATCATCAGCACTAAGAACTTTTTTTGGTAGTGCTACGAGTGCTAATTTAGCATCTGCTGTTAGCGGAACGACTGGAAGTGGCAACTTAGTGTTTGGTGTATCGCCAACGATCACGACTCCGACGATTGCATGCTCTGGCAACGGCACAATAGCAACTTTTCAAGACGGCAGTGGCAAAACCGTTACAGTTGAAACTGCATCATTCGGCACTCAAATCAGCATCAACGCCACGGGCGGCACGCTTGGAGCTTATGCCACGCTGAATGGTCAGAACGAATCATGGGTTAATGTCATCGCGGCATCGAATACAACCGATCTGAGATGGATGAGGTTCGGCAATGGCAGCAATGCCCAGCGCGACCGATTTTCCATTCAGCGCCTCAATGACACAGCAACAATCATCCGCGCAACGCCCTTTTCCTTTGCTAACAACGCACCGACAAATAGCTTCTACATGGAATCTGATGGTCGCGTTGGATTTGGAACTGCAACGCCTAATGCCAGTGCGATTATTGACTTAACCAGCACCAATAAAGGATTTTTACCTCCGCGCATGACAACTACTCAGCGGGGAACAATTAGTTCCCCAGCTTCTGGTTTAATGCTTTATAATTCGACCACAAATGCTTTTAATGTCCGCACCAACACTGGTTGGTTTGATTTGTTCAGCAGTGCGACAAGCTCTATAACCAGCTCAACGTTGATAAACGCAATGACTGATGAAACTGGAACTGGTTCTTTGGTCTTCAACACTTCACCGACATTAAACAATGCGAGCCTTAACACGTCTACATTGAATAACTGCACAGTCCTTAATAAGATTTTTGTAAATGTAAACGGTGTATTAGTAGAGTGCAGTGGAATAGTGAATGATAGCTTGTTTAATACAAGCCCACCAACTTCAAGTAATGACTCAGCTCAAGGGTTTGTGGTTGGTAGTCGTTGGCACATGCTAAATGGTGATCGTTATATTTGCCGAGACAATACTGCGAGTTCGGCTGTTTGGAAAAAATACGCGCATAATGCCGCAATTGCAGTGATTGAAGGGTATTCAAATCTCGATAATACAATTTTGGCTGACGGAGGACTTTTGACCGTGAGAAAAAATTCTATTAACGATGTTTACATCTCAAACAATCAAATTTGTAACAGTTTAGTTATTAACGCAGCGAATTTTAGCGCAGACACTATTAACTTCTCAACGTTACCTCTATTACAAGCGCTTTCGATATACGATCTTAACAATTTGGAAACTATCAATTTAACAGCAAATATTGATGTCGCTGCGATCCATTTGGAAAACTTAAGTGATCTCAATTTGTTTTTAACTCCAGAAGTCACCAATTTAACATCATTGACCATCATTAATTGCCCAGCGATTGATTTTGATACACTAAATATGGGGACGGGTGATTTGGGGAAATACGATTACTTAAGCGATCTAATCGTTGACGGCGTTAGCAATTCGATGGGAGACCCTTTTAGCTTGGATAGTGTTCCTGCCGCTACATCTATAACATTTAAGAATGTAACAAACTTACCTTTTTATGGAATGGTTGAGAGCTATCACCCAGTCCAACAATTATATATCGAGAGATGCTACGGAGTGTCTACATTGCCGTTTGCTTATCTAACTTCGTTAAGCAGTTTGACTTGGCGCGGCGAAGACCCAATGAACAGATTGGGAATCCTTTCGATCTACGACTTGGATTTAACTATTGCTACCAATTTAGATATGCAATTTAGTTCGATTGATTCTATATCTACGATCAATTTGCCAACCACCCTAACCCATTGGGACTTGACTGGTTCCTATCTTGGGAGTAACACAGTATTGTCCGCTGCCCCTTCTGTGACTCATTTAACTTTGGACGGGGCTGAAGTGGCATCTACGCAGACATTCGACTTAACGCAAACCGTATTTGATAGCGTGACGCACTTGAGTGCAGATGGGGCGATTGGTTTATTTGCTTCCACTGGTGGTCTTACAGATGGTATGACTGGTCTTTTGGATTTGGATTTAAGTAATTCTAATATAGCTATTGACCTTACGAATAACACTGCTCTGACGCATTTGCATCTAAGCGACTGGGCAGGCAACGATTTGGTGAACGCTAACGGAAACCCCAATACCGACACCTTAGTGAACTTGATTCACATGAATGTTGCTTACTCAAGCTCTATTACCAGTCTGGATGTGAGCAATAATGTTCTTTTGACTTTTCTGAATGCCTCTGGATGCGCCGTCTCCAACGTGGATACTATACTGATTGATATAGATACTGCGGGATTAAGTGATGGGTTTTTGGATTTATCTGGAGGAACCAATGCAGCCCCCACGGGAGGAGCTAGTAACGCGGAAGTTCTTAGCCTCCAAGGAAAGGGATGGACAGTAAACCACAACTAAAAGATATGAAACTCGATATTGGACAAACAACTGAAGAATTTGAAAAGGATTTGACCCGCAAAGCAGTCAAGGCAGTAATCCATTTACAAGTGGTATTAAGTAGTTGCTACTACGAGTTTTGGGACAGACCAACGCAAGAAATTCTTGACTCTATCAATTCAGACGTTCCAGAAACAATGGCGCGATTTTCAGGGAATACTGCGATTGGTATGGCAATCAATGAAAGACTGGAAGCGACAGATTGGGAAGGTCGGGTTCCTGTTACCATGCCAGAAGGCTATAGTTTTGATAGCACAACAAATACATTTAATTATACCGCTCCAGTGGTAATTGTGCCAGAACTAGAAGTAATTGAAGAAATTGTTACTTCAGATCCTGAGCCAGAAGTCATTGTTGAAGAACCTGACGATGAGGTAGCTTGATTATTGTTCTGAATTGCCAATTAGTGGCTCCATAATATCTCTAATCAAGAAAGTATTGTATTGACTGAGGCTTGGTATCATTGCCAACGCCTCTTCATTACGTAAAAATACGCTTACCATTTGCAATATCTTTGCTGGGCGCGAACTCTCATATAGATATACTTCGCATAAGTAATTGAAAATCGTCTCATAAACAAACAGTCGAAGCATTAAATTGGAACAAGAGTTATACTCTTCGATAAACTGCTGCTCATTAAAGTCGGGGAAGAGAGATTTATAGTCCATAGCAAATTGCCTTTGATATTCCAAAGGAATTCCCATGTTGATAAAAAGATTGCACAAATCAAACAACTGATTGCCCATGTAACCATGTTGCAGGTGTTGGAATTTAAATAGATTATTTTTGATTAAAATGTTATCTGGAATAAGCTTTCCGTGGCAAAAGTCAGAAGTCTTACAGAAACTTTGCCGCGAAAGATATTCAACTTCATTCTTGAGAGTTTTGAGAATCGACCGCAGATTGTCAATGTTGGTGTGATCAGCGATAGCAGCAAGAGAATGTTCTGGTAATTGCTCTATATCATAACGAGCGAATACATCATTGAGATAATGGGAAAATGTTCTATCTACTTTTACGCCGCGCAGTTTATCAAAAGTATACAGAAATGAATCGTTATGTTCAAAGATGGACGAAAGACCAAATTCAGCAACAGTATCAGCAGATTCAAAAGATGTTACGATATATTGCACAGATTCTCCATACTTTGTTTTGCCGTGCTTATAAGCAACAGGAGAAAATGGTGCGAGTTGTTTTAGGATATTATATTCATGCGCAAAAAAAGATCCATCACCATCAAATGAATACTTAAAATAACGAGCTTGTCCTTCAATTACCGCTTTGAAGCAGTCGAAATCCATTTGGGAATCCAAAAATTTAACATTTTCAGCAGATGAGAAACCAATCTTTTTTAAGATATTTTGCGCCAAAAGTTCATTCTCCGTATCTGTTTGATTCAAAGAAAATAAATATGGTCTATTAGTGTTAGTGATAGATTGCACGTTGTATTGTAACGAAAAAACCCAGTCTTTCGACTGGGTTTTAGGTTTTTTATGTTCGACCAACTTATGCAGCGTACGCTCTGCTATTAGTAAAGACGAGGTCAATACTCGACTTATTGATCAGTCGCTCACGACCATTGTTGCGATCATAAATCGACACTTTCTGCGGAGTTTCGCGACGAAACTGAGCATTGATTGTTTCTCCGTTTTTGAGATAAAGACCAAAGAAGCGACCTTTTGCTTGTTTCATTGCGTCCACTGCCGATGTTTTTTTATTTTGTTTGTTACTCATTGCGCTGTTATACTAAGCGATTACCACCGACTTGTCAAGAACTTTTATCGTTAAATTGCGACTTTTTTTACCAGATGCGATAAACTTCGCTAGCGATGTTTGAACTTTGTTGCGGAAGATTGTTTTGATTTCGCGAGCGTGTAGCTTGCTAACATCATCGACAAGATCCGACAGAGTGATTTGGCAGTTGATTTTTATTCCTTTTTTATCTGCTCTTTCTTTGAGTTCTTGAAGGCACTGTTCAAAAATTCGCGAGAGAGATTCTTCGTTGATTTTCTCAAACACGATAACTTCATCAATTCGAGACAGCATCTCTGGAGATAGAGTCTTTTTGATTGAAGACTCAAAAGATAGCGAAATATCCTCTGCGTGAGACATAAAGCCCATAGACGGCTTACTTGCTTCTACAGCACCAATGTTACTCGTAAGAACGACAATCGTGCGAGAGAAGTCAATATCGCGTCCATATCCATCCTTGAGCTTTCCTTCATCGAGGATTTGAAGCAACAGATTAAGAACAGTAAAGCTACCCTTTTCGATTTCGTCAAACAAGATGAGACTATTGGGATTATTGCGCACGAACTCTGTAAGAATACCTCCTTCATCGTGACCGACATACCCTGCGCTTGCCCCAAGAAGACGCGATACAGAAGCTGATTCTTGGTATTCACTCATGTTGAGTTGTAGATAGCTACTATCGTTGCCAAAGAATTCTTTTGCGATTTTCTTGGCGGTGTGAGTTTTACCCACGCTCGTTGGACCAACAAACAGAAAGCTCGACAGTGGTTTGTTTGGCGCATTGAGTCCAGCTTTGGCACATGCTAAGCAATTGTAAATTTTGTCGATTGCTTTGTTTTGACCGAAGATTTCTTTTTTGAAGTTGTCTGCCAGATCAGAGAATTTTTTGTCCATGTTGTTTCTGAGCGTATCTACATTCACGCCAGAAAGATCAGACACAACTTTGAGCAAGTCTTCGATAGTAACAACGGCGATTGGTTCTTCTCCCGTTTGATTAGTTGTATTGAAGATGCGGATTTTCGCCTTAGCAAAAGCGCGATCAATCACATCGAAAGCTTTGTCGATAAATTTTTTGTGCGGCAAATAAGTCTCACACATATCGACGGACATTTTTAGCATTTTTTTCGGGAATTTGATTCCATGATGCCGCTCATAAGCTGGAGCGGCTTTTAGCACGATTTCTTTCATTTGTTCCAGATCTGGTTCTTTAATATCCAAGACATGGAATCTGCGAGTTAGTGCTGGATCTTTTTCAAAGTATTTTTTGTATTCTGAATAGGTTGTCGCGCCAATGCATTTGATTTCGCCGCGAGCTAATGCTGGTTTAATGAGATTGGCAAAGTCGGGTGATGCTTCTCGACCACTGCCAGCACCAATAATGCTGTGAATTTCATCAATAAACAGAACAGCGTTAGCATCAGCTTTTAGCTCTTCGACAAGCTTGCTAAAGCGCATTTCGAATTGACCACGATATTTGCTACCAGCGATCAGTGACCCAACATCAAGAGAATATATTTTTTTGTTTTTTAATGGTCCATTATACTTTGGCGATGAAATGTTTTGAGCTAGACCTTCAACCACTGATGTTTTTCCTGTTCCTGCTTCTCCCAAAAGAACGCAATTGCTTTTGATTTTGCAGCTAAGAATTTCTTCTAGGTTTCCAATTTCTTTTTCTCTGCCAGAGATAATGCCAAAACCTGGCTTCATTACAACTTCATTAAGCAATGTGCAAAATCTGTTGATTTGTGATTGACCAAGTTCTTTTGATTCTGACGCATTATCCAGATCATCTAAATCCATATCTTCATCTTCATCTTCATCGTCTCCCGCCATTTGAAGAGCGTCTGTTTTAAGAAACGCTTCAATACAGTTTTTGAAATGCTCAGTGTCGATTCCGTTTTCTAGTAGGAAATCGCAAAACTTTTCTGAGCTTTGCAATACTCCCCAGATAAAATGCTCTATTCCGATGAACAAGTTTTCGTGTTTAATGGCGATTAGAGTGGCGTTAGACACACAATTTTCAATCTCTTTTTCGATGAGAGATTCCATCTGCGTACTGAAAAATAAATCAGGATTTTTTTTGGCGAATTTGTCTACAATAGTATGAACTGTTTTGGGTTTTATAGATAGACCCCTATTTTCGATGAATTCGAGGAATGGTTTATTGCTATGCTCCCACAGAGAAATGAACAAGTGGTAGATGTTGGTCATTTTGTGGTTTTTTGATTGAGCCAACTTACTTACATACATCCACGATTCTAACGCACTGAATGTCCAATTTTTTTTGTCAAGGTCCATCATATTTAGTTACACTGTTATTTCAGCTCTGAGAGCTTCATGTAGATTTTATCTTCCAAAAGAACGAGTTTGTCAAGCATAATAATGTCGTTATTTTTTTGACCAACACCAATGACCACTTCACCCTTTTTAGGAATTTTTTTACCAGAGTTGAGGAAGTTTGTTAGCTTAGCTTCCCTGTTTTTGTCCATGAGTAGCATTGAAATGTTGCCACGCTCATCAGCAATGTCAATGCGAGCATACTTGTTTCCATTGGCGCTAGTCCTAGAAATGGAATCCACGACAAAACCGACAGAACATACGGTGGTATTGTTGCCGACTGAAGATAAATCGTGCGAAGAAACGAAATGAGACTGACTAGCTTCTTTGAATACTTCGCGAATATTTTGTGAATAGCTGTAACCAAGAAGCTTGCTCTCAAAGAACCAGTTTGCATACTTGATGTGTTGTTTGTTTTGATCATAGATTTGGCGATAGGGTTGATATTTTGTTTTGAATGTCTCGAAACGTTTATCAGAAAAGATTTGTTTATTGTCATCGCCCATAGCTTTGGTTTTGACGCTGTCACTAATACTTTCCAAAAGATTGAATTTATACTTTTCGCCCAAAGTAATTAGGTTTCTCTTTTCTCTGTCTGTAAGCACGTTGAATGTCTGAGCTTCCAATACTAAGCGGCAGCGATCTTTTTCTACAAAGTGATCAAGTAGACCTGCTTGAATAAGACCAGACATAAGACCAATATTCACACCCGCTTGCTTTGCTGCCATAAATACCTCATACTTGTTGTCGAACGCTCCTTGACGGAATTCTAGCAATGCTTCTAGGGACTTTGTAGAAACGCCTTTGATCGTATTCAAACCGTAGCGAATATCTTTACCTTCAATTGAGAAGTCGATTTCAGACTTCGTCAAGCTAGGAGGCAAAAGCTCAATGCCAAATGACGAAAGCTCTTGGGAAATCTTTAGGATTTCTTCATGAGGACTTGGCTCGAATTGCGCAAACTTCAAAAGGCTCAAGAAGAACTGTTGAGGATAGTTGAATTTGAGATACACAGTCGTAGCTGCAAGGTAGGCATAAGCCATAGAGTGCGACTTGTTGAACGAGTAATTTGCAGAGTCTTCGGCAACCTTCCACAGAATATCTCCAATGATAGGATCAAGACCGTTCTCTTGGATTTTTTGAGCGATCTTATCTTTCCACTCTGCCATTTTATCGACTTTTTTCTTGCCAACAATTCGACGCAATTGTTCTGATTCGTCAAGATTGAATCCGACCTTTACTGCCATCTTCATTAACTGTTCTTGAAACAAAGGAATGTTGCCAGTGTATGAGAGAACGTCATCGAAGAACGGATGGATAGATTGAGACTCGCCTGTTCTTACATATTCTGCATACTTATCGAGGAAGTCTAATGCTCCAGGTCTTGCGATGGCGACTACCGCAGAAAGCTGCTCTAGGTTGCGTGGCGCGACTTTCTGTGCGACTTTGAAGTTGGTATCAGCTTCAATCTGGAACAGACCTTTAGGAGCTTGCAGTGTTTGCAATGCTGCGTAAATAGATGGATGCTCTACATCAATGTCGTGAGCTTTGATGCCAATCTGTTGGCAAACGTCATTGACCACCGACAGTGTGCGCAGACCAAGAATATCGAACTTGACCATCAACTCCGCTACATTGTTCATATCATACCCCGAAACTAATGCTTCTTCACCAGTATTCTGCACAGGCATAATCTCTTCTAGTGGATAGTAGCTAATAGCAATACCAGATGGATGAACGCCGACATTCTTGTTAAGACCTTCGATCTTTTTGGAAATGCGATAGATGCGTTGATTTTTGTTAGCGAATTCTTTGAAGACTTCGCTTTCTTCATACGCTACGCCAAGCTTTGCTACCTTGCCAAACTTTTTGGGGATTGAATCACTAATGATATTAACTTCCGACTCTGACATCTCGCCAACAATCTTGCCGCATTCTTTGATGCATAGTTTGCTGCTTAGAGTATTGAGCGTAAGAATCTTGGAAGTTCTGCCAGCGTATTTTTTATTAATATAATCTAGCACCTCTTGTCGTCTGTCGTAGCTAATGTCGTTATCAACATCGCACAGTAGCGAGCCATCCAAAAAGATTTCGCCGTTGTGTTCGATTTTTCGCGCACGGCTTTTGGAAACGAATCGTTCGAAGAATAGATCATGTTTGATTGGGTCAATGTTAGTTACACCAATGGCGTATAGCACTAAACTTCCAGGAGCTGAACCACGACCTGCGCCTGTTGGAATACCTGTTTCGTGACAGAAATTAATAATATCCCAATTCAATAAAACATAATCAATAAAGCCCAAATCTTCAAAGATAGACAGTTCCATCTTGAGGCGCTCAAAGTATTTTTCTTTGTTTGGAAATTCAAGGATGCCTCGTTTTTTCACACCTTCAAAACAAATACGGCGTAAAAATTCAAAGTTAGAAATGCTATCGGGAATTCCTAGCTCTTGATAGTAGCGCTGTTCGATTTGGATTTTAGGAAGTTTTACCCCCGCTGGAAATGGAGATTCGTAATGTGAGAATTGTTCAATCATAGATCAATGTTAAAAATTTGTTTTTTGAAGATTTCGAAAGTCATCTCTACATCGTAGAGACTATCGTGCAGTTTTTTAGGGTCATGAGGAATGTCGTAGTATTTAAGCATGAATGCTTGACTGGTTTTTAAACCCTTTTCACGAATATGCAACATCTTATATTGCCATGACAAGAAATTTTCTTTGTCGGGTAAAATGTTTTTGAATATTGCTGTCGATATGGACTTGGTATCAATGATTCTATTCACATAAAAATGATCAGTCTTCATGCCCATGAGCTTGCGCCACACGTTAATCATGTAAACATCAAACCCCAAAAGATTTTGACCAATTACTAAAAACGATGGATCGTAAAGATACTTGGAAAGCTTATAAAAAACTTTGATTGGTGCTTCTGCTTTCGAATAGTAATGATCTTTATCAAAGCCTGTAATTCTGGCAGCATCGGGAGATACATTGATATTATCCCAGCGAATGAAATGATCATGTTTAGAAATGATCGTATTGCCGCGACACACAATCCATGATACTTGCCATGGTCTTGAAGAAACGAGATTCAATCCTTCTGTTTCCGTGTCCAGAACTATATAGTTTTGGTCTTTTTTAAATCTGAGTAAGTCGTTCATGGTTGGTTCATTATTTTTTCGAGTTTCTGTTCGTATGCTTCCCAGCAAAATTCATCGCTGCCAAAATGGTCTAAGTTGGGGCAAGATAGAGTTGCTTGTTTACCGAATTTGCGGTCACTGAGAATCTTGTAAGTTTGAAAGGCATCGCAATCAGACTTGTGCTTATAGAAAATAGATTGCACTAATTGAATAGAAGAGTCAGATGCTCTATCTGAGACGTAACGATGCACCGCTTTCTTGATAAGATCATCAAATGGTAGCCCATTAGATTCCACAAAAAACACTGGCTTTAATGGCGCAATGTTTGGAATACAATTGCCCATAATCATTTGATTATTGAAAATAAACGAATCGTAGAATGGAACAGCGAGCATCAAATCATCGCTCCAATGAGAGATTAAATCGTCATTGGAAATAGCGCCATTCTGACCTGTATTGATGAATGAATACAATTGATTCAAAGCCTTGCAACCTGCATCATTTTTGGCAAATGCAATAAGCTTGTGATTAGACTTAGAGTCGGCATCAGAATTACAGCATACAAACTTGTAGCCAAAGTGCAACTGAATACCCAACTCTTTGGAAATTCTAAAAGCCTCAAAGAATCCAGTCATTGATTCTTCGACTAAGAACAAGTGTTTCAAACCGCTTTCTTTGGCGATTGAAAAGATACTATCAGAACCATCCGAAGTTTCTTTGTCGGGATGCTGTAGCGTCAGAATTGACTTCCCTATTGAGAAGTGAGATGTAAATATAGGAATCATCAAGAAGAGAATAATACATCCTCATGACGATGTCAAGACTTTTTTTGATGTGCAGGACAACCAGCATAGTGACGCTTTTCATATTTTTGTCCTTCTGGGATTTCTGATTCATTAAAATATGATTTTAATTGCTTTCCGTTCTCATCTACCGTGACAAAATAGTCGAAAGCCCATTTGCACGAACATGCCCACATGGGAGTTCCGTCAATTTTTAGCTGACCTGGAGATTTGGCAAATCCACATTGCAGTGGTCCACTGAAAGTTTTATCTTTGGGAAAAGGTTGCTTGGATGCAAAGTTGGAATAGGCATCTTCTTCAGAGAAGTTGTCTAGGTATTCTTGAATTGCTGTAAGTTGATATTCAAAGCCTTCTAGGTCATCGTCAGTAATGGGAGCCATTTTGATAACGCCAGAGTTTTTAGAATCGTCTAGCTCAAACTTCAAAAACAAAAACTCACTTGCTCTGTTGGTGTATTCTGGAAAGAGATGCTTGACTGCCAAGCTATACATGTAGTCTTGCAGGTTGTCTTTGACTTCTTTGCCTTTAAAAGTTTCGCGGCTAGTCTTGAAGTCGCGAATGAGAGCGAACTTTTGTTTCTTGTAGAGAAATAGCTTGTCGATGAATCCTTTGATTTTGTATTTGAATTTGCCGTCATTGACAACAATTTCGAAGTCTTGTTCTGATACTGCCAGCGCTGGCTTGCCAGCAGACAAACCGAAGAAGTCATACATCAGTCCATTGAGTGTCATTTTTTTAATCAACTCAATATTGTCGTCGTCATCAACAGCAAGGCGTTTGGCATGTTTGAATATCAATCTCTTAATTGACTCCACCGCGAAAGCATCTTGTTTTTTAATGATTTTATCGTAGGTTTTTTTTCTACGAGGCTCGCCAAGAACTTCAAAAATTAAATGGCAGACAGTTCCCCTGCTAGCGCCGTCATTTGATTTGTCTGGAATGCCCAACACATACTTGGCATAATACATCCAGCTACAAGACTGTAGAGTTTTGATGCGACTAGCGGATAGCGAATTTTTTGGTTCACTCATGCGGATTTTAATACTTTTCTTAGCATAGACAGGTCTTTTTCTTTGAATTTCTGCTTATTTGCGGCTACAAAAGTAATCAACTCCTTGATGAATTGAGAACGGTCTACAGGATTATTATACCATTTTTTCAGATCAACTCCAGAAGTAAATGCGTCAGAGAAGTCATTGTGAGATTCTGGCGGCAAATTAATCTCAATACAATTAAAATCAAAATACGGCAAAAGATTTAACAATGTTTTAACGCATCCAAGATAGCCATGGTTTTCACCATCTAAGTCGTTGTTGCCAGCGATTACAATTCTCTTAACAGGAAAAGAGCTGAGATATGATAGCATGATAGACTGGCAACCGAGTCCAAAAGATACAAGATTGTTTTTGATGCCAGACTCAAAAAGAGCCATACTGTCTCCTATGCTTTCAACAATTACGACTTCGCCTGTTTTACGAATGATCGAATCGACGGTTTCTTCTGCGGGAACATAAGCAGGATAAATCCAATTCTTTCTTTTGCCGAGATGTTTCCACTTGGGAATTTTTTCATTGCTGTCGTCTATCTTTCTACCACTAAAGCCAATGATTTGCTTATACTCGTTATAGATTGGAAACACCATGCGGCGATACATTTTGCCAGATTGAGCGAATCCAGTTTTATAAAAGTTGAGAGTTTCATCTGACAGTCCCTTCTTCTTGTAGAAGGAGAAATTCGGGAACAGATTATTTAAAATTGATTCGGGGTAGATTTGATCCATTTCGATTGTTTGTTTTTCTATGTATACGTATTCTTCAGATTTGTTGATAGAAGATAGAATGTTTTTAATTGCTTGTTTGTCAGAGCCAAAAGTCAATTTGATTAATCTCTCAAAGGGAAACTTCTGACTACCTTGGGCATAGTCTGTCCAAACGCCAGTATTTTTGTAAACACAAATGGCAGTTTCATTGTCGCCGCCTCGATATAAAGCTTTTGTGCGCCAATGGTTTCCACAATCAATCAAGCGATACCCTATTCTTTCAAGGGTAGGCTTGATGTGAACAGGATCAATTGAAGTCTGGGAGGTCATCTGATTCATCGTCTTCTAGGTCTGCTCCACCTTCCATTACGCGAGCAATGTCGCGAAGGTCTCCTTTTTCTGTAATGCAGAAATTGTGAAACTCAAGGTTAATAAAGTTCTTCCGCAAATTATCGCCAATACGAACTGGTTCAACAGCGCCAGCAATATCTTTGCCAAGGTGTCGAGCTTTGACGTTGATGATTTTGTGAGTGCCAAAGTTGCGACCTTCTGTTTCAATTTCATCGGCAGTTTTATTTCGCAGAATAAACATGTGGGAGCAAAACTGCGTGATTCGGTCTGACAACGATACGATACTTTCATCATCAACAATGTTTGCTGATTGACGGTTATTGGTAATACCACTTCTGTTAGATTGCACAGATGTAATCATAGGAATGATAGGCTCACCTTCGTGAAGGATTTCTTTCTGAAGACACTTCTTGAATTTGTCAACCATCTCGCCAACTACTTGCCATTCATTCTTGCCGCCACCAGATTCTGAAGTCGTTTTGATATAGTCAAATGAGAAGATCATTTTATTGCCACGACCAACTTTGCCATAGTAGAATCGCTTGAGAACCTTGATCATTGAATCTACATCCATGCCGCCTACATTGTAGTAATAAAACTTGAGGTTTTTTACTTTTGCCCAAGTAGCACGAACCTTTGCGACAACATCTGGTCCAGCTTTTCTCCAGTTTCCTGTTTCAAGAAGATGCATTTGAACGCCCGAAATGGCAGCGCACTGACGCATGATAAGCTCTTCTTTGCTCATCTCGCCATTGTCGAAGTGCAATACAGGAACATCGTATTTCATCGACACTTTAGTTGAGTAGTCCATGCACCATTGAGTCTTTCCTACGCCAGATCGAGCAACGATAACTGTGATATTTCCAGGTCTTAGCAGTGATCCATAGATTTCATTGATTTTTTCATGAGGACCCATCATGCCGAATTCGGTAATGGGATTGTTGCCTCGCTCTTCAATCAATGCTTCCATTTCATCATAGATGTTTTCTGGCGTATCGTTTCCAATCTCATAAAGATTGATGCGCGAATTGTAGGAATCGTCTGCTGCTCCGATGATTTGACTATAGCTCGACTCTGGAGCAATAGACTTCATCTTACGAGCAATCTCTTGAGAGGATTCATATATCTCTCTACGAATCGTGAACTTCTTGAGTTCTTTTGCTGTCTTGATTAGATTGCCGTGCGGGACTTTGCGCATGGCAAGCGAGCGAATGTAATCAGCAGGATTGAGTCTATCTTCAAAAGATAATCCTAGTGACGATACTCGTTGTGCAACGATGACCTCATCAATCTGATCACCAGCGTCGATTGCTTGTTTGATTACTGTAAAGATTGAACTGTGCAGCCCCGAATCTTCGCTGTAGAAATCCTTGTGGCTAATGAAATTGGAAATCTCACAATAGCTTTCGGGTTCTTTGATTAGTGCTGCTAGTAATTGTTTTTCTAGTTCTAAGTTATAGATCATCTGAGTTGAGGATAAGGTTTTTTTTACCGTTGTCAATTACAAAATTACGCCAAATGATGAAAAAAGTTCTTCGCAGATTTTATCCTTTGGATAAATTTCGACGAGAGTGATTCCATTGACTTCGCAGAATTGTAATTTCTTTTCATCTCTTTTTAATTGCTGGAGATATTGAAAACGATTGCCGTGGAAGAATTCAACATATTTCGTGTGTTGACCTCCTTGAACTTCGACGGCAATTTTTTTGTTAGCGTTGTAGAAATCAAAAGAAAGGCGAGTGCCGACAAGCTTGAACTCTTCGAAGACAATATCATTCTTCCAATACGGAAAGAGAAACTGTTTTACGGAAAGTTGAAACTTGCTGCGGCTCTTGCCTCTCCATTTGATTAAATATCTCTTGGCATTTTTTAGCTCTGCAACAGAGCCATTGATTGTTTTAAACTTCATTGCAAATTGCTTTCTTGAAATATCCAATGAGGAATTTGCTGAGTTGTTGGTCTTGTTCGATCTTATTGAATACAGCGTCGAGTCCTTGAACTTTACCAAACACAGGAAGCGAGTTTTCAGCGAGCAGTTCTTCAAATTCTTCGGTGGCCGTATACCAAGCACCACCTTTGGTAAGGAACTCCCACAACAAAAGAAGGTCAACGATTTCTTTTTCAATCCATACGGAGTTGCCATTGGTGCGACCATATTTGATTGGATAAGCAATCGTAAGATTTGTCTTCTCATTCGGAGACTTCTTGACAGTTACTTTCGCAAAGTGACCAATGATTGGATTCGTCACAGGATCAATTGTCTTGTCTGATGGATTTTTAAGAATTAAATCTCCTTTATATCTTGGCTCAAATTCGAGAATGAAATTCGCAAAGTGAAGTAGGGCATTACCGCCAGTAGCAGTTGTCTGACGCACTGGAGCTTTCGAGTATGGATCGAGTTTAATATCAGCGCGAACTTGGCTAATAAATACTGCTATGTGACCTCTCTTGGCGAGTGCAATTGACAAGCGCTTCATGAAGTTAGCTGCAATCACAGCACCACCAGCAACTTTGTTTGAGTCTTCGAAGTCCTTGTCAAGATCGCCTTTGGTAATTAACCCATCGACAGAATCAAGCAAGAAATAGTAACGATTGTCTTCTTCGTTTTTGGTAACGAGTTCGCGCATTGCCGCGACAACAGTTTCGTAAATGTTGCTTTCAAATACAAAGCATGTTCCAGCTTCCCATTCTTCTGGTTTAAATACGAATTTAATACCTGATCTTTCTCTCATTTCCTTAGACAAACGACCTTCTGCTTTGATATAGAAGCCTTTTGAATTGGGAACTGTAGCCAAAAAGTTCTTCATGAACGAGAGAGCGGAACTTGTTTTGCCGCCCTCATTCATTCCACAAAATCTATGCAAACCTGGACCTAATCCTCCACCTAGTCGCAAATCTAATTGCAGAGAACCGCTGGAAACTTTGTAGTCGATTTCATCTTCAAAGTTATAGTGATCGTCAGAATTCTGTTTCAAGAACGAACCCAATACCGCGCTAGATTTGATTACCTCTTTATCTTTGTCTTGTTTATTTTTAGCCATCTAAAAAGTCTTTTAATGATTTTATTTTTTTGTCTATTGTGGCATCCTCGCCAACCTTTTCTCCTATATCGTAACTAGGATACTTGGATAAATCAACCTTAAAATTGAATGCGCGAAACTTTTTGTCCATTGTCTCTTGAAGCTTGTCGCTGACCAAATAAGCCAGAGAGTCAAACTTTTTGTCAAAAGAAACGGCATTCATAAACTCAAGCGAGTATCTTTCGCATAAATCATTAAGTAGCTTCATTTCTCGCATATAAAACAAACGCTTATCCTTTGTAGGGACAAGCGTGAGTCTTGCGAGTATTTGCTTTTTGTTGATCTTACTCTTTGCCATCCAAAGAGAGTATATCTGAAGAAACCATCTTGTCAATTAAATTTTTGAAAGAAGTTTTCGGCTCCCATCCCAGCTCTTGGCGAGCCTTAGTTGAGTCACCAAGAAGAAGTTCAACTTCTGCGGGGCGATAGAATTTTTCATTGATTACCATCAATACCCTGCCAGTTTCTTTTTGTTCGAAGATTTCGTTAATGCCAGAACCTTTCCATACGCCATGAATACCAGCAGCTTCGAATGCGAGTTCAACGAATTCGCGGATTGTGTGGGTTTCATTGGAAGACAGAACGTATTCGCGTGGTTCTTGTTGATTAAGCATTTGCCATACGCCAATCACAAAATCTTCAGCGTCTGACCAATCTCTTTTAGATTCAATATTTCCAAGTTCCAAAAGATCGTAAGCTTCTTCTTTGTCGATTGCTTTTTTGATACGAGCAACAGCTTTGGTAATTTTACGAGTAACAAATTCTTCGCCGCGACGAGTACCTTCGTGATTAAAGAGCCACCCTTGAATAGCGTAAAGATTGTAAGATTCGCGATAGACTTTGACCAAGTGTCTAGCAGCAGCTTTAGCTGCGCCATAGGGACTGCGTGGTCGAAGCGGATGTTCCTCAGATTGCGGTGCAGTAACAACGTCACCAAACTCTTCGGAAGAACCAGCATTGTAATAGCGGCACTGTGGAGAGAATTTACGAATAGCTTCAAGCTGATAAAGCACAGCCATGCAATTCGTATTCATGTGATTGACTGGCATTGTCCAGCTATTACCAACGAAAGAATTTGCGGCAAAGTTAATGAAGTAGTCTGGCTTTTCCGTGCGGATAACATCTTCGACATTCTGATTATCAGTAATGTCCAAATCAATCAGCTTAAATCGCGGATTGTTTTTAAGATGTTCAATATTTTTGTGATTAGTCACACTGAGTCTTCGCGCACCAGCGATAACCGTGTGATCTGTATTCTTGAGAAGATAGTCAGCCATGAAACTGCCATCTTGACCTGTTACACCTGTAATGATTACTTTTTTCATAGATTTTTAAAAATAACCAATAAACCCCTGTGACAGCGCTCGCCTATCAAAGAGTTTTGATTAAAAAGAAAATAATTTAAATTAAGTTTTTGGCAATCGAAAAGAATTTGCCTAAGATTTGGAAAAGATTCTTCAAATAGATTTATATCGTGATAAATAAGAATTCCGCCTTTATATAATAAGTTTTCATATACATACTCAAACCACTGCTCGGTGGCATAATGATCCGCATCGCTAAAAATGAAATCAAATTTTTCTTGACAAGAAAATACAAAATCTTTTTCGCTAGAAGATACTATATTAGCGTATTTTCCATAACGATCAAAAACCTCATTAGGCATTTTAAATCCGAAATCATACCAATTATCAACAATAGTGAACTCGCAATTATTATTATTGTATTGAATAGCAGCAAGAATTGCATCTGCGCTTTTACCTCCACCAACGCCCAATTCTAGGACTTTTTTTGGCTTAGAGGAAACTATTAAGCCATAAAGCAGATCAGCATGAGCTTGATCTATCTTAACTGACTCTTTATTAATAAACGAATTATTCATTAGTGTCTATGTAATGTGATAAAATTTCTAGCCTTGTTTTCAATGGCAAAGATGGACAATGTATAATAAAAGATTCTTGATTTACAGAACCCAAAAAATTCAAATCCTTACCATAAAATCTATAATCATAGGCGTTTAAAATAGATTGATCGACGATTTTTGTTCTCGATTGTAAATCTCTAAAATTAGATTCATATAAATCAATAAAAGCTGCCTGCTCCCACCAAATGTGATCAATATATTCTGTTTTTTGATAAATCTCTTTTAAAAGAATTAAATTTTCAGAACAATTTTTAATCAAGAATGATCCACAATTGAAATTATTAAAATCTTTTGATATGAAAATATCGAATTGAGTTTCCAAGATTTTTTCTAAATTAAAATCTTTATTAATAATCGCAGCATCTGAATCTATCCACCCAAAGTATTCAAATTCTTGATTTTCGCATGGATGATCTAATAGATCAATAAAAGCTGAAATTTTAAACCACGAAGCAGGTCTATCGTATTCTTGAGGAATATCGTATCGTCTAAAAGAATAACCATTTTTCAAACAAAACCGCTCAACTGTGGGAAATGTTAGATCTGAAAGATGAATATGATCTCCATTTGATGCTGAAATATATAAAATCTTCATGCAAAATATGTTTCGTATTTTTGTTTTTGTTGTTTAGCAATTTCACTGCAAGCCTCTAAATTAATGCTTTGCAAGTCTACTGTTGTATAAACTTTATTGCGTGGATTGCAATAAATGAATCCATGTTGCCCCAAATCAAAACACATATTAACGTGATCGCAATGAATATCAGCTGACCAAGCGACTTGATTAAAAGCTGATGGCTTCACAACTGCAAAGCCTCCAAAAGCAGACAAGCATCGAATAGGCATTCCCAGCCTCCAGTTCATTTGATCCTCTTTAATAAATGAGGGGCAGTCTGCAAAATATACTCCATCATTTCCATGTTGATCGCGAAAAGGATAAACGTCATAGTAAGAATCTGGCGATGCATTAAATGTCAAGTCAGAAATATTTTGACGAACATTTGGCGTAACCATGACCGCTTCGGGAAGAGTATTTAAATCAAAAACTGAGTTTAAAAAATTACCAGAAGAAAATTCTATATCTCCATCAATCAACAAAGAGTAATCGTAATTATTAACTCCCGCCAAATTTTTGCATTTGTTCCTGCACTCGCACAAAAATTTCATTCTTTCTGTAGCTGGAGTGCTGCCGAATTTTGGTGCGGATAATTTTTCAGATAAAAAAGATCCTTTTCGTGTATTCAGCCACTGTTTAAGTATCTCAGCTGTGCGATCTACAGAGTCGTTTTCATAAAAAAAATAAGAGAACTCATAACAGCCAAGAGATTCAATATCTTCTAGCTGTTTAAGAGTTCTGTGAATATGCTCTTCAGCATCTCTCCAAATACAAAATACAGAAACGGTTTGCTTCATCCATAAGATTATATCTTACAGATCAAATTCTTCAATCTGAATTTCTACATTTTTCAGCTCTGGATTTTCGGCAATAAATTCTTCGTATTCTACAAATTCAGAATCATCCCAATCCCAATCCATTCCATCATCATCACTCAAAAGGAATTCTTCTGATGCCATAGAGGATACTGGTTTTTTGCTCCAGAATCGGCAGCTCCAATAACGAGCTTTCCAGCGAGGACCAACATTGGTATCGCACTGATGACGAGCGCGGAAGTTTTTTCTGCGGTCAGGATCATCTCTACGAATCTCCATATTTGGATCGCCAAATTTAACCATCACAGTGTTTCCTTTGTCATTTTTGACATAGACACCGAATTTTTTGTTTGAGCCACTAGGAAGACGAAATGGTTTGCCAAGAGTCTTTTTCTCAGCTTCGCTGTAATCAATATCAAAGAGATCAATGTCTCCTTCTTCATCCAAGTCTACATTAGCTTTCAAAAGATCAATACGCGCCAAATCAAAGTCAATAGAATCAAACTCCCAAAAAACATCTTCTGGCTTTTGCTCGTAATACAATTCTTCACCAGCCGCCACATCTTGATCGGCAGCGCGATAGGAATTCTTTACTTTGCCGCCAGCTTGCATCTTCAAAAACATATTGACGCGAGCCATCGCCCAACTGTTTCTATTCTGTCCTGGTCTGTGAGACGAAGAAAACGCGCCCAAGCCGCGACGATAGACTTTCTTCAATTGAGAAAGCGTGACTTTTTTACTGTGTTTTTCGTTATGGTTTTTGACTTTCTCTTGCAAAGAATTGACAATCTTTTCCGTAAATTCAATCTTTGCGCCATCTTTCGATGCGGAACCTGCTGGATTTTTTTCAGAGCCTTTTCTGCGCTCAGACGGTTTAGCGGGGGTTTGCGCCCCGCTTTTTGGTCCAGATCTTTTTGCCGCTTCTGAATTTTCAAAGAGGTCTTTAATTTGACAAGAGAAGTCCAATTCCATACGAACTTATTACACTTTTTTTTAATAAAAAAATCAACTTTCGCAACTAGAACATGTCAAAATTGATCGCGCCAAATCTTGTGATGGATTCGAGCTTCTTTGATAATACAAAGATTTGATTCCTTGTTCCCATGCAAACATCATCAATTCGTTGATTTCTTTTGGTTTTGTGCCAGCAGGAATCATCAAATTGAGAGATTGCCCTTGATCAACATACTGTTGTCTTTGCGCTGCATGAATCACAACTTCTTTTTGAGAAAGTTCTGCAAATGTCTTGAAAACATTCTTTTCATGATCGGTGAAGAAGTCAAGATGCTGAACGCTACCACCGTGAATCAAGATACTCTTCCAAGTTTCTTTGTCATTTTTTTCTTTTGATTCCAATACTTCTTCGAGTTTTGGATTGCGATAAGTGAATTGACCTTTGGCAAGATTCTTAACGAAGTAATTGCTATTGAGAGGCTCAATGCTAGGACTCACTTGCCCCAAAATAAAGCTAGAGCTTGTAGTAGGTGCAATAGCGAGAGTCGTTGTGTTGCGACGACCATAACCCTTCAATACTTCTGGCTCGCCAAACATTAACGAAAGTTCTTCGGAGGTTTTATCGGCGCGTTTGCGGATTTCTGAAAAGATAGCGATGTTTTCGAAATGAGCATCCATGCTTTCCCACGCAATCATTTTTGATTGAAGGTAGCTATGATAGCCAAGAACGCCCATGCCTAAAGCTCTGTGATTTTTTGCAAAGTTATGAGCGGCTTCCATCAGACGACTATCTTTTGTCTTTTCGACAAATTCAGTCATGACGGCATCCAAAAACATCACCATTGTTTCAACAGCATCGGTCTTTTCAATTTCATCCCACCAAAGCAAATTCAAAGAAGAAAGGCAGCAAACAAACGACTCATTTTTAGAAGAGGGGAGAAAAATCTCAGAGCAAAGGTTGCTTGCATTGATTTTATATTCTTTGTCTTTGTAGACTTGAGGTGCTTGATTGTTTGCGTTGTCGGTAAAGAAAACGTATGGATAACCAGTCTCAGAACGCTTCTTGATCACCGCTCCCCATCTGCGTCTTTTTTCTTTATCTCCATCAATCATTGATTGCATCCATCCATCTGGAATAGTCACGCCGATAGACATTTCTTGAATAGAGTGACCCTCAGAGCGAATCTTCATGAACTCATCAAAGTCACCATGATCAATCGGAAGATATGCCGCGAAACTACCTCTACGTGCGCTTCCTTGGCTGATGATCTTAGCTACGTTGTCGAATAGCTCCATGCAGCGAACTGCTCCTTCTGCAACGCCACCAGTAGAGATTTTAGAACCTCTTGGGCGAATGTCACCAAAATAGCCAGAAGTGCCACCGCCAACTTTAGTCATCATTCCGACTTCAGCTTGTTTCGTTAAGAATGCTTCGATGCTATCAGAGATGTGGCTATTGAAGCAAGAAATTGGATTACCTCTCTCGTTGCCGAAATTCATCCACACAGGAGTGGACAGGCTGTAAAAGCCGCGAGACATGTAATCAATAAACTTAGCCGCGAAACCTTCGATGCCAAGGATTTTTTGTGCTGTGTTAGCAATTTCTTGAATTCTATCAATAGGGGACTGTCCCTCTTTCAGATAACCCTGCTCCAAAAATTTAATGGAGTCTTCATTTAGCCAGTAGTATTTTTCTTTCGTCATAAATTAAAACAGTTCGTCTTCGTCGTAGGATTGTGAATTTTTCGCATACTCTACGGGTCTGGAATGGAAAAAGTCAGTTTGATTCGGTGCGAGAACTTGCTCGTCGAACCAAAATGTATCATCCAATAGCGTATTGTCAACCTCAAAAACTGGAGAAAATCCGATTCCAGACAAAGACTCATTGATTCTGTTTTTAATAAATTCTTTCAATACAGGTGCAGAAAGACCAGGCTCTTGAATTCCATTAACCATCCAATCAATAATTTTACTTTCTGCGATAAAAGCTTGCTCTGCTTCATGAGCAATACGATCTTGCAACTCTTGGTCAAAAAGTTCAGGATACTCTTCGCGGATTGTGCTGATAATTTTCATGCCAACCATTGCGTGAATAGCTTCTTCATTGCGTGTGTAGCGAACTTGTTGATCGGTATCTTTGAGGACATTCTTGTTCTTGGCAAACCAGTTGATAACATAAAACTGGCTGAACAACGAAACATTTTCCACGAATAGCGTGAACAAGATCAAAGCGTAAAGATATTGTTTTTTCGAGTCTTTGTAAAAACGGTGAGTGTATTTCTTGAGATACTTCACGCGCCCTTGAATCCACTCTAGCTTGAGGTTTTGCTCAAATATGTCTTCCATGTCCAGTTCACGCAAAAGACGCTCGTAGGCGTTGTTATGAATTACCTCTACGTTCGCCATTACAAAGCCTAGATCGGAAAGTGAGGGGTGGGGAAGGTTTTCGCCCAACTTGGCCCAAAATGTCTTAACGGCTACCTCAATTTGACCAATTGCCGACAAAGTCCTCACGATGATTTCGCGCTCCTTATCATTGAGGATAGTTTTGAACTGATGGAAGTCGGTCTTAAAGCTGAATTCTTTGTCGGTCCAAAAACCCTGATGCATCGCATCAATAAATTGTTCAGTCCATGGATATTTATTCGGTTTACGGGAGATTTGTTCTTCAAAGATCATAGCAAATTGTTTACACGAACTATCGTCAAAATCTCGCCAATGTCAACAAGAAAAATTTTTTATTTTTTTTTCTTGACAAGTCATTTTTCATCATTATAATGAGTACGTAGTACTTAGCGACCTAATACAAAAGCTTTTGTCAAGTCTATAACGTATACGATAATCAATAAACTATTGTATAGTGTTACCACTCTACGCTTATCTATACGTATACGCTAGTCAATAACTTCACGCTTAGAACTAAAGCTTTGGCGCAAAGCAATTACTAAGCGTTATAATTAATTTAAACCGCCCGAAATAAGATAGACTCCCTTTGTTCAGAAGAACAGTTCAATTTCTCTTTTTTGATTAAAAAAATATCAACAAACTTCTTGACAAGGTGACAAATATGTGGTAAATTTCACTCACATGAAAGACAAAAAAACAACACAATCGTATATCTGTTCTAGCGCAGAGTGGGATTGTCTTATCGAATCTGCCGAATCTCCAATGGAGGCGGCTATAGCCGCCCTAAATCGCCAAGTAAACTTGTCAATGGGTGGATTTTCCGTTGGAGCGACTATTGAGGTCATTCCTGTAAAATTAAACAAAAAAGCATCGGAATTCATTTATTCTCCTTTTGTCCTAGCGGATCTTGGAATGCACGCCTTTGCTAAAGATTTGGCGGAAAGACTCGGACCACTAACCGATGATAAAGATCAAAACTAATGAAATTGTCAATTAATTCTGTTGATTACATCAATTTTCCAGCGCGAGTCGGAGACGCTGGATATGACATTATCGCCGCCAGCGAGCCTAATATTGTTGGCACGATGGCTTATGGTCCATATTGGCAAAAGATCGACTATATCGAATACGATACTGGGCTACAAATTGCTCCAGAAAAAGGCTACCATACTCTTGTCGTGCCTCGCAGCTCAATTTCCAAAACTAATCTATTTTTGCGTAATTCTGTCGGATTAATTGACAATGGTTATCGTGGAACAATCAAGTTGCGTTTTGGATATATTTTTCAACCTTACGACATGGTCATTGATGGAAGTCAATTGATATGCGAAGTAAATCCTAACACAATCTACAAAAAAGGCGACCGAATTGGTCAACTTGTTTTCACTAAAACAATC